>JAEEGL014810339.1_pt1 | contig 78194 bp, 60 predicted proteins | sample 9134231 | NCBI WGS metagenome assembly JAEEGL01 (sample SAMN16246548, study PRJNA631951) | gut metagenome | biome: gut microbiome; feature: rumen; material: fiber-attached | host: Bos | place: Iran: Karaj | collected 2018-10 | reverse complement strand
AGAGCGAGCATGTTTGAGGGGGCATAGCACCCGAGTTTGCGAGCTTTGGGTTGAGCCTTACAGTTGATTAATTAGCGCAGTTCAGCGAGGAGAGTTTCTTTGTGTGACTTTCTTTTCGGTAAAAGAAAGTCACATATAAAGGTTGCTACGATATACATCAAAATATATATTTCGATGTATTTTAAAAACAAAAAATTTACAAATATATAATTTATTTCCCTCTATTCATTGCAATTATTTTTTGAAGCTATTAGAATTATCATATAAGCTATTATGGATTTTTGGGGAGTATTATGAACGGGTACAGTTTTGAGCTTATTACGGGACCGATGAGTTGCGGCAAAACGGAAGAACTTTTAAGAAGAATCCGCAGATGCGAAATAGCAAAGAAAAAAATTAAAATATTTTCTCCGGCAATTGATACCCGAGAGAGAGGAGATTATATAAAGTCCAGAAACGGTCTGGCCGCCAATGCTATAAAGATTGAACATTCTATTCAAATATTGCACCATGTAAAACCTAATGATGAAATTATTGCGATTGATGAGTTGCAGTTTTTTGATTCTGATATTATTAAAGTTATTACATTTTTAATGAATAATGGGAAAAAGGTTATAGGTTCGGGGCTTGAACTTGATTTTAAATCCGAACCGTTTGGTCACATGCCCGAACTTATGTGTATTGCAACACGTGTAGATAAACTCCATGCTGTCTGTATGAAATGCGGAAGTGAACATGCTACAAGAACACAGCGTTTAATTAACGGCAAGCCCGCAGATAAAAGCTCCCCTCTGATTATGATAGGCGGAGATGAGGCTTATGAGGCAAGGTGTATCAAATGTTATGAATTACCTGATAAAAATGCCGTAAAAACAAAGAAGTTTTCATCAATGTCCTTAAAGTTACAAGATTTGGTTTTAAGGTAATAAGATAAAACGAACTTCCGGCATCATAAGACACCGGAAGTATTTGAAAGGACAATTTATATTTTCCTGTTATACTTAACCTGTTTTTTATTATTTTAATGGAATTATAATAAGTTCAATGCTATTTGCGGTTGTTGGTTAGCGGTAGCTAACAGAGATGCCGCAGACTGTTGAAGAATTTGATATTTAATGTAGTTAGAAGATTCTTTTGCTACATCTGTATCTTTCAATGTTGATATTGATTCTGTTAAATTTTCTCTTTGAACGTCTGTCGCATCAATAGCAGATTCTAACCTGTTCATATATGCACCGATTTTTGTTACCCTTAATGACACATTGTCGATTGCATAATCCAGGTTGTCAATGAATGCACGAGCCGCATTGTCATTTCTGTATATTGCCAGACACATTTGCTCAATAGTAAAGTTCTGTGCACCGCCTGCTATAGTTGCACTGGCTGTAGCAAAATCTATGGCATGTGTTTCTGCCAAAGCAGCTGCTAATGCGGAAGCATAATAACCGTCTTGGTACTGTATATCTCCGTTTTCATCAAGAACCGGCTGTCCGTTTTCGTCAACAATTCTTGCCTGATAACAATATGTGTCATCTTTAGATTCACTTGCTCTTAAATCAATATAACCCGGATTGTCTTGACTTGTTGCAGGGTCATATTTTGACCTAAAGCCCAGAATCGTTGTTGCTTTTGCTGATGCGAATAAAAATGCATCCATTTTAATAACACAACGTTTGTTTGAGTATAGACCTACTTGCAAGTTGATGTCTTCTGTTCTTGAACCATCTAAAAGATAGGTATCGTTGAAGTCTGTAATTGTACACAAACGGTTGATTTCATCCATTCTCTGTTCTACTTCGATTCTGATAGCGTTTAGAGATGCGGAGCCATACGTTCCGTTTGCGGCTTGCATAGTCAAGTCTCTAATTCTTTGTAAATACGAGTTAAGAATGTCTAAGACACCCTCCTGCGTAGTTAACATGTCAAGCCCCATGCTGGCATTGGTTTCAATAATATCGTAACCGTTTACCTTAGCTTGCATGCCTTCGACTACAGAGTAGCCTGCTGCGTCATCCTTACCGGAATTAATCTTAAAACCGGTAGATAGTTTTTCCATCGCCACATTCATACCTTTTGTAGCAGCTCTTAAGTGCTTTTGGGCGACTAGGGATGACAAATTCGTGTTAATTGTTAGTGTTGAAGTTGATCCCATGATAAATGTCCTTTCAATTTTTCCTTTCCCCATACTCAACGGCACAAATTTTTAAAACTTTACAACTTTAGTTTGAGAATCCTCCATATGGTGTAGATACGCAGCTAAAATGTTGTGAATAAAGGACTTTATAAATTACGATTGTTTACCTCTAAGAGAAATTTTTTATTATCCTACAACTAAAGTTGTAAAATTATATTTAATGATTTTGTATTTATAATGTAGTATAATTTTGCTATGACAAAGCATATGTTTAAGATTTCATCAAAATATAAACCTGCAGGCGATCAACCTAAGGCTATAAAAGAACTTGTTGATGGGGTAAATAAAGGATATGATACTCAGACATTATTGGGGATAACCGGTTCCGGTAAAACATTTACAATTGCAAATGTTATTGAACAAATTCAAAAACCGACACTCATAATTGCCCATAATAAGACCCTTGCGGCTCAATTATACAACGAATTTAAAGAACTTTTTCCTGACAATGCGGTTGAATACTTTATTTCTTATTATGACTATTATCAGCCGGAGGCATATATTCCCAGAACAGATACTTATATTGAAAAATCGGCCAGCATTAATGATGAAATTGACAGACTTCGACATAATACGACAAGAAGTTTGTATGAAAGGAATGATGTAATCATTGTGGCATCTGTAAGCTGTATTTATGGCTTAGGGCTTCCTGAAAGTTATTTTAAAGGAACAATCAAAATTAAAGTCGGGCAGCAATTGGAACGAAATGACTTAATTAAGCATCTTGTTATGGTTCAATATACGAGAAATGACGTTGAACTTGAACGTTCAACCTTCAGAGCAAGAGGTGATATTCTGGAAATTATGCCGGCGTATGAAAAAATTATTACTCGTATCTACTTCTTTGGAGATGAAATTGAAAAGATAGTAAAGATAGACCATTTGACCGGAGAAATTCTTGAATCACCGGAAGAAGTTGTGATATACCCGGCAGTTCATTATATTGCTTATGATGAAAATGAAGAAGAAACACTTGCGATGATTCGGCAGGAACTTAAAAATCGTGTTGCTGAGCTTGAAAGTGAAAACAAAATCCTTGAATCGCAAAGATTACAACAAAGAGTAAAATATGATATAGAAATGATAAAAGAAATGGGCTATTGTTCGGGAATTGAAAACTATTCAAGGATAATTGAACGCCGTCCGGTTGGTTCTGCGCCTGCAACGCTTTTAGATTATTTCAGAGGAGATTTTTTAACTGTTATTGATGAATCACATGTAACGATTCCGCAATTAAACGGCATGTACCATGGTGATGCTTCCAGAAAGAAGACGCTTGTGGATTATGGATTCAGACTTCCTTGCGCAAAGGATAACCGCCCTTTAAAAAGTAAAGAATTTTTTGCAAAAGTCGGGCAGAAAATCTATATTTCAGCAACACCTGCTGATTTTGAGAAACAAACCTCTCAACAAATTGTTGAACAAATTATTCGCCCGACAGGGCTTGTTGATCCGAAAATTCATATCAGACCTATTGAAACTCAAATTCCTGATTTGAAATCTGAAATTAAAAAACGGGCGGAGAAAAACGAACGTGTTCTTATTACAACACTCACAAAGCGCATGGCAGAAGATTTAACAGACTTTTTCTTACAAGATGGAATAAGAGTAAGGTACTTGCACAGCGATATTAAATCAATCGAACGTGTAGAAATCCTTCGTGATTTGCGTCTGGGGGAATTTGATGTCCTTATAGGTGTTAATCTTTTAAGGGAAGGGCTTGATATACCCGAAGTTTCGTTGGTTGCAATTATGGATGCGGATAAAGAAGGCTTTTTGCGTTCGGATACCAGTTTGATTCAGACAATAGGACGAGCTGCACGAAATGCGTGCGGTGAGGTTATTATGTATGCTGATAAAATAACGGATTCTATGCAGAGAGCAATCGATGAAACTAACAGGCGTCGTGAAATCCAGATTGAACACAATAAAAAATACGGAATCATTCCTCAAACCATTAAGAAACCTATAGAAAACAATCTGCTTTCGCTTGTTGAAAGCTACCGTGATTTTGAAGATATTGTTGCGGAAGAAATGGTTGAAATGGGTATCGATAAAAAAGACTTGCCTAAACTCATTACAAAACTTGAAAAAGATATGCATAAAGCAGCTAAGATTCTTGATTTTGAACGTGCTGCAGAAATTCGGGATCAATTAAAGAAATTGAGAGAAATGTTGTAAAATTAGCCTTAAGCATTTATAGTTTTTTCTTGCTCTTTCTTCTTGCTATTTTGAGCATGCTTAACTAAAAATACCGTGGCAGCGACTACAGCAACTACTATAGCTGCTACAATTCCTCCTTTTCCTCCTTTTTTAGATGGGGTTGAACTATTTTCTTTGATTTGTAAAATCTCTTTGAATTTAACTATTTTATTATATAATTCCGGCTCCTTTTTATCTAAACCCTCTGCCACAAAAGCTTTATCCAATGCATCCATAATATTAAGACCTTCCCCTTTTGACAGGGATTCAAAATATTTGTCTTGATAATTTGCAGGAATTTTCAATCTGAATTCCATGCTTCTGTCTGTACAGCCTACGTTGTAACTACCATCTAAATTTAGTGCATCTGAAAAGAAAAACATGTTGTGGAAAGCTCTGATTGGCTCGGCAAATTTTGCTTGCATAAATCCTGACAAACTATCAAGTTGTTCTCTCGGAATTTTTAAGATTTTTGAAAGAATATCCGCTTGTGGTTTTTGAGCCTCTTTATGCTGAAATAACTGCTTTAATGAAAGAGTGTCATGGTTTGTTGTACCAAGCATGTACGTTCCTTCTTCAATATCTTTTCTTCGAAAAGCCGAAACAGTCTCCCAATCCTTGCTCATAAAATCTGATTTAAACACTTTTAATCTTTCTCTGACTTCTTTTTTTAGATGAATATCATCATAAAGCGGATAAAACCAAGGATTGGCTTCAAATTCATGCATAACGTTATGCAAATCAAAGTCTTTGCCTCTTACTTTTTTTATTTCTTCTTCAATTATATTTAATATTTTATCGTCATATTGCCTATAGTGTTCTATATATTTACCGTTTTCCTTAGAATACAACTGCTGTTTTGCATAAAGCCAGCTTGCATCAACTCTTACCCCATCATAACGTTTTGCACAGCTTCTCGCTTTTAGTTTTAAGAAGTTAAGTCCGTCTTCGGTATCATAATTTATAGCTTTAAAAGACCATGGGAGTTCATATTCTTTATAAAATGCGGTTGGAAATGCCCAAAATTCGTCTTTAGAACATCCTACGATCATATCTCCGCTGATTTTTATACCTTTGGCATTCAACTCATCCCTCGCTTTTGCAAGATGTTTATCAGAAAGAAATTGAGTAAACATATAGAATGCTTTTTCTTTTCCGTATTCACTATGAGAAGAAATTTCTTTAATGACTTTTTCTCTTTGTTCAATAGATACTTTCTCCGGATTGAAGAGGTTTCTTTCAATTTCATCAGTCCATTCATTAAAGTCAAAAGATTTGTTTTTTAATGCCAGTGCTCTGTATAAGGATTTTCCCTCAAGCCAGTCTTTGTTTTCGGTGGAATATTTTTCAAATTCCTTTAATAATTTTCTCTTTTCTTCATTATCTTCTTTAATTAATTCATCAAAAGCTTTTCTCAACGCTTTTTCTGTCGGAGAATCTTTCGAAATTGTATTTTCAAAATTTATACATATATCTTTGTTAGGCTTTGTATTTGAATTAATGATTTTTTGGATATCTTCTTTACTCAATATATGAGCATATTCATCTGTATCAAGCAGTTCAGGATTAATCAACTGTAATCCTAAATCTAAGGATGAACCTGAGTAAGGGTTAACAACATTACCAATTTGAGAATATTGACCTTCGGGCAAAAGCTGAACATAATTTATTCCCCAATAAAGCTTTGCAAAATCAAAAAATTCTCCGCTCTCTTTAGTAAGCATGTTTCCGCAGCCCATGTTATTATTCAAACTGTTTGGCAGCGAAGAAGACGGCATAATAAGCAGAGAATGCCCCTTATTCCCGACTTTTTCTTTAGCTTCTTTTAGAACAGCTGAATATTCGGCTATTTCTGAATCAGTAAGCCTTCGTTGAAAAGATATGTAATTTTGGGTATTAATTCGCATTAATTCATTCCCTTGCTGATTATTCTAAAACACAAAAAAAATAATTTTGCTAAGAAACTTTTATTTATGTAGTTTTGTTAAAATAAATTGCAATAAGTTCATATTTAATATAACATGTAAACAATAATGGAAGTATAAGGTACAGAAGGAGGACAATCAATGTTCAAAAAAATAATGAAAGGGGTATTTGCGCTTGCTATATTAGCAATGGTAAGTAGTCCTGCACATGCATTTTATTCTGATATGGACCAAGATCATTGGGCATATCAATCAATTAAGTTTTTAACAGAAATCGGTGTTGTTGTAGGTTTCCCTGATGGGACTTATAAACCTGAAATTCCTGTTACAAGAGCAGAATTTGCTTCAATGGCAATAAAATCTTTGGGACAAGAACACACAAATGTTTCTCAGGATATACATTTTGCTGACATAACAAGAGATTTTTGGGCATATAACATTATCGAAAAAGCTGTTTATTTCAACTTAATACCTGATTCAAAAGGTGAAGCATTCAGACCGTTTGACCCTGTTACGAGAGCAGAAGCTATCAATTTAGCGGTTAATGCTATTGCTTCAAGCAACATAAGTGAACAAAGAGCAACAGATGTTTGTTCAAAAGCATACAAAGATTATACTCAAATGCCGGCTTGGTTCTTGATGGCAGCTGCTAAATCACATCTGCTAAATCTCGACGTTATAATGCCGGGCGGCGAAGGAACTATGCAGGCTAATCGTCCTATGAACAGGGCAGAAGTCGCTATGTTACTTTACAGAATGATGCAGGAAGCTAAACTTAATCCAAATGATAAATTAGCTGAAGTTATGCAAAAAAGAACTGCTGACGGTTTCATTGTTGACAATGTAAAAGTTCAAGGGTCAATCGGTGTTATCCCGGCAGGAACTATATTCCCGATTAAATTAACATCAGTTGTAGGTTCTGACATCTCTAATGTCGCTGATGCTTATACAGCCGTAACACCTAACAATTATGTAACAAGAGAAAAATATCTTTTAATTTCAGAAAACAGCGAAATGAAAGGACAAGTAAAATACGTTCAAAGAGGAAAGGTATTTAAACAACAAGGCGAAGTAATTCTTAAGAATGAACTTCTTGTTACACCGAATGACCAGGCTGTAATGGTATATGGTGTGGCAACTCTTGATCCTCAGAATATCGGATTCTGGAGAAGATTATTCAAAGGTAAACAAGTAACTGGAAAAAAAGGTGACATTGTTAACTTGAGATTGCTTGCTCCAATCAAGGTTGACCTTACAAACGGATATATATACGAATAGTTAAGTATTCGAAACATAAAAACAAGAGGGCGGTTTTTATAACCGCCCTCTTGTTTTTATTATTTAGTTAATAATACTTTTCTTGTCAACTTCATTGAGAGATAGTGAACTGTCGACTTGTTTATCACTTCACGATACCTCTTCCCAATGGAAGGTAGTTTTTACTGCTAGCCGACCAATTCTTTCAAATAATTCGGGAGTGCAAAACGAGCTTCGTGGTATTCTTTGTTATAAATCTTGCAGCTCTTTGTAATTTTTTCCCCTCTTCTTGCATCCCAGTATGAAAGCGGTTTAACCGTTTCCGAACAAAAAGCCCATGCCCAGTATCCGCCGGGATACGTCGGTATATTAGATGTATATGTTGAAACTATCGGAAAAACTCTTCTAAGTTGTGTATACATATTTTTAATCTCGTTAGGATTTGCGAATGGTGATTCTGATTGCGCAACCATAATTCCGCCTTCCTTCAAAGAGTTTTTAACATTTGTATAAAATTCATCTGTAAACAAGCCTTCTCCGGGACCCATAGGGTCTGTTGAATCAATCAGAATAATATCAAACATATTTTTTTTGCCTTTAATATATTCAATTGCATCTTCTACAAGGATTTCGCATTTAGGGTTATCAAGCTGGCAGGATATTGTCGGAAGGTACTTTTTACAAGCATCTATAACCATGCCATCAATTTCACAAAGTACAACCTTCTCAACAGTATCGTGTTTCAGAACTTCTCTTACTGTTCCGCCGTCACCTCCGCCGATTACAAGAACCGTTTTGGGACACTTGTGATGCATCATTGGAATGTGCGCTATCATTTCATGGTAATGCCATTCATCGCCTTCTGTCGTCATCATTAAATCATCAAGGGTAAGCACTCTCCCTAAAGTCGAATCAGTATCAAAAATTTCAACTTTTTGAAAGTCAGATTGCTCTGAGAAGAGAATGTCTTTGGTTTTTATTGCAATCCCATAACCACCTGGGGTTATTTCTTTATAAATTTTTTGTTCCTTATCAACACCTTGTAAAACTATTGTTTCTGTCATTTTATATTCTCCTATTTTAAAAGTGCATTTGTCCACTCAATATGTGTATATGCAGGTGAAAAACCTCCTGTCCTGCTTCTTTTCCTGTGTTAATCAATGTTTTATAAGATTTTATACCGAGTTTTTTAGTAACATCTTTCACTGCCATCATTAATTTACCTAATAAAGCTTCATCATCGAGCTCATTTAATGATTCTACGTGTTTTCTAGGAACAACAAGAAGATGAACCTCCGCTTTTGGGTTTATATCTTTAAATACAACGGCATACTCATTTTCGTATACAAATTCAGTTCCAAATTCACCATTTATTATTTTACAAAAAACACAGTTATCCATTTTACAAGCCTCCAAAATTCTATAATTCAGAATAGTTCAAAAGTTATCAAATGTCCAATTAAAAAAGAGAATGTCCTAAGACATTCTCTTTTTTAACCTTATATAAAATGAATTACTTAATATTTGAATAAGTCCAAGCATCAAATGTCGGTGTTTCAGAAACATTAAGTTCTTTTCTCTTTTCGCCAGCCGAACAATCATCGTGAGCTATAGGATTATACAATCTGTTATAGTATTCAATAACCATACGGTCAGAATTGAAGTAAGCTTCAGATGTTCTGATTGCCTGTCTCATCAATCTTGCCCATTCTGTCTTATTGTTATAGTAAGTAGGTATTATCTGATTTTCAATAATATCCATTACACATTCATGGTCTTTCCAATGTCTTTCTTCCCACGGCATATCGTCATCAAGACCTTCATACTCAACAGTATAGCCGTTGATTCCGTTAAACGTGCCTTCAACAGTCCAACCGTCGAAGATTGATAAATGCAATGTACCGTTCATATTAGCGGACATGCCTGAAGTTCCCGAAGCTTCAAAAGGTCTCAAAGGTGTATTCAACCAAATATCAGAACCTCTTTTTAGCATACCCGATAATTGTAATTCATACCCCGGAAGAACAACAACATTCTTTAATGAGTGAGAACGGTTCAAAAGCTTATTGAACATTTCTTTACCCATAACATCATCCGGATGGAATTTACCGGCAAATATGATTTGAACCTTGTCAGCATCAAGTAATTTCCCGATTCTGTCCTTATCCATCAAAATCAACCATGCACGTTTATAATCAGCGAATCTTCTTGCCCAAGTGATAGTCAATACATCCGGATTAAACCTCTTACCTGCAACATTCGCAATATATTTGAAAAGCTCTGCTTTCATTTCACGCTTAACTTCAAGCAGCTTTTCAGGATTATTTTGATTTAGAGCAATTCTCTTATCTTGCCAGTATTGAAGATTTACAGCATTAGTGATAGCTCTGATTGGGCATCTGTCTTCAACCCATTCCCACATCTTATTTGCTACAAGTCCATGAAGCTGAGATACAGCGTTTGCGATTCTTGACATTCTTAATGCGGCAACTGTCAGAGAGAAGTTTTCCCCGCCTAATTTAATGGCTGTTTCTCTCGATGCACCTGAGAAGAAACCGCCTTCAAGAAGTGTATCAACCCAATGTACTTCGTTTCCTGCAGCAACAGGAGTGTGAGTTGTAAATACGGTTTTCTTTTTAACTTCTTCTAAATCGCCGTTGTATTGTCTTAAGAGTTCAAATGCAGCCGGAAGCGCATGACCTTCGTTCATATGAACAACATCAAAATTATAACCTGCTGCTTGGAGTACTCTGATACCTGCAATACCTAAGATAGTTTCTTGAGCGATTCTTATTTTTTCATTACCGTCATATAATCTGTGAGAAATGCTCTTAGCCCAGTCACTGTTTCCGTCAATATCAGTAGTCAAAAGATATACAGGGCATGTTCCGAATAATTCCGGATTAACCTTGTATGCTTTAACCTTAACTTTCTCGCCAAAGGTATCAACATTTACGGTAATTCCTGTGTCTTCAAGATAATCATAATATTTTCTGATATAAGCAACTTCAACATTGCCTGAGTGGTCAATTCGTTGGTCATAATAACCATACGACCACAAAATTGTTACTCCGACCATTGGCATTTGCAAATATCCTGCTGAAAGCATGTGTGAACCTGCCAGGAAACCCAACCCACCGGAATAAGTACTCAAAGATTGGTCCATTGCGATTTCCATTGAAAAATAAGCTACGTTTGGTAATGTCATAATTTTTAAACCTTATTATTGTGTGTACTACTTAAGAACTAGATAGTTCTCATCAATTATACAATAATATACCACACAATAAATAATTTTTGTATACTTTCTAATACCAAAATATTATTTGCCCAATCGGAAACTCACTAATTGCAATGATTTTAGGGTTTATTACAAATTGTAACAAAATAATACTTTAGGATTAATTACAAATGATTAATCTTTAAACGGAACCGTTATAATATATTTGTCTTTTATTTTTTCCTTGGTAATTTTATCGGTTAAAAGTTTTTCATCCAAATAGTATGATTGCGAAAAGTTTAAAATTTCTTCCCCTCTGTGTGTTGTCTTGTCCAGTTCGCCGTTAATCGAAATAACATTATCTTTTATCTTTACATTCACTCCGTTTTCGTTGCCTTCCAACGGTTTTAAATCAACTATAATTTTATATTCATTGTTTTCTTTGACTAAATTCACCAGCATTGGACGTGTTTTGGGAAGAAAAGGATGTTCTGAAAGCTCTTCTTCAAAACGTTCAAAATTTTTTTCCTGCTGCTTTATAATTTTATCAATTTGTTTTGAATTGTATACAGGATCAAGCATTTGGTGCAAAGCTATTGTAACTGCTACATAAAACGCAAAAAATATCATTATGAAACCAAGTATTATAATTCCCAAAATTTTCAACCATTTTTTTTGTTTTTCTTCTCCCATAGTAACATCTCCTTTCCTATGTCAATTATTAAACATAATTATAATCCGTAAAACAATAAACAGTCAGGTAATATAAACTAACTAATTTTTTAACTTTCCCGCATTCTCTTTTGCTGTAGACATACTTTTGTAGTATTATTTAGTTGTTGTTAAGTTTAAGGAGTAAAAGATGGCTGCGGCAGTTGAAGAAATTATTAATAAAAAAGAGTTATCTGACAGAGAATCTGCCATGAGAACTCTTAATACGGAAATAGAAGCAATTAGCGGATTAAAAGACTCTGTTGCTCTGTCAAATCTTACAAAAGCACTTGATTTAATGCAAAATGCTCCGGGTAGAATAATTGTAACGGGCATGGGAAAATCCGGCCATATTGGCAGGAAGATAGCTGCTTCGCTTGCATCTACAGGAACTCCTTCATTTTTTGTTCATCCCGCCGAAGCAAGTCATGGCGACTTGGGAATGATAACTGAGGCGGATGTTGTTATTGCTATATCAAATAGTGGCGAATCCCGTGAGCTCGTTGACATAATTAACTATTGTAAACGCTTTGGGATAAAAATTATTGCAATAACAAAGAATTCAGAAAGTTCTTTAGGCAAAGCAGGGGATGTTGTATTGGAACTCCCAAAATATGAAGAAGCATGTCCGCTTGGGCTGGCTCCCACAAGCTCTACCACGGCTACTCTCGTTTTAGGTGACATTTTAACAGTTGGTCTTATTGAGAGGAAAGGTTTTTCCAAAGAAGATTTTAACTTAAGACACCCCGGCGGGAAATTGGGTTCTATTTTAAAACGTGTAGGGGATTTGATGCACACGGGACAAGATATGCCTCTGCTTGATGAAAATGCAAATATGCAAGCAGTTTTACTTGAAATGACATCGAAATGTCTTGGCTGTGTCGGATTTATCAATCAAAATGGTGATTTGACAGGTATGCTGACAGATGGCGATTTGAGAAGATGCCTTTCCTCTTCGATTCTTAATGAAAAAGCATTCAACTTAATGACTAAAAATCCTAAAACAGCAACAAAAGATATGATTTCAGCAGAAGCATTAAAAATTATGCATGATAAGAAGATTACCAATATGTTTGTGGTTGACGGAACAAAACCAATCGGCGTAATTCATATTCACGATTTGCTAAATAATGGCGTTGCTTAATAGAATATTCGAAATTGGGTTTATTATTAAGAATTGTAAATATATTTTTTCTAAATGAAATTTATAACCAAAAATTAACTTTAACTATATAGTAGTTAATTAAGAGAGCATTTTTCATGGTTAAATTATGTGCTAATAAGTCCGAAATAAGTCATTTGGAACAAGTACAGCAAAGACAGTTTTGGAGTTCTGCTGCAACTAATGTTGGTATGTCTATGGTAAATATGCTCCCGCAAATGCTCGCCGGCGGTATGTCCTCAATCAAGAGTGAGGAATCTGTAGATGAAACTATGCCTGTTGATGAATCAGATGGTTTAAATCGAAAAGATGAACTTACACCTGAACAAAAGGCAGATAAAGTTGTAAATTATATACAAACACAAAGAACAGGTTTTAACAAAAATTCTAAGTATATAAATGAATTAGTTTCAAAATATGATTTGTATAAAAAAGTACATGCGGATTGGAGTGATAATCAAATCGCAGAGCGTTTGAACTTGTACCTAAAGGCACTTGAATGGCATGATAAAGAGTTAGAACTTGGTGAAAAATTTGAAGAATATATGGATACAGCTGTATCTAATGAAGACTTTGCTGATAAAATGAATAATTGTGATGTGGTTATTGTTGATAAAGATATTGAAAATGTTGTCCGCAATGACGATAAGGAGAATTATGCTAATGTTATCAAAAATAGAGGGCAGGCTTATATTGAACTGTATGATAATGGTACATGTGATGGCAAGATAGATTTTGACGAATTTTGTGCTCTGGAAGCAAAAGATATTGGCCAAACAGAATTGACAGATGAACAGAAAGCAAAAGCAAGAGAATATTTTGATATTGTGAATAAAAACGGTAGTAGCGGAGATGAATATATTGATGCTGACGAAATGGCCGCTCACTATTATGCTATATCAAGATTATTTGATAATGATAATTCAACTCATACGGAGGCAGAAATTACAATGAAAGAATTTTATAATTCAACTCTGATTATTGAATCTGATAAAATAAAAAATGCGTACACTAGTCGACGAAACAGTTATTTCGGTGAGTAGTATTAATGTAATTCATTAGGCATAAATTTAGTCATGCCGTTGAAATATCCGTTTATTGGGAGCATAGTATCTGTTTTGGAGCCCATTTCCGGAATAGCAGAACGTTCATTCATCTGAGCTTCAATTTTGGCATTATAATCGTTATTAAGTTTGTATTGTTTTACTTTCAAAACTTCATAGCAGTTAAATCTTTCATCGTTCGCTTCAAGCGCTTTGCATTCACTTTTTGCGTTCTCAAATTCTACTCTGCGTCCGTACCAATACTTTGTAGTTAAATTAAATTTTCCCAACCCTCTGGGTTCTTTTACATCAGCAAATGCTTTGGGTGCAAAATCTTCCCATTCCGGAACATTTACGCCAAAATCTTCTTCTGCAAATGCAATTAGAGGAAATATCAATAAACTTAGAATAAATAATTTCTTCATAATAAAACTCCTAATCAGATTTTAAAGTTTCACTTTCTTTTCTTTTATAAAAGTCTTCAATGAACCCTGTATTGAATTCACCGCTTTTGAATACTTCATCTTCGATTATGCTCTGATGGAAAGGAATCGTAGTTTTAATTCCTGTTATGACATATTCTTTCAATGCCTGATACATTCTGCGTCTTGCTTGTTTTCTGTTCTCTCCCCAGCAAATTAGTTTTCCTATCATAGAATCATAATAAGGGGGAATTGTGTATCCCGGATATACGTGGGAATCCACACGGATTCCAAAACCACCCGGAGCAAAATATCCGTCAATCTTTCCTGGGCATGGCATAAAATCATTTTCAGGGTCTTCTGCATTAATTCTACATTCGATTGCATGACCTTTTAGACACACATCATCTTGTGTATGACTCAGCTTTTCTCCCGAAGCAACCAAAATCTGTTCTCTTACTATATCAATCTGAGAAATCATTTCCGTAACGCAATGCTCTACCTGAATACGGGTATTCATTTCCATAAAGTACCATTTGCCGTCGCTATCAAGCAAAAATTCACAAGTTCCGACTCCTTCGTAGTTTATGGCTTTCGCTGCTCTTATTGCAGCAGCTCCCATTTCTTTTCTGGTCTCCTCATTAATGGCAGGAGAGGGTGCTTCTTCCAATAGTTTTTGGTGACGTCTTTGTATAGAACAATCTCTTTCTCCTAAATGAATTACGTTACCGAAAGAGTCACCTATGATTTGAACTTCAATGTGTCTTGGGTTTTCAAGGTATTTTTCGGCATAAACATTCGGATTCCCAAAAAACTTTTCCGCTTCTTGTCTGCATAGTGAGAAATTCGTTTCGATTTCATTGTCGGAACGGACAATTCTCATACCTTTACCTCCACCACCAGCAGTGGCTTTAAGTATAATCGGATAACCTACTTTATGAGCAAAATCTTTCACTTCTTTAGCATTCCGCAGAATCCCTGTTCCCGGCGTTACAGGGACATTGTTTTCTATCATGGTTTTTCTGGCAGATGCCTTGTCACCCATTTTTCTCATTGATTCAACCGACGGTCCAATAAATTTTATACCGTGCATTTTGCATATTTCTGCAAATTCTGCTCTCTCGGACAGGAAACCATAGCCCGGATGTATTGCATCACAACCGGTAGCAAGGGCTGTTGCAACTATTGCGGGTATGCTTAAATAGCTGTCTACACTGGGAGCAGGGCCGATACAAAATGCATCAGTCGCAAGCCTTACATGAAGAGAATTCGCATCGGCTTCAGAATAAACCGCTACCGTAGGAATTCCTAGTTCACGGCATGCTCTTATTACCCTGACTGCAATTTCTCCCCTGTTTGCTATTAATACTCGTTTGAACATAAATTCTCCTAAAGTTAATAAGTTAATAGGTTAATAAGTGAATAAGAAAAAGAGCTTATTAACTTATTAACTTTGCTCTTATTAACTTTACTCCACATACATCAAAATTTGACCATACTCAATCGGGTCGCCATTTTTGACGCAAATTTGCGTAACTTTTCCCGAGTGTTCGGATTTGATTTCATTCATTAATTTCATCGCTTCAATAATACAAACTACATCTCCTTCATTTATTTCGGAACCTACTTCTACAAACGGTTCCGATTCTGGGGAAGATGATGCATAGAATGTTCCTACCATTGGAGATGTTATGGCTTTGCCTTTTTGAGCGGACTTTACGGATTCTTCTGTCGAAGGTGTTTCTTGAATATTTGAAGTTGCTGTTGTCACTGCAGGAACCGCTGTAGCTGCCACATTAACTACTTCAGGTGCATCTTTTCTTATTGTAATGGCCTGTTCTCCGTCTTCAAGTGAGATTTCAGTCAATCCGTTATCGTTGATTATTTTGGCAAGTTTTTCTATATAGTTTGTTTCGATTCTCATATTACCTCCGTGACCAAATAAATATGTTATATTTATACACGGTCAAGATACTCATTGGTTCTGGTGTCTACACGGATTATATCCCCATTTGATACAAAGAATGGAACATTAACAACAGCGCCAGTTTCCAGTGTCGCCGGTTTTGTACCACCCTGTGCGGTGTTTCCTTTTTCTGCGGGAGGTGTATCAATAACTTCAAGTTCAACGTGAGCAGGAATATCAACACCTATAATTCGAGAGTCGTGAGTTAAAACTTGAACCACCATATTTTCTTTAAGGTATTTAACCCCATCTCCTACCTGGTCTTCACTTAATTGTAATTGTTCATATGATTCCATATCCATCATTACAAATTCTTTACCTTCTTTGTATAAATATTGCATTTCTTTGCGGTTCAACATTGCTTTTGCAACTTTTTCACCCGCTCTGAATGTTCTTTCAATAACGTTACCTGTTTCAGCATTTTTGAGTTTTGTTCTTACAAAAGCTGCACCTTTACCGGGTTTTACATGAAGAAATTCGACAACAGTCCACAGACCATTATCAAGTTCAAGAGTCAAACCGTTTTTTAAATCGTTTACTGATATCATAAACACTCCTTATTATTCTTGTATCTCATTATTTTTCTTGATATTATCACAAACACTGCAAATGGGCAATTATGTAACTAAATTTGTAAAAATTAATCTCTTAGCTTTACTCCTGTAACCTTTGAAATACCTTTTTCTTTTTGTGTAACGCCAATTGTACGATTAGCAGATTCAATCATAGGCTTTCTGTGGCTCACAACAATAAACTGTGTCTTTTCTGCCTGCGATTGCACTATATGTGCAAGCTTTTCGACATTTATACCATCTAAACTCGCATCAACTTCATCAAAAGCGTAGAATGGTGCCGGCATGTATTTTTGAATTGCAAATACGAAAGATAGAGCGGTTAAAGCCTTCTCTCCTCCTGACATACCTGCAAGCCGTTGTTTCTTTTTATCTCTGGGCTGTGCTTCAATATCAAGTCCGCCTTCAAACGGGTTGTTTTCATTTTCCAGTATCAAAGAACCTTCTCCGTCCGAAAGTTTGTGGAAAATATCTTTAAATTGTTCGCTTATTGCATTATATGTTTTCATGAAGGTTTCTTTCTTTAAATCTTCATAGCCCTTCATTCTATCAAGTATTTGACCTCTTTCCGTGCTCAATGTCTCTATTTGGGTCTGTAATTCTTCTTGTCTGGAGGAAACTCTTTCAAATTCTTCAAGTGCTCGCATATTTACCGCACCGAGTTCATCCATTCGTTTTTCCAAATGTTGAATCTTAGCAGTTATTTCCTCTATAGACATTTCTGTCGGAGTAAGTTCATTTATATTGATACCGGCATTTTCAAGCGTTTTTTGGGTTTCTTCCAAGATAGGTTCAAGTTCACGTCTGCGAGCTTTAAACGATTCTATCTGTTCACCTATTTTTTCAATATCAGATTGCTTTAGATTCTTTTGCGTTTCTAAATTAACCAAATCCTTGTTGATTTCATCTCTTTGGTTCAGAAGTTCTCCGAGCTTGTCTGTTATTTCTTTAATTTTTACTTCCAGTTCTTCAAGTTGAGTGTTTAATTCTTTAATTTCTTCCGTAAATTTTATTTTATCGACTTCAAGTTCTTTATTTGCTGATAATGCACGTTCAATAGTTTCATTATAAGTCTTTATGGTTGTATTTATAAAATCAATGCGCTGTGTGCAGCCTTCAATTTCATTAAGGGCATCAGCTTTATTTTTTTCATAACGCTTAATTTCAGCTTCAACACCGGAAGTTTTTTCTTTCAAATCTTTTAAATCAGTATCATTCATAAGCTTTTCAACTTCCGAAATTTCGGACTGAATACTTGTCATTTTCTCTGATATTTGTATATGTTCTTCTTCAAGTTTATCAAGCGTTTTTTCGAGTTTTGTTATTTCAGGCTGCGTTATTTTAATAAATTCTTGCTTTTCATCAATATCTTTTTGTGTATTTGCAAAATTTGTTTCCAAACCGGCAAGTTCAAGTTTTGCTTTATTAAATTCCGTGGTTGAAACAGAGTATTTATTTCTCACATCCTCCATCTTTTCTTCCAAAGATGAACGCTTAGAAAGCAATCCGTTATACTTGCTTTCCATTTCTTTTAATCTTGTTTTGTAAGTGTCAATTTCACTGTCAGTATTTTGAGAAAATCTCAAACCGGTTTTTTTAACGGCACCGCCTGTTATTGAGCCTGATTTTTCAAATAAATCTCCTGACAGAGTAACCATTCTGTATTTTCCGATAAGTTTGTTCGCAGTTTCTCTATCTTCAACAACAAGTGTTTCCCCAACCGCATAATAAAAGGCATTAAGGTATTCGTCATCAAAATCAATGAGATTGATAGCGAAGTCAATAACCCCTTTATCTTTCGGGAGATTAAGGCTTTTAGGACATCTGACTATTTTATTGAGAGGTACAAAGGTAGCTCTGCCTGCGTTAGAAGACTTCAAGAATTCAATGCATGTTGCAGCAGTATGTTCATCATCAACAACAATGTGAGCCATTCTGGCACCGACTGCGATTTCCAATGCGGTAGAATACTCTTCGTCTACCTTGCCCAGTTTCATAAGCGGAGCGTGTACACCTCTTAAGTTTGCGCTTACAATTGTATCAACCGCACGTCCGAGGGCAGAGCCTTCATTCGCATCTCTAGCTGCTTCAAGCATATAAATCTTCTTGCGTGCAGCCTGCAAGTCATAGTCCAAATCTGTGATTTCATTTTTAGTTTTGTCCAGTTCATCAATAGTTTTTTTAAGGATAATTTTGAAATCGTCAAGTTCTTTTCCTAATTGTTCTATCAAAAGCTCTTTTGAAGATTTTGTTTCACTAAAATTAGCCTTAAATTCTTCTAATTCTTTTAATTTGTTTTTTGAATCCTCAAGTTGTTTTTTCTTTCCGGAAAGTTCAGCCTCTAAAGGAGCCTGCTTCTGGATAAGTTTAGTTTCTTTATCCTGTTCATTTTCAAGAGCTTTGCGCAGATTGTTGCGTTTTTCGATATGTTTTTCGGCGGTTTCATTAAGTCCTGACATATCTTCAAGGATTCTATTTAAAACAGATTTTTGTTCTTCGATTTTTAATTCAATTTCTTTAATATTATCTTTGGTAAGTGATATTTTAAGTTCTGTTTCTTTTATTTTGTCTTTTTGAGTTTCAATACCGTTTTTGGTATTTTCGATGGACTTAAGATTGTCCTGAATCTGTTTGTCTGCAAAAACGATTGACGAATTTTTTCTGGAAATGGTTCCTTTTATCTCTTCTGCCTGCTGTTTTAGTTCAATCTGGTGATTTTCCCCTTTTTCTTTAATAGTGGAAGAAATCTCTTCATATTTTTCACGTATAAGTTTTAATTGTTCTTCTAAATCATTTGCTTTGATTTCTTCTTCTTTTTTCTTTTTTGTAAATTCAAGAATATTTTCGTGAGCCTTTTCCAGATTTCTTCTTATATCAAAGAACTTAACTGCATTAATTTGGCTTTCTAAACTTGTTTTTTCATCTTTTAATTTTTGGTACTTGAGTGCTACTTCTCGTTCTTCATTAAGTTGTTCAAGTCGAATATTTACTTCATTTAAAATCAAAGTAGAATTAATAACTCTTTTCTCAACAGTTTCAAGTTCATTGGTAGCTTGTTCTATTCTTCTGTCAAAATCAGCAACGCCTGCAATTTCATCAATAATTTTTCTTCGTTCATTAGGGGTGCAGTTGGTAATTGACATCACATCGCCCTGCATCATTACGTTATAACTGTTTGGGGTTATATTGAATTTTTCAAGTTTGGAATGAATATCAGATAATGTGACTATTTTATCATCCAGATAATAAATACTATTAAAACCTTGAGAAGATTTTCTTATTCTTCTTGCAACGGAAAAATCACCTTCACCTGTATCCCCAAATGTTACTTTTACATAGGCTTCGTTTCTTTTATTGTATGTAGAAATTAAGTGAAAAAGTTTTTCAGCTCGCAAAGTTCTTGAGGTCGAGAGCCCGAGTGCAAAAAGAATACTGTCTATAATGTTACTTTTTCCCGAGCCGTTCGGCCCTGATATCGTTGTAAATCCTTTTAACATAGGTATTTCAACTTTATTAGCAAACGATTTAAAGTTGTCGACTTCGAGCTGCTTAATGTACATTAAATATTCTCCCCAAAATGGACACAAAATTCCACTGTATTACAATTACACACTAAAAAGTTAAATGTGTCAAACATTTTACAAACTTTTTGCAGATATTTTATAAAAATTTTGGTTAGGTAAAAAGCTTGAAATACAAATATTTGTGTTATATAATTTCCGCAAAGGGTGTGTGATGAGAATATTTCCAATTAATAATGTTCCCAATTTTAAAGCCGGAAAGGTTCATGTGTACTCTGATTTTGACGGTACTTATTGTCCTGCAAAACATCATTCGCTTCATATTGAAGGCGAAAATAAATATATGATTGATTATTGTCATAAAATGAAAAACTTTTTTGATGCAACAGAAGGCGATATTCATTTTCATATAACTACCGGCAGAACTTTTGGCGAATATGAAGCGATTTCTCATCTATTGAAATTAAGGAACTTTCAGCTTCCGATTCCTGAAACATTTATAGCAAAGAATGGCAGTGATGAATATGTGAGGTTAGGTGATAACATTACTTTTTATAAAGATGGAATTTTTCCATTTGAATATTGTGAGCCTGACCTGGTAAAGGAAGCGGAGATTCAAAAACTGACAAACTGGGACGGTAAAAAAATTAAAACTTTTATAAAGGATTTATCGGCGAAATATCAATTAAGGATGGTAGAAGCTGATAGTGAAAATTCCGTGAGAGATTATGGCAATAACTCTTTGTTTAGTAAAGGAAAACTTAATCCTGATGAATGGATGAAGATGCCTGTTAATGACGGTATAATTCAACAGCATGAAAAACCGGTAGTTGATTATGTAATAGGCTCCAGAAATGACGGCAACCTGAAAATTAATTTAATATTTTCACCTGATTACGGTTTTTGTTCGGAAAAAAATTATATATATGACAATTTCATGAATGAGATTAAAGAGTATTTAAGACAGCAAAATGTTGAATATGATATGAGCTGGGAAGCGGCAAATGCCGGTAATTATTATAGAAATCGCTGCAGTATAACACCAAAGATAAATGGAGGAGCCTTAACTAAACTTTATGATACTAAAGAAGCATTAAAAAATGCTGTTAAATCAGGGGATATTATAATTGTTGCAGGTGATGGCCCTAATGATTTTGAAATGTTAAATCCGCTCGAATATATTGATTTAAAAGATTTAGAAATTTGTAAAAAAGAGTCAAATTGTAAGGAATTTTTCGATTCGGATATGAATAAAAAACTATTGTGCTTGAAAGATGTTTTTTTAGGAAAAAATAATAAACTAAAACAGGAATTAGAAAATTGCGGATTTATTAAAAAATTGAAGGATATGCCATTCTATAGCATTATCATTGAAAGAAAGAATCCTAAATTAGATATTTTACGTGAAACTTTCGGATTAATAGGAAAAGTTGTTTCTGTAAAAGAAGGTGAGCTTGATAAGGGAATTAAGGAGATAATTAAACAACATTCTACCGGGAAAGATGAGTTTAAAAATTCAATGTCAGAGAAATTCAAACAATATATTTTAGGTGCACAAAAAAATATTGAAAATGATGAAAAGAGTAAAAAATATCCGGCTGTAGCAATTGGTTTAATTATTGCAGGGATTGGCGGTTATACGGCTTATCGCCTTATAAGGAAAGGTAACTCTAGTGAAATTGTCACAAATCAAACAACAGACGATGAGTTTTAAATCAGTATGTTATGAAGACTACAACAGTAAATATTCACAAATTAGTAAAGCTGTTTTAATGGAAACAGAAAAATTTATTTTAAAATCCTATGCCCCTTTTTTCTGCTCTTCGTATTCGTCAACGTAAATTTTCCAGCTATCTTCGTATTGAGCATCTCTGGAAGCTATTTCATCCGGAAGCCCGGCATGATGTATTGCAGGAATTAAAAACGATTCAGGCATCATAATAGGTCTGTCGTATTCGTCATCAGAATCTTGACATATGAACATTATTTTACCGTTTCTGTCAGTTTTGGCGCCTACAATTGTAATTTCATGTCCGGCGAGTTTGTTATCGTTATTCGGATCCGGGAATGTATATCCTATGATTATATTATGTCCGAGAGCCAGAGTATCCAGCAGATCTTTTTTTATCGAGTCAAAGTCTTTTTTGTATCCGGCAAGGCGTCCTTCTTCATCAACTTCCTGATAAATTACTGATGTTGTATTTTTGTTTTCCATAATTGATTCAACATAAGTTTTTTCAAAATCAATTAAACCGCCGTCTTCTGCAGTCCAGCTGTTCGGGGCTCGTTTGTCTGTTATAGAGTCATAAGTTTGCTGAGAACCCAGTTGCATCATAGTAGACTGCATTAAAACATCAATTATGGAGCGTTCACCTTTATCTCTGTAATTGTTTTGTATTCTCGCACGGATAATCGCATTTTCATCAGGTTTCAGCTGAACAACGGCTTTTTCAAATCCAATACTCTTATATGGTGTTTTGAAGTTTTCTAAAAGCCATAAAGCGTCGGATGTTTTTTCGGATAAAGCGTCCATATCGATTATTTTGTAAGTTTCATGTTTAGGTGAAGTCAAACCCTCCACTATTCTAAAGAATTCTGCGGGATGTTTTGTTGCCAAATCGAATTCAACACTCGCAGTCGGACATGTCCCTGTGTGCATCTCATTTAAGTATCTGTTTGCTTCTTGAATTTCATTTTTGTCTTCTGAAAGATTTGTCATAAGTCCGATTACAGGGGTTTTATATTCGGGCGGAATATCTTCACAGGTTTGTGTAATTACATAGGGGTTTTGGATTATATCCAAACATTCCTGAATAATGGTAATATTATCTAAACCTTGATCTCTTTCTTCTTTTAGAATTTTGTGTAAATTATCTAAAACCGAACTCTTATCATCAGAATCATTTTTCAAGAGGATTCCTGATTTAAGTGCTAGCTCTAATTTTCTTCTGTATTTACCGTCCAAAGCTTCCGATAGCTCTTTGTATTTCTTTTTTTCATCTTTAGTATTGAGTTGAGTTCTGACGGTCACAGCTGATGTGCCACCTGCAGCTCTGAAAGACGGAAGAGAAGCTTTTGAGTTATTATTAACATTTTGAGAATTTTTCAAAGGGAAAGCGGCGGATTGAACCTTATTCTCACCGCCTGTCAAATAAACCTTTTCATTTGTACTAAAATTTACACTAACCATATATATATAAAAACATTTTGTTTCAAAAACTTGCCTTAAATATTAAGAACTGTTACAAAATTTTTGAAAAAATTAAAGTTTTTTTTGGTTGTGCCGTTATATATAAAAACAATATTTTGAGAAAGGAGCCATATGGATTTCGTAAATAACAATATATATCGATTAAAAATGGAATCGGTTCAACGAAAAAAGGAAAAAGAAGAAGAAGAAAAGAAGTCCGAAGAATTAAGGGGAGAAGAAAATACCGAACCTAAAACGAAAGAGGCTCCTAAAGAAAAACCGGTAACTCTTAGGGCAGAAGATGCTTTGGCTATTGTCAATCGGGCAACCGTTAAAGGTGCATTAAAAACAGATAAACCGAAAGATAAAGGCAGAGGCGGAGATAATACATTGGAAGACTTGATTTCCGAATGGAACAGTTTGTCTGAAAATGTAACATACGAAGAAAAATTAAATCTGTTAAATAGCATAATTGATGCATGCGGAAATGATGAAGAAGCCGCTCGTATATGGAAATGCAGACGAGTTTTGGTTATGTCGGAACAAGCTTATTCATATACTAAAGGAGTCTTGTCTAATGATAATTGGGAAGGATTCGATTTCGCAGAATTTCAAAGAACATTCAACAGTTACTTAGACGCCCTTGAATTCTATGATATTAGAGGATATTATTTATCTAATTTCTACAACGGAGAACTTTCATATGATGAGCAAGTAACATTTGCTAATGCAGGACTTAAATTCTATTCTGCTATGCTTGGTTTTTATCAGATTATGCAGCATAACCCCGGAATAGAGCCCGGGCATTACAATAATCAAATAGAACAAATGCAAAACAGTGTTAATGTCTATGTTGGTTTAATAGATGATATTCCCGAACAGGAAGAACAGGGAGGTTTGGAAGAACCAACTGCGCCGACAAATAATCCTTGGGATGGATTAGTTGCAAGTTGGAACAGTTTGCCGGAAGATGCAGATTATGATACTAAAATTAATTTATTGAATCAGATAATTGAAACAATTGGCGACAATGAAGACGAAGCCAGAATCTGGAGATGCAGACGAGTTTTGGTTATGTCGAGACAAGCTTATTCTTATGCCAGAGAAATCTTATCTAATGATAATTGGGAAGGATTCAATTTTGCAGAATTTCAAAGAACATTTAACAGCTATTTTGATGCTTATGAATTTACCCAAATAAAAGACCACTACCTTAGTAATTTTTCAGAACTTTCATATGATGAACAAGTAACCTTCACTAATGCAGGAATTAATCTTTATTCAGCACAACTTGCTTTTTACCAAATCCTACAGCATAAACCCGGAATTACTCAGCAACAATATGATGGATACCAAAATGTAATAGATCAATCACTACAAAGCATAGCCATGTACCAGCATCTACAGTTGAGCATCCCTGAACCTGAGGAACCGGAAAACCATGAAGTGCCCGGAGGTACTGGAGGTCCGAACGGACCTGAAAATCCTGGAGGACCAAACGGCCCCGAAGGACCAAACGGACCGGAAGAACCGCCTGTTACGCCTACACCAGGACAGACAATTATACCAACTGTACAGGACTTTGATTCCTTAGTGGGTCAGTGGAATGCACTTACAGGAGATGGGGAGTATAGTGACAAAGACGACTTAATGCTGCAAATTATAGAAGCAGCTGAAAACAATGCATCGGAATGTGAACCTGGCAGCGAAGAATATCAGCATTGGATAGATCAGGCTAACGAATGGCGCTGTTACAGATTCATAATGAGAAATAACTACAGACAGCAAATATATGAACAAATTCGACAACAATTACAGCAAGGTGCTTCTTATGAAAACATAATCAAAGATCACCCAGAATATCTTGATTTTATAAACCTGAATGTAGATATAACCAGATATTTCCAGAGCGAAGACGAAGAAGACTTCAGAACAACAAATCCAATACATGATTCAAACGGCCACCTTATAGGCTATGAATATGATGAAGAAGGTTTCCAATATTTTGGCGGAGTGACTGTAGCAGTCGGTGTTGACCATAATGGAAAACCTATATACGAATATCATCCGAATGAAGATCCTCGAAAACGCTTTTTGTATAATGAAGCGATGATCGCCAGTTTTAAAGTTAAAATATTAGCAATACAAGTAAAATTGTATACATTGTCTCCACAGTCTCCGGCAAGAGCAAAATTGAATAGTGACCTAAATGATTATCGCAGACTTTTACAAGGTCTTTTGGATGAACAAAAGAACTTAGCTGTTGATCTTGAATATATGACTTCTTCCCAAACCAACTGGGGAACAACAACATACCAATGGACAGATCCAAATCACGGACTGGTTCCGGGGTTAATGCCACCTGAGCAAACTTCAAATGTTGAACCACCTGCATACCTTACTGATCCATTTTATTTAGATTATAATGATCTGAAAGAACAATATAAAAATATGTCAGGAGCTTCTGCTCAAGCGCAAATAGCAATCTTGAACCAGTTACTTGAGCGTGCAACAGAGGGGTATAATGGTAATCATGTTCCCGATGCCACATATTGGCAGAACGAAATGCAGCATTGGCAGCAGCGTTTAGCCGCTCTGAATTCAGGCAGTATATCAGGTTAAAAGTTACTCTACCATTTTTTAAAAATAACAAATACTGCGAGGATTATCAGTATAAATCCGACAAGATAATTCCATTGGAAGTCTTCTTTTAAATACAGAACGGAAAAAATGCTAAAGACAACAAGCGTTATAACTTCTTGCATTGTTTTAAGCTGGGCGGCAGTGTAATATTCGTGCCCGATTCTGTTAGCAGGAACCTGAAAACAGTATTCCAAAAGCGCAATTCCCCAGCTTACAAGTATTACAATCCAGAGCGCAGAACCTTTATATCGCAAATGCCCATACCAGGCAAATGTCATAAATACGTTTGAAATCGTCAATAATAAAACCGGTAAAAGCTGTCTTAGCATAATAAATCTTTCTTTACTGCCGTTATCCAAAAATAATTTTATCATTCGGAATTATAAAAGGCAATTTATTGATTAAAGACTTATTTTACATCGTATTTTCTATAAAAGAAAAATTTTCGCCCAATTCATCTTCAATCAATTTAACCAATTCATGAGGTTTAATTTCCAACCCTTCCGCAACACGCCAGAGTGTGGAAAATTGCGGATCTTTGATTCCGTTTTCCAAATCTGCCCACAAAGATTTCCACATGCCTATTTCATCGGCACTTTGAGTAATAGATTTTCTACGGCATTTTTTTATAACTTTTCCGGTAGCTGTTTGTAATTTTTGTCTAAGCTCTTGCATATTTTTTATTATTGTCCTAATATTAGAACAAGTTGTCTCAATACGTAGACAGCATGCGATAAATTCATATCGGATTAAATAGCCGAATGGCTGATTGAAAAGGCTATAGAGTTATTTTTAAATTTGTTTAGAGTGCAAATTGCAAATCAAGTAATACGGATAGCAAAGGATTTATGACAAAAATAAGTGTAATTATACCTGTATACAATGTTGAGAAATATCTGGCAGATTGTTTAAAAAGTATAATGAACCAGACACTTTCCGACATTGAAATAATCTGTGTAAATGATGGTTCTACGGATAATTCACTTAAAATATTAAAAGATTATTCCGTAAGAGATTCACGGATAAAAATTATCAATCAAACCAACAAAGGAGCGGGTGCTGCAAGAAACAGGGGGTTAGAGATTGCCAAAGGGGAATATCTGTATTTTATTGATTCAGACGACTTTGCAGATAAAAAGATTTTGGAGGAATTATATAAAAAAATAACAAAAACTAATTCCGATATTTGTGTATGTAAGAACATATATTGGGATATGGACAAACATAAAAAGTTTAATTCATACAATCTATGCATTTACCCTGCATTACCCCTTAATTTAATTAGGGGTTTTTATTACAAAAATAAAGTTATTAACAGATATAATTCGGCGGAGAAATTGTTTCAAACATGCAATATTCCTGCCTATACAAAGTTATACAGACATGATTTTATCAAACAGCATGGAATAAAGTTTCAAGAGATTCCTACGTGTAATGACGTGTTTTTTAATTTTTATTCTCTTGCTTGCGCAGAATCGATTTCTCTTTTGTACAAAAAGCTTGTTGTACACAGAATTGGGCATTTATCTCTTACAAAAACGAGAGGGAAAAATGCCGGTTATATCTTAGAGGCGTTTGAAGAGTTGGAGAAAAGGCTGAAGGAAGACGGTATATTTGATGATTTGGCCGGAACTTTTTATAAAAGAGCGGAAAGTTGTTTTAAGTATGAACTGGAGCAGGTCGAGAACAAACAAGACAAAAAATATTGGGAAGCCGAATTTTGCAAATTTTTAAATACACAGGAAAAAGATTTGATTTTACAGAGAGGATAAGATGGGAAAAGAGATTAAACACCCGAAAGTGAGTGTGATAATACCGGTTTATAACACAGAAAAGTATTTGAGAGAATGCTTGGACAGTGTAGTAAATCAAACACTTAAAGATATTGAAATAATTTGTGTTGACGATGGTTCGACTGATAATTCTCTGGGGATTTTAAAAGAATATGCTGCAAAAGATGAAAGATTTGTTATTTTAGAACAAGAAAATCAAGGTGCTGGCGCTGCACGAAACAAAGGCCTTGAAATTGCAAAAGGAGAGTATTTAAGTTTTTTAGATAGTGATGATTATTTTGCTTTACAAATGTTGGAGAAAATGTATGCTAGTGGGTCAGCATATGGGTCTGATATGGTTGTTTGTGAAGCTTCAAAATTTGATGTAAATAGCGGAAAAATTATTAATGTATTTGGAATAAATTTAAAAAAGGTTCCGAATACTGAATTTTTTACGTTTAATGAAATTAAGGATAACTGGAGTAAGGTTTTTATACCGGCGGCATGGAATAAGTTATATAAAACACAATTTATAAAAGACAATGAATTATATTTTCAAAATATATCTTCCTGCAATGATATTGGATTTAGCCTATGTGCAACAGCAATATCTTCAAAAATCTCAATTATACCTGAAGTTCTTGTGTTTTACAGAAAAAATACAAAGTCATGCATAAGTCATTCAAGGGGGAAAAATGCTATAAATATAATACTTGCATATAAGTATATAGTTAAATATTTGCAAGACAATAAACGGCTTGATTTAAGAAACTGTTTGAATGAGAGTATAAAAGACAATATAAAATTTGAAATTTCTAATTGTGATTCTTTACAATTTTACAAATTTAAAAGACAGGCGAGAAATTTGCTTGGTTCTGATTGGCCAATTTTTAAGCAGTGTTTTAAAACAAAATCATCATTTTCAAAGTTATTTTTGAATGTATTTTCAATTGTAAATTCTGATGAAAGAACGCATAAAGTTATTACAATCTTGGGGTTAAAAATTAAGCTTAAAAGAAAAAAACAACAGAATTTTACAAGTCAAGACTATTTAAAATTTATTTACCACAACATTAAAGAAAAAAGTGTTTTATTAACTGAACCGAATTCTTTTCATGGAGAATGTTTATCCGGAATGGCTAAATATTTTTTAGATTTAGGATATAACGTTGATGTCCTTTTAAATAAAAAAGAAGCAAAACTAATGCCATTTAGTGGGTATTTTGATGGCAAGATTTCGGTATTTCCTGCGATACCGGAGACAATAAAATCAATACTTTGTTCTGATATTATTGAGCAATATGACTATTTGTATATAAATTCTAATAAATATAAGAATCAAAGTGTCAGTGAATATATAGGTAATAATATAAAGTATCCTACAGATAAAATCATCACAATGCACCATGATGCTAAGTCATATGGAACAGTAAATTTTAACACTTCCAATTTTGAGCCGGTGTATTTGGCGGAGTTCCCTATACTTAAAAATAAAGAATACAAAAAGATAAATGCTCATTTTTACAAAGAAATTGGAAAACACACTAAAAATAACCTTACACAGTTTGTTGTAGTTGGTAATATCGAATCTTTCAGGAAAAATCACGATTCATTATTAGATACTGTGTCAAAGCTTGTTGAAGAAGGTATCACAAATTTCAAAATTACGATAATCTCAAGAATAGGGGATTTAGAGCTGCCCGCAGAAATAAAGAACTTTTTTGAATTTAAAAAAAATCTTGCGTATCCTAGAATGTATGCGGAACTCGAACAGGCAGATTTTCTGCTTACATTATTTGACACAAACAATCCTGAACACGATAGATACATTACTACAGGTTCGTCCGGAACGTATCAATTATCCTATGGATTCAACATCCCGGTACTTATTCCATACAAATTCCAAACTGCAGTAAACGGATTCAACAATTCAAATTCTGTGGGTTATAAAGATAACGAAGATCTTATAACTGCAATGAAATTTTGCATAAATATGGAAGAGGAACAGTATAGTAATTATAAATCTAATTTGGCGAATTTAGAAAGAGAAATATATGATATTTCATTAAGTAATTTAAGAGGAATTACAGAGTCAAATAAATCAAACTCAAAAAGCAATTATTATATCAGTTTAGGAGAAAATTGTTTCAATAGAGTTGTTTTAACCAGACATCACTTAAAACCAAGAAAAAGCGAAGGAGAAAAATCGCTGCCTTTTGATTTGTGCGTATGTCCTTTAAAAACTGTTGCATCTTGTTTGCAAAATAACTTTGAGGGTTATTTTTCTGATTTAAAGTGGGATAAAGATAGCAATTTGTGGCAAAATAAAAAACTGCATATTTCATATAATCACGATATAGATTGCTCAAAAAACGATAAGGAAAAGTTAGTTGCAAGGTATAAAAATCGAATTGAAAATTTTAAACAATTATTGAAAAATAATGACAAAAAAGTTTTTATAATAAGTTTGATAAAATCTGATGAAGATGATTATAAATATATAAACCAAATTGATAGCTACTTGATTGCAAATTGTCACTCAGAATACAAACTCATTATAGTTAATATTTCAAAAAAAGAAAATTTAGATTCAAGACTATTACACAAAAACATATTTTATAAGCATATTCCGCATCCATACCCAAATTATTGGGGTGAATGGTTTAAAGGAGAATATTTTAATTCTGAACAAGGAAGAACATTTGAATCAGAATATATAAATTTTGTTAATGACTGCACTGTCGATAATCTTAATAAGGAGATTGTCCAATGTTAAATTTTCAATTTTTATTTTCTGTCAAAAATCATAACATCCATAAAGTCATCACAATTTTTGGATTAAAATTTAAATTCAAAAGCAAAAAACTTATGCTGAAGCAAAGATTTGAAGGCATTGAAAGAGATTTAAGAAGCCAGAGAAGAATGATTGCGCATCAAAAAAGCATGATAGACAATCTGCAAGAACAAGTTAGTAAAAAATTAAATAATCAACAAAATAAGATAAATAATTTAACTAAACAATTGAATTACAAATTATCTAAATACATGTCCCCCGAAAAATATCCTGAATATCTGAAAGATTGGTATTTTGAAAAAACAGGAGAAACTTTAAATTTAGAAAATCCTCAGACATTCAATGAAAAAATTCAGTGGTTAAAACTTTATGATTCAACACCTCTCAAAACTCGTTTGGCAGATAAATATTTAGTGAGAGATTGGGTTAAAGAAAAAATTGGCGAAGAATATCTTATTCCGCTACTTGGTGTTTGGGATAATTTTGATGAAATTGATTTTAATACACTCCCAGATAAATTTGTTCTCAAATGTAATCATGGTTGCGGATACAATATTATAGTAACGGATAAGTCAAAACTGGATATAGATGATGCACGCAAAAAGATAAATACTTGGATGAATGAAGATTTTGCTTACAGAGGTGGACTAGAGCTTCATTACCACGACATTGAACATAAAATTATTGCAGAAAAATATATAGAAAATAGTGGCAATGATTTATATGACTACAAATTCTGGTGTTTCAACGGTGAGGTTAAATACATTCAATTTTTATCGGAAAGAAATACAAATGGATTGAAAATGGCATATTATGACAGTGAATGGAATAAACAAGAATTTATAACGGGACACAAATTAGATGAAAAAATATTAACAAAACCTCAAAACTTAGATTTATACATCAAAACTGTTGAAAAACTGGTTAAAGACTTCTCTTTTGTGAGAGCAGATTTTTATATTGTAAAAAATAAATTGTATTTTGGTGAACTTACATTTACACCATTTTCAGGTTGTGAAAAATGGACTCCTAAAAAATATAATTTACAATTTGGTCAAATGATTCAATTACCGACAGAAAGCAGAAAATTATGTGAAATATCATAACCATGATAGAATAGTAGACAAGGAGTATAGAATGAAAATCGCAGTAATAGGAACGGGGTATGTAGGGTTAGTCGCCGGAGCGTGTATTGCCGATATGGGTAATGACGTAATCTGTGTTGATAACAATAAAGAAAAACTCAAACAGCTTGAGCAGGGGATAATTCCGATTTACGAGCCCGGGTTGGATGAGCTTGTTAAATCTAATGTTGTTGAAAAAAGGCTTACGTTTTCTTCGGATATTGACAGAGCGGTTAAAGATTCTCAAGTTTGTTTTATTGCTGTCGGTACTCCTCAGGACGAAGATGGTTCGGCTGATTTGCAATATGTGTTTGAAGTTGCAAAATCTATCGGGCAGGCTATGAACGGATACAAAGTTATCGTTGACAAATCTACGGTGCCTGTAGGTACTGCAGAAAAAGTTGCCGAGGTTATTAAACAGAATCTTCCTTACGCTCAGCCTTTTGATGTAGTTTCAAATCCTGAATTCTTAAAACAAGGTAATGCTGTTGATGACTTTTTACATCCTGACAGAGTTATAATAGGCTCAAATTCTGACAAAGCAACGCTAATTATGCAGGAAATTTATGCGCCGTTTTTCCGCACAGGGAACAGAGTTATCGTAATGGACGTAAAATCGGCTGAGATGACTAAATATGCAGCTAATTCTTTCTTGGCAACAAAAATATCTTTCATGAACGAGATTGCTAATCTTTGCGAAAAAGTCGGAGCAGATGCAGAGATGGTTCGTGTCGGTATGGCTACTGATACAAGGATTGGGAATAAGTTTTTGTTTCCGGGGCTTGGTTATGGCGGGAGTTGTTTCCCAAAAGATGTAAAAGCGCTTGTTAAGACCGCTTCTGAGCACGGTTGTGATGTTAGTATTGTAAAAGCGGCAAATGATGTCAATAAAAAACAAAGGGAGCTATTTATAGATAAAATTACTTCAAGGCTGGGTGAGGATTTAAAAGGGAAAACTATTGCGGTTTGGGGTTTGGCATTTAAGCCGAAAACGAATGATATGCGTGAAGCGCCTTCTATTACTATTATCAGCGATTTACTCAAGCGCGGAGCGAAGGTTAAGGCTTATGACCCAAAAGCGATTGATAGTGCGAAACTGCATTTTGGCGATAAAATTGTATATACAGAAAACGCTTATGATGCGCTTGATGGCGCAGATACGCTGTTGCTTCTTACCGAGTGGAACGAATTCAGACGTCCTGATTTTGACAGAATAAAGTCATTGCTTAAAACCCCATTGATTTTTGACGGCAGGAATCAATATAACGCAGAACGGCTTGCAGAAAAAGGATTCACCTGTGTTCAAATAGGCAGGGGGTAAATCCTTGTAAATCTGAGCGTTTTTCTCCGTCATTCTGAGCGTTAGCGAAGAATCCAGGAGTTTTGTTGGGCAGATATGCTCAACTACTACTTTGAATTATCCCACTCCTGTCACTGTGGGACTCCCTCCCTTTCGGGGGAGGGTTGGGGTGGGGGATAATGTAAAATCTACCGCAATTTCAACCCCACCTCGAAATCAAAGATTTCGGTCCTCCCTCAAGGGGAGGACTCGTTTGGGGTGGGGGATAATTCTGCAGGACTCCCTCCCTTTCGGGGGAGGGTTGGGATGGGGGCTGATTTTCATCTGTCAATTACATTTCCCCCCGGAGGGGAGGTAGATAGAAACAGGTGCGGCAGTCTCGTCGCACCTGTTTCTATTATTTGGTTGTTGGGCAAGTATGCTCAACCTACTACTTACGGTTTAAGAATTCCAGTATTCTAGCTATATACCCTTTATATGGTTCTGCTGCCGGATCAGCTTCGTTCATCCAAGAGTTAGTAGCATTATCCCATTCCGTATATACATGAGGCTCGCCATTAGTAATTTCTATACGATAGATAGGATCTCCATTGGGCTTAAACTCCAACCTAACTCCGATTGTTCGGTCAGTTGAATGTAATTCAATATCCGAATTTACACCTGTGCCACCACTTTTACGAAACATGTGTAATTTTTGACCATCTAAAGCTGTACAATCATCCGGTGTTTGGACAAAACCGTCAGGCAACTTAACGCCTTTATTTTGCGCAGGCACGCCTTTTGGTGTTTCTACAACCGGTTCAGGTTTTGGTTCTTCTGCGAACGGATTCGAAAAGTCTCTTTTCGGTTCTGCCGGAATTTCTTCAAATATGTTTGGAAGTTCTATCGGTTCTTCTGCAGCCGGAGCTGATGCTGACGGTTCGGATGCTACCGCAGGTTTTGCACCTCTTGCATTCGCCGGACGTTCAGGAATCGCATCTATTCCGCCCTCTCCATATAATCCGCCCCTTGTATATTGGCTTGTTCCGTCATTTTGTAAGTTCCACTCAGACCATCCGTCTTCATTATAATGCATAATCTTATTATATTTCTTTACTTTTGGATCCCATCCTGTTCTTACTTCTATCGATCCGTCTTCATAATATATTGTATTTTTTAATGCGACATTATTTTCGTCAAATACGGTTTCTGCATATAGTTTCCCATTACCATCAATACAAGTCCTTTTCGCCCAAGTTCCGTTTGGTCTGGTTTCGTTAATTGTAATGCTGTCAATGAATTGTTTACCGTCTGATTCATAACCATATTCGGTTACTTTTGTGACTTTGTTTTTTCCGTTCATGCTGTATTCTTCTGTTTTGAAGATACGGTTTTCATTAACATCTGACCAAATATCTCTGCTTTTTAGTTCTCTTTCACCGTCGAAGTATTCATAATGATCGGTAATTTTTCCTTTAACTATGTCGTAGTAGGTTTTGCTTGTCAAATTACCTTTGCTATCATATGTTTTTGTTATTTCACGACCTAGCAGAGTTCTTCTTGTTCTTGTGTAGCTTCCGTCATCAGCTCTGGAAACAGTCTTAAAGAACAAGCCCGGTTTCTTTTTACCTTCCGCGGGTTTTTCGCCTTCAGCCGCAGGTTTTTCGCCTCCTGCTGCAGATTTTTTGCCACCGGATTTAGAAGCTTCAGCAGGTTTGTATTCGGTAATTTCACCCATTTTAACAGCATCTTCGTATTTTGTAGCCAATTTAGCAACCTTATCCGGGTCAGTAGTCCAATGAGACTTACCTTCGGCATCATATTCAAATATACCTTCGATAGAGCCGTCGTCTAAGTAGTCTGTTCTAATATTTGGCTTACCGTCTTTATAGAGTTCTACATCTTTAACTTTATTATCTGTAAAGCTTACTTTTACTGTTTGTTGTTCTGTTATAGGATCTGATTTGTACACTGTCCATAGTTTACCATCAATATAATCTTGCTGTTCAATCAGTTTTCCGTTAGAATAAACATCTCTTCCACTAATTTTACCATTATGATAGCTTTCTTTTATAACATCACCATTAGCCAGTTTTATATTTTTTGACTGTAATTTATCATTATAGAAACTTTCTTCTATAGTATCGCCGCCGGATGTTTTTGTAGTTCTTTCTTGAAGAACTTTGTTGCTGTCTAAAGTTTCTTCTACGGTATCGCCGTTAGCAAGTTTTTTTGTTCTTTTAAAACTTCCGTCAGCTTCTTGGGTCTCTACCCAGTCTGTCTCTTTGCCTGCGGTCTTTTTAGCAGCCTTTTCTGCAGCTTTTTTCTCAGCTTTTGCCAATTCTGCTTTTCTGTCATCAACCATTTTGGTCAATTCTTTTTGCTGTTCGGCATTACCTTGTTTCTTAATATCTTCAAGAATTGTGTTGAATTTCTCATCATCAGATTTTTTAGTATCTTTGAGTGATCTTCTCAGGTCGCGCTTAGCAATTCTTAAGTCTCTGGGGCTGAATTTGGGGTCCTTAGGAGTTTCGGGGAGTTTAATCGGGTCGGAAGCATCTTTCAATTCGCCGGTTTTCCAGGTTTTTGTTTTTTCATCAAAAACTTCGACTTTTGTAACCTTTTTACCAGTTTTGTCGTAATATGTACGTTTTGCTTCTTTGCTGTTGACATATTCAACAGTCTCTTTAGCTGTGCCATTTTTCCTGTACATTGTACGCTTACCGCTGCCTTCTTCGCTGCCGCATTCCATTATTTCATTTATTCGGCGGCCCTTTTTATCGAACCCTTTTGCCCCTGTTGCTTTACCGTTTTCATCAAATTCATATATGGCCTCTTTCCTGCCTTTTTTATCAAAACTTGTCTTCTTAGTCCATTTACCATTTTCAGACATGTCTTCAAATACATGGTACGCTCTGTTGTCTTTGTTGTTAAAACTAACTTCTCTTATTGGTTTTTGAGTTTCCGGTTCATATTCTGTTATTATATCCTTATCTACCGACGAATCAGAACGAGTTTTTTCGCTGACTCTTTGACCTTTATCATTATAACGTGTTTCAGTATCAAGCTCCATTTTACCTGTCTTTTTATTTGGTTTAAATGTTTGTTTTGAAGTAGTCTTGCCCTCAGGAGTAGTGTTTTCTATTGTTTGGCTCTTAATAACCTGTTTACCGTCTTCGCCTACTACAGGTTTGCCATCTTTATCAAAAGCATATTCCGTTGTTTTGGTCTGAACTTTATTTCCTTTTGCATCATAGCCGTATTCTTCGATAGTTATTTCTTTGCTGCTTACTTTGCCGTCGTCTTTGATTACTTTATACTTAGATTTTGACACCGGCTTGTCTTCAACGGTTTTTACTTCTTCAACTATGTCGTTACCCAGTTCCGTACGAGATGTTCTTTTTGTGCCCTTAAGCTCAACAACTTTTGGCTGTTCAATCGGTTTATTAACTCCTTCAACTGCTTTAGCTGCAGGAGAGTTGGCTTTTATACCTTTAACTCCTTTTCTCAAACCAAATGCTGACATAATTGCCGTTGTTACACCAACACCAATATCTTCATATCCTTGTTTAGCTTGGGCATCAGTTTTAGCCTCTTTACTTGCCTTGACACCTTGATATATAGCAAAACCTGCGAATGCTAAACCAATTGCCGCACCTACAATCCATCCTACAGGACCAGCTGATGCCGCCAAGCCCATAGCCACAGCTGCTTTACCAGCAAGAGCTGAAATGGCGACTGTACCTACAATGCCAGCTGCAGATTCAACAGGATGTGCAGCCATTTCCACTCCCATTTTGGGCACACCTCTAATGACTGATTTAGCTATATCACCGCCTGTAAGTTTACCGTCATCTGCTTCTCCGCTGACTATGTCATGACCGGCAGTTCTTCCCCACCATTCATCAACACGTTCGCTCCAGCTTTTACGTTCGCTTGTTTCTTCTGCCGGAATATTTTCATTATTTTGTACTGCAGTGCTGTCTGACGGTACCGGTTGAATTTGTGGTACACTGTCATTTTGTACTGCAGTGCTGTCTGCCGATGGTGTATTTTGTTCGGGAACTTCGACAATCTCGACATTCCCTGAATTATTTGTACCGCTTGTGTTTCCTGAGTTATTTGCGCTGTTCGAAGAGCTGGATGAGCCTGCACCGTCTGCGCCATTTACACCGCTTGCGTCGCCGGATGAGCTTTTCTTACTCTCAAAACAATCACCTAATTTCGGATCGTCATACCATTCTCTTGCCTTCGCTGTACCGTTTGCACAATCCAGATCTTCAGCTGCTTCTCTCACACAATATGTTGTTATTGAATTCATTGCATCTCTAGTGGAAATTTTTTCTTTAATCTTCTTTCCGCCTGCTTCTTCTGCAAAGATATTCCATACATCAGCATCAATCCAGCCATTCTTATTACCGTCTGCGGCATCCATATCTCGTGCCATTTTACCTGCTAAGGTATCGTATAAATGATCTTTTCCTTGTACTCTGTTTACGTTGTTGTCGCCCATACTTATTATCCTCATTTTTGTAATACTTTATACCCGGATACACTTTATAAAAAATGTATATACTCATGTAAAGTATTTTTTTAATAAAAAATTTCACAAGAATTCATGATTTTTATCAATTATTTATGTTTAAACACACGCCATTCTCAATTATAACAACATTTTAAACCATTTGTAAATTTTTGTAAAGATTTTAAGAACTGTTACATTGCTTAACATATTCAGCTTGCGAAAAAACTTTGTTTTTTTCGCAAGCTCTGGGAAACGGTTTCAAGTGTGCCTAAGGTAATGCAATCTCGTAGATTAAATTGCCGGATTCCGTTGTATAAAATACTTCAGAATAACATGTTCAGATATGACGAAAAAATACTCAAAATAACCAAAATAGGATTCAATGTCGCGAAAAACTGTATTATTGACTTTTTTGTTCATCATTGTCAAAATGTATATTAGATAAGTTTTAAAGAAGAGGCAGTGTTATGATTACATTTATTCTGGGGCTAATTATTTTAGCTTTTGGTTATATATTCTATTCAAGATATGTTGAACATGTTTTTGCTCCTGATGACAGGAAAACACCTGCTGTAAAGCTAAATGACGGAGTTGACTTTGTCCCGATGGGTAAAAATAGAAATGCCCTCATACACCTGCTCAATATTGCTGGCATGGGACCGATAATAGGCGCAGTTCAAGGAATTTTGTTTGGCCCGATAGCTTTTATACTAATTCCTTTGGGTTGTATTTTTGCGGGCGGGGTTCACGATTATTTTGCGGGGATGCTTTCTATTCGGAACAAAGGTGCACAAATAACAGGTTTAATTCATAAATATTTGGGGAAAAATGCCTTTAGAATTTTTATGGTTATTGTTTCGATTATGCTTCTTCTGCTTGCAACAGTTTTTGTCTATACAGCCGGAGATTTATTCGTGGAAAGATTTTTTGGTGTAAAAGAATTTGTTATCACTAACCCCGTGGTAATTTCAACATACGGGATTATCCTTTTATACTTTGTTGTCGCAACTATGTTTCCGATAGACAAAATTATCGGTAAATTTTATCCGGTTTTGGGATTAATGCTGATTGTGGGTACGGGTATGGTGCTTGCAGGGTTCTTTATAAACGGAGTTAATTTGCAAAACTTTGATTTAAGCAATTACAATTTACATCCCAATAATTTACCACTGATTCCTATGTTTTTTATGACAGTCAGCTGCGGTTTGCTTTCGGGCTTTCATTCCACCCAGGCAACAATTATTTCCAGAACGGTTATGAGTGAAAAAGATGGCAGACGAATTTTTTACGGTATGATGTGTGTGGAATCCTTAATTGCCATAATTTGGGCGGCAGCAGCAATGGATGTATATTCACTGAATCTCGTTCCGCAAAATCTTATAGGAACTGTAAATGTCGTAAATATTATTGCAAACAAGTTTGTACCGTTTAACCTTGCGTTTTTAGTAACACTTGCCATAATAGTTCTTCCTATAACCTCCGGGGATACAGCGTTGAGAGGATTGAGGATAACCATTGCAGATGCACTTAACCTTGAACAAAAAAATATTTTGAACCGGCTTGTGATAATTATTCCTATAGTTGTATGTGTACTCTTTATTCTTTATTGGGCTAAAACTAATGCCGGAAGTTTCGGTCTGATTTGGCGATACTTTACTTTCTTTAATCAGTTAATTGCAATTCCGGTACTTCTATGTGCCGCTATCTTTTTGGCAAAATTAAAAAAGAATTATTTTATAGCGCTGATTCCGGCATTATTTTATGTATTCATAACCATGTCATTTATTTTCAGCGAAAAAATCGGATTTAGCTTGCCTCTTAATTATGCTGAAATTATAGGTTTGTTATTAACTGTTTGTGCCTGCGTGTATTTTTATAAACTGATGAAAAAATAGTACAAAATTCCAAAAATGCCTAAATTATAAGAATATTCGCTACGCTTGATTTTGTATATTCAGCGTTTAATAATATGGGGGTAGGTGGTTTGTCGCTTACAAAAAAATTAAATAATGCGGGATACTCTGCCGACGAGGAGGTGACTAAATGTCACGTCCGAGGAGAGGTAAGTCTGGGAACCAGACTGCGACGCAAAGTAAATCGCAAGTGAAAACTAAATAACGCGGGATACTCTGCCGACGAGGAGGTGACTAAATGTCACGTCCGAGGAGAGGTAAGTCTGGGAACCAGACTGCGACGCAAAGTAAATCGCAAGTGAAAACTAAATAACGCGGGATGGAGCAGTCTGGTAGCTCGTCGGGCTCATAACCCGAAGGTCGTTGGTTCAAATCCAGCTCCCGCAACCATTTGAAAAGTCCCTATGGGGACTTTTTTTATGAGCCGAATTTAATAATTTAAAATTTCTGTTTGTTCAAATTAAATAAATTGTCAATTTTTACAAAATGTAAATATATAAATTAGCATTTATAAGAATTTGTTATGTTTTTGTGATAAACTTTTAGCGAATAGCGGTTTAAACTATCACAAAACAAGGCAATATATGTGAGTGTTTAGTAAGGCTATAAATAGCAATCAGATTGTATGAAATAGGATGGAATTCGTTTTTATGTTCAAATGTGCGTCGTTTGTCGGCTTCATAGAGAGTGATTTTGTGTTGTATTTCGACAATCGTAAGCCTCGGAGAGTTTTTGTATGAGAGTTTTTCGAACGCTGGCAGATTTTACGGCTTGGTTATTGCCTTCAAAAAATAAACGTTTGCAATATAAAGATTTGTGTTCATACTTGGATTTACGTGATGATTTAAAGAGGGCAAAGGAAAACTATGAAATAATTCTTTCTCGTCTGAAAAACAAGACAGATAAAATCAGAGTTGTATTTCTTGTGCGTGAAAATCAAAAATGGACTTATCAGTCAATATATGATGAGTTTGCAAAAAGCGATAAATTTGAACCTCTAGTTCTTGTGAGTTTATTGGAAATTTGCCATATCGGTAAAGATAAGACAAGAAATAATCTGGAAGAAAACTATAATTTTTTCAAATCCAGAAATATGAATGTTGATTATGCATACAAAGACGGGGAATATATTGAATTAGAAGAATTTCATCCGGATATTGTTTTTTACGATCAACCATGGGACTTACCCCAAATCCATACACCTTTTTCTGTTTCAAAGTATGCCTTAACGTGCTACTGCCCTTATGCATATGAGTTAACGGACAGTAGAGAACATTATCTGATTCAATTTCACGGATTTCTGTACAAATTTTTTGTTAACAGCGAAAGTCACTTGAAAATCTATGAATCATATTTGAGGGGGAACAGCAGAAATTGTTTTGTGGCAGGCTATCCAAAACTTGATGAATATTTTTCTCCTCCAAAAAGTAAAGGTATGTGGAAAAATAATGAAAAATTTAAAATTATATATGCTCCGCATCATTCATTTGAAAAAAACGGATTACGTTTGGCAACGTTTAAAGAAAACGGTCAATTTATATTAGATTTTGCTAAGCAGCACCCTGAAACCGAGTGGATATTTAAGCCACATCCAAGATTTAAGTATGCATTACTGAAAAACAAAATCATGAATGAGTCAGAGATAAATGACTATTATAATGAGTGGAAAAAAATAGGTTCGGTATATGATGAAGGTGATTACATTGATATTTTTAGGTCTTCGAATTTGTTGGTTACCGATTGCGTTTCATTCATAGCTGAATATCTCCCGACTAAACTTCCGATAATAAGACTTTCTAATTCAAGTCCTGCAAAGTTCAATGAAATCGGAAGTTTAATGAAAAAAGCTTGCTATAGCGTATGTAGCGAATCAGAATTTCAAAATGCCTTTAATAAATTGATTACAGAAAAAAATGTTAATAAAGAATCTTGTTCCGCAGAAATATTCTCAAGTATATTGGGTACTAAAAAATCATCAGCAAGAATTATGGAATGTTTAATGAACGGTATATTGGAGAGTTGATGATGAAGAACAGTTTATTCAATTGTGTAATAAAATCCGGTAATAAACATATTTTAACAGTTTTGGGGATGAAAATAGAATTTTATACGTCCGCAAAATCATCAAAATGGTTTTATAAACGTGCAAGATTACTATTAAAAATTCTTGATAAACTATTGCCAAAGGATAAATACAAAGTTATTTTTGATTCTTATCCCGATTTCGCAGACAGTGCTTATTTGTTTTATGAATTTTTAAAAGAAAAAAAACAAGATAAATTTAAAAAAATTATTTGGTTAAAAGAAGAAATAGAAAGCAGTCACTCAAAAATTAACGATAAAATATACCCGCTTTATTCAATAAAAGGTATTTGGAATTTAATAACCGCAAAATATATAATACATGACCATTGTAATGAATTTTTAGATTTTATTACATCAGACAGGCATGTCTTATTTAATTTGTGGCATGGTTCTCCAATTAAGGCAATCGGTATGATGGATGATGATGTATTGCCTAAAACAAGGAGAAGATACAATTATATGGCAAAACATTCATACTGGTTTGTTTCTTCCGACATATACAAAGTAATTATATCCTCAATGCTTCAAATAGATCCCAAGAAGATATATGTAACCGGAATCGTTAGGACAGATGTTATTTTTAAAGAAGGAAAAGAAGAATATATAAAGAATGTTTTCGGACTTAACGGATTTGACAGCATTGTTTTGTATGCGCCGACATATAAAACACGAGGTGCAAAAAAAATTGATGTAAAAGTTAATGCGGATACACTATTCTGCTTTGATAAATATAATGATGATGATTTTATAAAATATCTCAAAGGCAATAATATTTGTTTAATCATCAAACCTCACCCGTTTGAAGAAGCTGGTTTTATAAAGTTTCTAAATGATAATAATTATACTAATCTTGAAAATGTAAAAATAATTACAACAAATGATTTGACCGAAAAAGCAATAAATTTGAATGAATTATTCAGAGTTACAGATTTAATAATAAGTGATTTTTCGTCAATTACAATCGACTATGCAATTTCTAAAAAACCAATTTTATATTTGACACACTATCTTCAAAATTATCGAGATGGCAGAGGTTTTATTTTACCTGATAATTTAAAAATTTTAATGCCCGGGGAAACAGTCAATAATTATGAAGAGTTAATAAATAAAATGGCAATATGTTTAAAAACTAAAGAGCAAAATTATACAGATGAAGAATTAAAATTTATATATAAATACTTAGATGGCAAATCATGCGAGAGAATTTTTGAAGTTATGAAGGAATTGTAGGGGGGATATGATAAATAAAAACTATTGTATGAGCCAATTTTTGGCATTTAGATTTATTAAAGACGAAGCATTAAATTTTTATGAAGGCTTAAACCATACCGTTTATAAACCCAGAAAAAAAGATGAATTAACGCCGATTAAAACGGTTGAAGATATTGATAAGGCTATAAAAGAAAAGGTCAATGAATTTTTTATACCAAATAAAACGGCAATATTTTTATCAGGCGGAATGGATAGTGCAATCTTGGCATCGTATCTTCCTAAAGGCACAAAAGCATACACATTTCAATGTATTGCGGATGGAGCAATAGATGAAACAGCAAGGGCAAAAAAATATGCGAATATTTTAGACTTCGACCATGAAATTATTGAAATGAATTGGTCAGATTTTGAAGAGTTAACTCCTGAAATTTTAAGATTAGATGGGGTCCCTTTTCATTCTATTGAAGTACAGCTTTTAAAAGCTGCGAGACATGCTAAATCTCAAGGAATAGAAAGAATAATAATCGGTGATGCAGCAGATTACGTTTTTGGCGGAATGGACAAAATTTTATCAAAGGACTGGACTTTTGATGAATTCTATAATCGGTTTAACTACGTTGATCCTGAAAAAGTACTTAAAAACGGTCAAAGCGTCAGAGAGATATATGAGCCATATAGAATAGGGACTAACAGCATAGATTTTCAGCGAATGCTTAAAGATTACATGGATATTGAGTCAGATACTTCCTATATGCATGCATTTAAAAATGCAGGAATTAAATATCTTGATCCGTATTCATATATGGAGTTGGCTGTGCCACTGGATTTAGCAAGAATTAGAGCGGGAGAATCAAAGTATTTAATAAGAGCACTTTTTGCAAAAAGATATCCCGATATTCCCGTACCAAATAAAATCCCGATGCCTAGGGCGACTAATCAATGGTTAAAAGATTATAAAGTTTCAAGACCGGAATTTATATCAAATTGTACCGAAAATATGACCGGTGATCAAAAATGGCTTTGCTGGTGTTTGGAACAATATTTGAATATGCATGAAGGGGCAAGTATTTAAGACAAGGAGATTGCTAATGTCAGATAAAATAGTTATTGGATATACTTCAGGTGTTTATGATTTATTTCATATAGGACATTTGAATTTATTGAAAAATGCCAAGGGGCTTTGTGATAAGTTAATTGTCGGGGTGTCAACCGACAAACTTGTGGAATACAAGCATAAATGTCCTGTTATTCCGTTTGAAGAAAGGATTGAAATCGTAAGAAGCTGCAAATTCGTTGATGCGGCAATTCCACAGGAAGAACTTGATAAATATAAAATGTGGGAAAAACTTCATTTTGACATTCTTTTTGTAGGAGATGATTGGTACAATTCTCCAAGTTGGCAGGAAATGGAAGAAAAATTCAAAAAAGTTGGAGTAAGAGTCGTTTACTTCCCTTACACAAAAGGCACAAGCTCTACAATTTTAAACGAAACGCTTAAAAAATTGAGAGAAGAAGCAAATCATAATACTAAAAGCTAGTTAACACTTGTATCGGAATTCGTCGGAGAAAGAAATGTTAAAAATATCTGTAATTATGCCTGTATACAATATGGAAAAATACTTAAGTCAAGCGTTAGAAAGTCTTATTAATCAGACGCTTGAGGATATTGAAATAATATGTATAGATGATTGTTCTACAGATAATTCGTTAAAAATTTTAAAAAAATATGCTGCAAGGGATAAAAGGATTATTCTTCTTGAACAGAAAGAGAATTTGGGACAGGGAATTGCCAGAAACAGGGCGTTAGATATTGCAAAAGGCGAATATATTATGTGTCTTGATCCTGATGATTGGCTCGAACTTGATGCATGCGAGATTTGTTATAATCAAATATCAAAAAATCAAAATGATTTTGTTATTTTTAATCACCGGTCATTTTATCAAAAAACAGGCGAATACAAACAAGCAGAATATACCATGGAACCCTTTTCGGATGTTATGGATTGTCCTAATATTGAGCTTAAAAATGTGAAGCGAAACTTTATTAAACAGGGCGGTATTTCTTGTAATAAAATATACAGCAGAAAATTTTTAAACGATAACAATATAAGGTACGGCACTCTGAGAATGGGAGAAGATGGCGTTGTATTTATTAAATGTATAGCTTATGCAAAAACAATTTCTATAATAAATAAGGTTCTTTATAATAGACGAATTCATGATAACAATACAATCGTAAGGCCTGATTTTAAATATGGCACTCTTGTCGCCGAAAAGAGTATGTATGAAGAAATAAAAAAACACAATATAGATAAAAATCTTTTTAATTTCTATCTGGAAAAATATATGTTTAAGGTAGTGAGTTCGTACAAAAGATATGCTAAACAAAAGAAATTAAATATAAAAGATTACTATGAAAAAATAAGAGAAATGGCATCGTTTTTATATAACAATGAGAATTTATCCGATTTAAAAGCTTCAGAATACTATGAACCTTTTATGGAGTTTGTTAATGAAACATTCTCGGAGTATATATTAAAAACCTGTATCAGACAAGGAAACTGTACAGGCTGCAGTGCCTGCTATAATATTTGTTCCGTTGGAGCAATAACTATGCAGGAAAATACGGAGGGGTTTATTGAACCTGCTATTAATAAGAATAAATGTACTAATTGCGGTCTTTGCACAAAAACATGTCCTGCTATGAATCCGGAATATAAAAACGATAAAACTCCTCCATGCTTTGGATATATGGCAGATGATGAAACAAGAAAGCAGAGCTCTTCCGGCGGAGTATTCTTGGTTTTAGCCAATCAATTTATAAAAGAAGGCGGATATGTAGCAGGTGCTGTTTGGACTGATGATTGGAGGGTAAAACACATTGTTTCCAACAGGATTGAAGATATTGATAAAATGAAAAAATCAAAATATCTTCAAAGTGAAATTGGTGGTTGTTACAAAGAAATTAAAAAACTGCTTGATAATAAAGAAAAAGTTTTATTCACGGGAACTCCGTGTCAGGTTGCAGGATTAAAGTCATATCTCAGAAAAGATTATCAAAATCTATACAGCCTTGATATATTGTGTCATGGTGTACCAAATGCCAAAGTATTTCATAAATATTTAAAAGAAAACTATAATTTCAACGAAATCAAAGATATTGATTTCAGAGATAAAGAAAAAAACGGCTGGGGGGTAACTCTCAAAATCGATAAAGGAGACAGTGCAGACTACTATCGGTTTGAAGAAAATCCATACACAAATCTGTTTTTAAAAAATATAAATTTAAGAGAATGTTGCGGCTCCTGTATGTTTAACAAATTGCCAAGGCAAGGAGATTTAACCATAGCTGATTTTTGGGGAATAGAAAAAAAATATAATGACGGCTTTGGTATAAGTTTAGTTCTGCAAAATAATAATCAGCAAGGTAAGGAGCTCATAAAGTATCTCAAAAAACATTCAAAGTTATTTATGAAACGAGACCTTAAAAAGGTTTGCAAAAGATCAATAAATATTTGCGGTCCTATCAAGCCAAGTAAAAACAGGGAAAAATTCTTTGAAACTTTAGATGAAATTTCCATCGAAGAAGCAAATAACAGATATGTTAATGACAAATGTGACTATTTAATAGTAAATATGTGGGATTCAATATACAATTACGGCGCTTGTTTAACAGCCTGGGCGTTGCAAGAAATTGTTCAATCTTTTGGATTTACAACGAAACTTTTAGACAATGGGGTTCGGACACAAAAAGATTGGTATAAAAATTCTTTTATGGAGAATTTTTCAAAGAAATATCTTGATACAACAAATGTTCGAAAAATCATAGAAGGACAAAAAACCCCTCTGTGCAGTAATGTAAAAGGCGCAATAGCAGGTTCAGACCAGGTATTTGGGGTTAAAACTCACGGTAACAAGAAAAAATTTATGCTCAATTTTTTGGATAAAAATTGCAGAAAAATCGCCATCTCCGCAAGTTTTGGAAGAGATAAAAATGAGTATCTGGCGCATAAAAATATAACCCCCGAATATAGAGAATATGCGCAAATGTGTTTTAATAGCTTTGATTATTTATCATGCAGAGAATTTTCAGGTCGTGAAATATTTAAAGATGTTTACAACTTGGATTCGGATGTAATAATCGATCCTATATTTCTGCTGGAAAAAGATAAGTATAATAAATTAATTGAAAATTCTTCAAGAATCGGAGAAAACAAAATTGTTATTTATGTTTTAGATGAAAATGAAGAATACGAAAAAGCATATGAATATATAAAAAATAAATTAAATCTGCCTATTGAAAAAATAAAAAGACAGTCAAATGATTATTCTGTTGAAGATTATTTAAGACTCATTAAAGAATGTTCTTTATTTATAACAGATTCTTTCCATGGTGCTTGTTTTGCGATTATATTCAACAGACCGTTCTTCTGTGTAGGAAATAAAGAAAGAGGTTTTACAAGATTTGAAACATTGATTGAATTATTTAATGTTAAAAATAATATAATAACTTCAATTAATGATATTTATAATGTTGATTTATTATATTGTCCTGATTATTCGGTAATCAACAAAACTATTGATACGTTGAGAAAACAGAATTTAGAAACAATCAAAAGAGTTCTTTTGGAGAATTATTCCAATAACAAAAATGCACAAAAGAATAAAGAATTATTGGAAGAATTCAATAAAAAGCTGGAAACTAAAAAACAGACAATACCTAAAGAGAATAAATCCGTGGTAAAGTTCAAATACTTAAAATATCGGATTTTGTCCAACATTACATTAGGTGAAAAACGAGAATATTACAACAATAAAAGAAAAAAATATAAAAAACTTGCTAAACAAATATAATATCAAGAGAATATCATGACAGAAAAAGTAGATATAGTATATCTTTGGGTCAATGGGAATGACGAAAATTTCCAAAAAGAGAGAACTTTTTGGAAGAATAAGCTCGGTATTCCGGAAACCAATGATAATTCATATGCGAGATATATTGAAAACGAAGAATTAAGATATTCAATGCGTTCTGTTGCAATGAATGCTCCTTGGATTAATAAAATCTATATTGTAACAAACGGTCAAATCCCGGATTGGCTGGACACAACAAATCCAAAGATAAAAATAGTTACACATAAAGAGATAATGCCCGATGAAATTTTACCGACATACAATTCTCTGGTAATAGAATCTTATGTGGCAGATATTCCGGAGTTATCCGAGCATTTCTTGCTCGCTAATGATGATTGCTATATATCAAGACCTGTTGTGCCTTCTTTCTTTTTTGACAAACAAGGTAAGCCCATAGTAAGACTCGTCAGACAAAAATTGAGTGACAAATGTGTTCAAGATAGCCTGTATTTTCGTACAATTCGATACGCACTTGATGCTTTTAAAGAAAAATACCCCTCTTTTGAGATGGAAAATTGCATACCGCACCATAGTATAGATGCTTATTCCAAAACTTCTTACAAAGAATGTATTAAAGAATTTCAAGTTGAATTTGATAAACTGCGAGTACAAAAATTCAGGGGTGAAACGATTCAGAGAATTATTCAAGCTTTTTATCTTATTGGAGTGAAGCAATCAAAATATGAGTTGGTAAAAAGAGATTATAGCAATTATAAATCTGCTGCAAGTGTTTCCATGCGTGTAAATACTTTGGATTGGATGATAGAAAGGTTATGTAAGAAACGGCCTGCATTATTGTGCATAAATGATATTACTGATGTTACGCCGGAACAAAGACGGGATGCGCGACTACTATATGAAACTTTATATCCGGTGCGTCAAAAATGGGAAAAAACAGAGGTAAAAAATATTAATAAAGAAGATTTGCAGAAATGCAAACGTTTGTACGGAAAAATTTCTCAGAAGATATTATACAAGCGAGCAACATGTGAGATATTTTCAACTTCAAACGAAACGAGAGGAAATAAAAAATACAAGGTTTATACGATTTTAGGAATCAGGATAAAAAAGAGGATAAAGGGAAAATCAAATAATGAACAATGTAAGTGATGTTTTGTGCTGCGGGTGTGCAGCCTGTGCAAATATATGTCCTGCAAAAGCGATAAACATGCAGGAAAATTCCGAAGGTTTTTTAGAACCTGTTATAGATGGTAATAAATGTACAAATTGCGGACTTTGCAAGAAAATTTGTCCTGTTATTAACACAAAATACGAAAATAATGATAAACCAACTTGCTTTGCATATATGGCAAACGATGAGGTTCGAAAAAACAGCTCATCTGGTGGTGCATTTTACGTTTTGGCAAAATATTTTATAGAAAATCAAGGATTCGTATCTGGTGCTGTCTGGGATAATAATTGTACCGTAAAGCATATAGTTTCAAATAAAATTGATGATATTGAAAAAATGCGTACTTCTAAGTATCTTCAAAGTTCAATAGGTGATTGTTATCAACAAATACAAGAAATTTTAAATAGAGGCACAAAAGTTCTATTTACCGGCACTCCCTGTCAAATTGCCGGGTTGAAAAACTATTTGATAAAGGACTATGTCAATCTTTTTTGCGTGGATTTAATTTGTAATAGTGTCCCTTCTCCTAAAGTTTTCAGAAAATATATTCAGGAAGGATTTTTGAATAATAACGATGCAAAATGGATTAACACGGATTTTAGAGATAAAAGATATGGCTGGGGGAAAAGTTCCACAGTGACTACTTATACAACTACTAATACTGTTGCAAAGCAGGCAAATGATGATGATTTTATGAGGACATTTTTTGAAGGAATTTGTATTAGAAAAAGTTGTTCTTCATGCGTATTTAATAGGATTCCGCGACAGGGTGATATTACAATCGGAGATTTATGGACTATTAAACGGGATAAGAAATACAATAAAAAATACAATGACACAAAAGGTACCTCACTAATATTGTTAAATAATGAAAAAGGAAGCAAGCTGGTAAAAATATTATCAGAAACAAATAAAATCTTTGATAAAATACCTTTTGACAAAGCTTTAGTAGGGAATCCAAACCTGACAACATGTACACGGGCACACAGAAACAGGGATAAGTTTTTTGAATTACTGGATAAAGTGAGTCTCAAAGAAAATATAGCAAGAAATCTTGATGATAAGTGCGATTGCATGATAATCAATTATTGGTCTTCTATGAATTACGGCGCTATATTAACCTGCTTTGGAGTTCAATGTTTAGCTGAAAAATTGGGTAAAGATGCTAAAATTATAAATTATATCGGCTATCCAAAAGAAGTAAAATGTGATGATTTTGAGAAAAGTTTTGCGAATAAATTTGCGAAAAAATATCTCAATTTAACCCGACGAATCAAGTCGTATGATGACTTATACAAATTGAATAAAAATTGCAATACTTTCATAACCGGTTCAGATCAGGTGTTTAGGAGCAGCTGTGCAAAATACCTTTTAAATGGTGACATAAATTGGACAATGTTCTTCTTGGATTTTGTCCGCTCAAGTAAGAAAAAATTATCATATGCGGCAAGCATAGGCAGAGATGAAATTATGGAAAAATCGGTTGATTTGGAAAAAATGAATTTTTATCTTTCACAATTTGATGATATTTCCGTAAGGGAAGATAAGGCTGTTGAGCTTTTAAAAGAGAACTTTGATATTGACTCAACTCAGGTTATAGATAGCGTTTTTCATATACCGGAAGAACTTTTAAATAAAATGGCAGATGAGTATCCTTCTAATGAAGAATATATTGGTGTATTTACGCTTCCGTATTTTAATGAAAAAGAATGGTGTAAAAATGTACTAGCACAAATTTCTCAAAGGTTGAATTTACCCGTTAAATATTTTGATTGGGATTATACTACACCCGTTGAGAAGTGGCTTGCCTTTATTAAAAATTCAAAATATATGATAACGGATTCATACCACGGAACATTGTTTTCGATAATATTTAACAAGCCGTTTATACAGGTTTTAAATGCGGTAAAAGCTCAAAGCAGATTTGATACTATATTTAAGATATTAAATATTAAAAATAAAACAGTTTCAGAATTTGATATGGAGTATAATTATGACAAAATTTTGGCACCTCTTGACTGGAACTTCATAAACAATAAAATCAAAGAAGAAAGGCAAAGGGCAGAACTTTGGATGAAAAAGGCTTTTGATAAAGAAACTAAACTAAAGCCGATATGTATGAATTTTTCTGAAAATAATAAAGAGTCCGGAGCAAAGGATTTTGTTGATTCTGAGACATTATCTTTGGTATTAAATAAAGGGAGAATATATAGAAAATATTTAAAATATAAAATACTCTCGGCGATATCTTTTGGCAAAAAAAGAAAACACTATGAGGATAAGAAAATCGAATTAAAATCTAAGGTAAAACAAATAAGAGAGCTTAGTAAACCTAAGAACAGCAATTAAGGAGAAATTTAATGGCTACCGAAAAAGATTTAATTGAATTTAATACAACCCAGTCTACCGCTGCGATGAATAATGTTAAAGTATCAATAATAATACCTGTTTATAATGTGGAAGAATACTTGGCAGAGGCTTTGGAAAGTGTAATCAATCAAACCCTAAAAGATATTGAAATTATCTGTGTTGATGATTGTTCAACAGATAATTCGCTTACTATGTTAAAAAATTATGCTTCAAGGGATAGTAGGATTGTATTATTGGAGCAAAAAGAAAATAAAGGGCAGGGGACAGCAAGAAACCAAGCCCTTGATATAGCTAAAGGTGAAGTAATAATGTTCTTGGACCCGGATGACTGGTATACTTTAGACGCTTGTGAGAGGGTATATAATCAAATAACTAAAAACAAAAATGATTTTGTGTATATGAACTATTGTTTTTGCAGAGAAACACAAAACGGACGGGTATTTAAAAATGGCGAGTATCATCTCGACGGTTTCTATGAAAAGGCAAATTGTCCTGATATTAAGCTTTGGGAATTAAAAAATAATTTTTGGCACAATGTTAATACTGTATGCAGAGCATATAAAAAAGATTTCTTGGAAAAATATCATATACGTTATGACGAAAAAGTTCGTCTTTGCGAGGACGTTCCGTTTTTTGCAAAATGTATAGTAAATGCAAAAAGTGTATCTATTATTTGGGACGAACTGTATACAATTCGTGATAGAGCAGGCTCAACTTCAAAAACAGCAGATATATATGAAGGTGCAATTACTACAAGGAAAGAAGCATATGAACTTTTCAAAAGCTCAGAACATTCGCAAGATTTATTGATACCTTGCCTTTGTTATATGTTAACTATATTGAGTCATTTTAACAGATTAACAAAAATTAATAAGAAGATAACTAAGGAATTTTATAACAAAATCAGGGAGTTCTTTATCTTCTTAGACAAAAATGAAAACATGGAAATTATAAAAGACTATAGCCCGCGTTATGAAGCTTTTAAAGAAATTGTTAAGACTCCATATTATAAATATAAGTTAAAATGTATCCTGAGAAAAATTATCAGTGCTGAAGTTGTTCAGGTAAAAGGAGTTAAAAGACGAGTATATTCTGTTCTTGGCATTTCATTAAAAATCAAAATTAAATCTAGTCAAGAAATTATGGATAATAGTAAAGCGGTTATAAAAAATAGAATCAAAACAAAAATAAAAAATAACCAACCAATAAATGTTATTTTTTTATCCAGTGAAATTTCAAAATGGGGATACAGCAGTTTATATGAAAAATTTGCAAAAAGTAAATATTTTGCGCCAAAAGTCATTGTGTTTCCTTTAAGAAGAGTACATGGTAAGAGTGATAATACACAGCCTGATTTGAAAATTCAGTACGATTTTTATAAGGACCAAGGATTTGATGTTGAATATTCATATAATCTTGAAAAGCATTTTTACAGAAGTTTGAAAAGATATTCTCCTGATATAATATTTTATCAGCAGCCTTGGGCATTGCCGGATGAATATTATATAGGAAATACTTCCAAATATGCACTTCCTTTTTATGTTTCATATTCATTTGATGTGACCGAGAATAAAGCTCATTATACAGATAATTTTCATAAATTATTACATACATATTTTGTTGATACAAAATTAAATCTTGAAACATACAAAAAATATAATAAAGCCGCAAAGGATAACTGTTACGTCGTCGGATATCCTAAATTAGATGAATACTTGAATAATGAACCATTAGACTATAAAAAATATTGGAAAGAACCGGATAAATTTAAAATAATTTATGCTCCGCATTTTTCTTTTGACACTAACGGAATACATCTGGCAACATTTAAAGAAAACGGAAAATTTATTCTTGAACTTGCAAAGTCACATCCTGAAACGACTTGGGTGTTTAAGCCACATCCAAAATTTAAATTTTCGCTATTAAAAGAACATATAATGACGGAAGAGGAAATCGAAGAATATTATAGAAGTTGGGAAAGTATCGGAACGATTTGCGAAAGCGGCAATTATATTGACTTATTTAAAACATCTGATTTAATGATAACCGATTGCGGTTCGTTTTTAGGAGAATATTTACCCTCCGGGAAACCTCTTATTCAGCTTGTTAACCCTCTGGCAAAATTCAGCGAACTTGGTAAAAAGGTCAAAAGCGAATATTATCATTCGCACAATAACGAAGAATTAAAAAAATTATTTGAAGAAATTGTCGTAAAAAGAAATGACTATAAAAAAGAAGCTCGCAAAAAACTTGCAGATGAAATTTTTGATTTTTCAAAATTTGCATCAGACAGGATATATGAATACATTGAAAATTTAGTATTAAATTAATAAGAAAGGAAAAAGAATGTTGATAAATAAAAAAAATGTATTTGTTTTTACACTAATAATGTCTTTAATAATTGTAATTACTTATTGCCTATTTTACTTATTTCAAAAAGCAATGTTTACAGATTTTGTTGCTGTTTTACTCTATCATGATATAGATGTAATAGAAAACGAGAATAAATATTGGCATGGAAATTTTGTATCATTAAATAAATTTAAAGAACAAATGTTATTTTTAAAACGACACCATTATAAAACAATTACACTTGATGAGTTATACAATTTTGTAAGAGGGGAAAAACGTCTTCCAAAAAGGAGTGTGTTGATTACATTTGACGGTGGAAGAAAAACTATATTTAAAAATGCGTATCCGATTTTAAAGGATTTGGATTTTCATGCATCACTTTTTGTCTTAGCGGGCAAAATTGAATCTGACAAAGAGAATTATATGAGCAGAGAAGAAATGGAAAAAATATCTGATGTATTTGAATTCGCGAGCCATACATATGATTTACATTATTTAAAAGAACGAAAGAACTTTAATAGCTCAGCAATATTAACAACACCTTCGGAGGATATTAAAAATGACATTAGAAAAAGTATGGATTATGTGAATAAACAATACTTTGCATACCCATATGGTAGGTATAATGACAATGTAATTTCAGCTTTAAAAGAAAGTGGAATTAAAGCAGCCTTTATAACAGGGAAGGGAAAAATATATGTTGGCGATTCTTTGTATGAGTTAAAAAGAAACACAATAACTAATAGAATAAAGTTCAAAAAATTTCTTGAAACTATAGGATATCAAAAAAGAACCTTAAAAAATTTATTTGGCATTATAGATTAGAGTTTATTTAAAAATTTCGGAGAAGATGAATGCAAAAAATAAAAAATATCGAATTTTTAAGAATATTTTTAATTATAACTATTGTTCTGTTTCATATGAGAGTAGCGCTCAATAAAATTGATTGTTCGATATTTCATCAAATGTATAAGGCATTTAGATGGGGTAGCAGCAGTGTTGAAGGGTTCTTCATAATATCCGGATTTTTCTTAGTTTTAACCTTTAAATACAAGACAACAATATTGGAGTTTATCAAAAAGAAATATGCAAGACTTGCTCCGGCTGCAATGTTTTCGGTGATGGTTTGTGGTATTGCTTCAATATTCAAGATTATGAAATTTAAGTTAATACCGAATCTGGCATCCGGGTTGCTTTTATGTAATTTTGGAAAATATTGGTGTCGAGGTTCGAATGTTGCTCTTTGGTATGCATCTGCTCTTTTGTTTGGATTAATCGTGTTCTTTTTAATATTAAAATATACTAAGGAAAAATATCACCTTACGTTTTTTGTATTGCTTGCGGGAGGTAGTTTTTTACTTTTATCATTATTACACGGAGGTGTATTTAATGGTTATGATAAATCTATATTAACCAATTTGTTGTCGGTAAGTACACTTAGAGCTATAGGTGGGATTGGTACAGGTTGTGTAATAGCAAAACTTTATCAAACATATGAAGGTAGTATTATTAATTTTATTCCGAACAAGTGGCAGTTTATTTTAATAAGCTCGCTAGAGTTGTTATCATTAGGGTTTATTTTTTGGTGGTCTTATTTTAGACACGAATTGATAAATAATATAGTTTATGTTTTAGCATTTTCTGTTTTATTTGTATGTTTCTTATGCGGAAAAAGTTTACTGGCTCAAGTGACGAATAAAGATATTTTTACAACTTTGGGCAAATATTCGTATTCTCTTTTTGTCATACATATACCGATAATAAGTATAATTAAGACAACTACTTTATTACACAATAAAGCATTTTGTGCGGCACATCCGTTTTTGATTATTCAATTGTTATTGTTATTAACTGTTTTTGCTGCAATTATTACATACTATTTGGTCGAAAAACCCTGCTACAATTATTTTATGTCATTAGGGCAAAAAAGTAATTCACCAATGCATTAAATATGTGATTATTATTTGTGTTATATTGTTTGTGTTAATATTAACGTAATATTCGGTTAATAGAAATTATTAAAATACCGACTGTAAGTCTGATAGTTTGTGTATTTAATCGGATTTAATGCGGATTTAAGGAACAAAAAATGGGTAAAGAAGTAGTAGTGCAAGAAAATACATTCAAGAAAAATATACGCTTTATATTTCCGTTTATTAAACCATATTTATTCAGAACGGTTTTGGCATTGGGGCTTGCTATTCCTATAGGATGTTTGGATGCCGTTATTGCCTTATCTTTAAAACCTTATATGGATATTGTTATGGTTGAAAAAAATACTCAATCTCCTTGGTATATTCCTCTGCTTATTGTTGCTTTTACATCGTTACAGGGCATTCTAAATTATGCATCAACTTATATGAATGATTGGGTAACCGGAAAAATTTCGAGTGACTTAAAAATGGCTCTTTTTAACAAGCTAATGCACAAAAGTTCGACTTATTTTGATAATAAAACTTCAGGTGAAGTGCAGAAAAGATTTAATAACGATGCAGATTCTGCGTGCGGCGGTCTGCTCGGGAATATAAAACTTATTATTTCAAGAGTTTTTTCATCAATTTCTCTTGTGGGAGTTTTAATATATAATTCTTGGCAGCTTTCCATAATCGCTATAATAGTCCTTGTATGTGCAATAATGCCTGTTATGAAGATGAGAGATCGTATCAAATCAGTAACAAATAAATCGGAAAATGCAAATGCACTCATAGTAACAAGCTACAATGAGGCTTACGGCGGTAGTAAAGTAGTACAGGCATTCAATTTATATGATATACGTAAGAAACAGTTCGCAGCAAATTTAAGAAATGTATTTTCGCTTAAAATGAAAATCACCCAAAAAACGGGTATAGTTTCTCCGATAATGCACATAATTGTTTCCATCGGTATTGGTTTGGCTATTGGCTATGGAAGTTATTTGATTACGGTTGGTGCAATTACGAGCGGTAATTTTGTATCCTTTATTACTGCACTGATTATGCTTTATACTCCGATAAAAGGGTTGGGGGGTAGTGCAAAAAGTATGACTTCTGCCCTTCTGGCACTTGAAAGGGTCGTAGGAAATCTCGAAGCAAAGGATTTCATAGTTGATAAGGAAGATACTATAAAATTTACCGAATTTAAAAATAATATCGAATTCAGTCATGTAATATTCGAATATGTTAAAAATAAACCTGTGTTAAATGATATCAGCTTTACTGTTAATAAAGGAGAAACATTCGCTCTTGTTGGCAATTCGGGTGGTGGAAAATCGACTATTGTGAGTCTTTTGCCAAGATTTTACAAAATTAAAAATGGTTCAATAAAAATTGACGGTATTGATATAAAAAATTATAAAATAAATTCATTAAGGGATAATATAGCAATCGTCTTGCAGGATAATTTTCTCTTTGCCGGAACAATAAGAGAAAATATCATGATGGGTAAGTTGAATGCCACGAAGGATGAACTCAATCATGCTGTGAAAAATGCGTGCTTGAGCGAATTTATCGATAGTTTAGAAAATGGACTGGATACATATATAGGTGAAAAAGGGGTTCTTCTTTCAGGCGGTCAAAAGCAGCGTATAGCAATTGCAAGGGCCTTTATTAAAAATGCTCCGATTGTAATTTTAGATGAAGCAACCTCGGCTCTAGATAATCAATCTGAAGCAATTGTGCAGGAGGCTATTGATAATTTAATGCAAGATAAAACAGTATTTGTCATTGCTCACAGGCTTTCAACCATACAAAATGCTGACAGGATAGCTGTAATTAACAAAGGACATCTTGTTGAAATCGGAAATCATGAAGAATTAATACAAAAAGATGGCGAGTACAAAAAGCTCTACGATGCACAGTTTAAAACAGTAAAAATGGCTTGAAAACCTGTATGAATTGTGATATTTTAAACTTATAATTATGAAATTTTGGAGATAGCTATGATTAAGAATTTTAGTAGTTTCATTTCGACACATTTTGATTTCAAATTTTATGGAGTGACATGGATTGCTCTGGTTGTCGGTTTGGCAATAATTCCGTCATTAATATATATGCCTCAAACTTGGGGATATGAAAACGGTGTGATTGAGAATATACAAATGGCTGTTTTGTTTTTTATGATTTATATTTGTGCAACCTCAAAAGTCAATCAACCGTTTTTTAAATTTTTAATATTAGTGCTTTCAATACTTATAATCAGGGAAGTAAATTGTGGGCGTACTTTATTTTTCCCGATCCCAGGAGAGTACCATCAATATTATTCTTGGAAGAATTTACCTTGGCCTTGGCTTGGGAAAACGGTTCACTTTATATATGGACTTTGGATAGCGACTGTTTCCTTAATATTCTTAAAAAATAAGTTTTATATTGATGCTTGGAAGATAATAAAGGATATCAGAATCCCATTTTGGAATTTTATTTTTGCAGTTTTTGCAATGATAATGGGTTCAATAGCCGAAAAAGCTACGCATAACAATTTTATTTTTGAAGAAGGGTTTGAGCTTCTCTTTTATGTTTCAATTATGGGTATGCTCTGGTTGTATTCAAGAAATGATAATTTTAAAATTAAAACCGATGACTAGACTTTTGTACAAAAAAAAGTAAACTATAGTTATGAGAAAATTTTTTGAATGGTGTTTACTGATAAGTTTATTCATGTCTGTTCAGTCTTGCTATGCTGAAAGCTGGGATGATTATGCAAACCTTGACCATGCGTGGGATGGGCAAAAGACTGTTACCAATAAGGAGTTTGAACAGGTAATGGATGCATTGCAGCAAAAAGCTAAGAAAAAAGAGGCAAAACAAAAGAAGAAACGGGCTAAAAAAATAAGCGGCGGCGGGACAAGTCTGCATAATGAGTTAAATCCTGACAAAATAATTACGGAATTAGAATCGGTAAAGCCTGCCTCAGAAGAACTTCTTATAAATTTACCTGTAACACTTGTTGTTGATGGTCAACAGCTTGAAAAAGGGTATTATAATGTTGTTGGGGAAAGGGATAAGGATAATAATAAAATTTACCTGGCTCTATATCAAGCACATTACCTTAAAGCTAAAATCGAAGCAAATGAAACAGAAGAAGATTACGGCGAGGACGAAGTTAATTTTGTTAAAGTAAAAGATTATAATGATTCTTTTGTAAAACTAATTTTTGGTTCGATTGATTTTAATGCTTATGCATATATTCCGTTTATTGAATAATATATTTCTCTACATCAAACAGATGAGGCAGTAACTTGACAATTCTGTTATGATACGTATGGACTATAGTAGGGAGGGGTAAATATCAATATTGTATTTACCCGAAAGCAAAAGATATGTTAAATTCAATATTTTTTGATGAATTATATAAACAATATTCTTGGTATGATTCCATATTCACGCCTGTTATCAAGAATTGTAGCAGTGAATTCTTTTTTGACGGTTTGGAATATAAATTGGAATCTGTCAGTACAAATATGAATGTTTTGTCTCAAAATGAAACATTCTTTGTAACAAAAGTAAAAATAAATTCTAAAAATGATGTATATATCAGGATTTCACAAGCAGCAATCAATGTTGTTTTAGATAAAGTTCTCGGGAAAAACAATAAAAGGTTCGATTTAACCGAAGTAACCGAGCTGGAAGCGCGTATTATAACAGGATTTAACGATTTTTTGTATGAATCACTTGCCCCTAATTTTACTATAGAACCACATCGTCGTTATCCTGAAATATTACATTTAACGTATTATGTTAAAAGTGAAATGTCCGGTACTTCGGCAAAATTTATTATATCAGTTCCAAAAGATATTTTATCACCTGTCGAGATTGATACAAATAAACAAAGATTTTCCGATAAGGATTTCGCATCTTGCCCTGTAGAAGTTAATTTTTTGCTTGGTACAATGGCATTTCCGCTTTCCGAAGTTAAAAAGTTGGATGTGGGTGATATTGTACTTTTTGAAAACAGTAACTCATCTGAAATGACTTTGATATGCGAAAATATTATGCAAAAATTTCAGATTAAACCGAATGTAAAATTAATAGAACCTTATGATATGTCTGGAGGAGGAGATATGGACGCAAATAATACAAATCTCTGGGATAGTATACAAGTGGATATGACAGCAGAATTTGATAAAGTGAAAGTTACACTTGGAGAACTTAAGAGTATTGAAGAAGGGCTGGTTGTGGATTTATGTTCAGTATATGACAACAAGGTTTCTTTGAAAGTAGGCGGGAAAATTATCGCAGATGGTGAACTTGTAATAATCAACGACAGGTTTGGAGTAAGAATTCAGGAAGTCAATGACTCAAATTCTCCGTCAGCTTCTGCTATGGCACAAAATGTTTCACCGCAGATTCAAGAAAACGCTCAAAATGCCGAGGAAAATTTTGATTACAGCGATTTCGAGGTTGGTGAAGAAAAAACTGCTCAATAGGATTTGACTTTGTAAACTTGGGAATTAAAACTGTAGTATAAAACTTAGTTGATTAGTATTCAAAGAGGTAAGAATGGGATATTTGATGAATTTTATCGTATATATGCTTGCTATGGTCGGAGTGATGATGGTTGCATTGTTTGTGTTTAAACAAACGACAGGCTGTAAGGTTAAAAATGTAAGTACAAACAAAAGCTTAAAAGTTACAGAAACACTTTCTTTAAATGCCAGAAAAACACTCTATGTAGTTGAAGCTGACGGCGAGCGATTTCTCATTGCCGGAGATATAGACAGAACGACACTGATCTCCAAATTAGGGGCAAAAACTAATCTTGAATCAAATAGTAAAAATATAGTGCAAAAGAATGCGGAAATGAATTTGGGAATATATACGACTCAGAAATCTCCATATGAATCAGCTATTAGGAATTTAGCAGAAAAAATAAAAAGGTAAAAGGATAAAAAAATATGAATAATGTATTGCAAGATATGAATCCTGTACTTCAAATGCTCACGGTAATGACACTTTTTTCTCTTATACCGTTTGTGTTTTGTTGTATGACGTGTTTTTTAAGATTTACGATTGTATTTTCACTTCTTAAAACCGCAATGGGCGTGCAAGTACCTCCATCAATAGTAACAATAGGTTTATGTATGATTTTAACATTCTACACAATGGGCGGGGTATTTGAACAAATGTATGCAAAGGGCTCCATTCCCTACCAAAAAAACGGAAATCTTATTATGGCAATCGATGAAGGGTCAAAACCGTTAAAAGAATTTATGATGAAACAGACCAGGGAATCGGATTTAGCTTTTTTTGTGGAATTAAGACGAAAAGTACCGCCGAAATCACCTGAAGATATAACGATTTGGGAAGTGGCACCGGCCTACATTTTAAGTGAATTGAAAGTCGCATTTGAAATAGGTTTTGTAGTTTTTGTGCCGTTTATAGTGCTTGATTTGGTTGTTGCAAATATACTTCTGGCTCTTGGTATGTTTATGTTGTCACCGACAATCATTTCACTGCCGTTTAAATTGTTGATATTTATTGCGGTTGACGGATGGGCACTTATCGTACAAGGACTGGTTCAGAGCTACAATTAAAACATAAAGGAAAAATAAAAATGGAAATGTTAACTGAATATTTGGCAAAAGGTTTTATGACAATGCTTTCAATATCTATGCCTTGCGTATTAACAGCCGCAGCAATCGGCCTTGTTGTCGGTATTTTGCAAGCTGTAACGCAAGTTCAGGAACAAACAATAGCCGCTGCACCTAAAATTTTTGCTGTATTTTTGGTCATTATAATCGGCGGTTTAGGATTTATTAAACTTTTGACAAACTTATTTCAAGAAGGTACTGCACTTGCTTTTAATGGTGTTACAAAAAATCAGAATTATGTACTTCCGGCAGATTATCACAAATACACAAAACCGTTTGATAACGAAATGAAAGCAGGAAATATGAATATGCCTGGAGCGAAAGAAATTATGAAAAATCCGGGGAAAGTGCCATATATTGATAGGCAACAAAGATTAAAGTATGATGTTGCACCGAAAGCACCGATGCCGAAGCCGAATTTTGTTGAGACGAACAAGATTTTAGGAAGGTAAGAGATGATTAAAAAATGCTTGTTAGTACTTTCTATATTTTTTACTGCATTGTCTTCTCAAGCGTATCAAGATTGCGTTATATTTAACGATGGAAAACTTACAGATATAAACATCGAAGACAATACTATAATTGATGTTTCTCCGATAGTAACCATTATGAATGAAAAAAATACGCTGATAGTACATCCTCTAAAATCGGGGAAAACAAGATTTTGTGCATTAAGGAATAATAAAAATCTCGAGTTATTTGAAGTAACTGTTGATGAATATTCAACAAATATCAATGCTCCGCAAGGATTTGAAGTTCTTACGATAGATTCTCCTTTTAATGAATTTGAGTTTGAACTGGACAAACCACCGGTAAAAAATTACGAAATTACGAAATAAAAGTGATTAAATAGAAAAATGGATGAACTTATAAGACAAATTGCAATATTATTTCCCGGATTTGAATATTATTTTTCGGCCGGTTTTATTGTTTTTGCTCGTTTGCTTGGTTTTATAAGATTTGCCCCCGTATTTAACAGAAAAGAAATAAATACAACTGTAAAACTTTCACTAGCTTTAATTATAACGCTAATGGTAACACCTCTGCTCAACCCCGGGGTCCCTCCAAGAGGTATTTCACCAATATTGTTGTGGGTTCTAAATTTTGCTGCGGGTGCAATAATCGGATACATAGCACAATTATTTATTTTGGCTATTGAAGCAGGCGGGGATATGATAAATACCCAGATGGGTTTGTCTTCTGCAATGGTAATGGACCCTTCAACAAATAGCCAAACATCGATTTTGAGCCGAATGATAACCTTGCTCGGAATTTGTATATTCATACAAATTGGAGGACTATATTGGCTTTTTAACGCATTTATGCGTAGTTTTGAGGTTTTTCCAATATATGCGGTTCAAATCCCTCTGGAAAAGATTATAAATCTTGATTATCTTGTAAAAACGACTTCGAATGTTTTATATATGGGGTTACAGATAGCATCGCCCGTCCTTTTGGCAACATTGGGACAGGATATTATTTTAGGTGTAATTTCAAAAACCGCACCTCAAGTAAACGTATTCCAATTGAGCTTTCTTTTTAAGCCGGTATTTGGTGCGGCGATTATGATATGGATACTTCCAATGCTTATAGGTGTAATTTCGGATTTCTTCTTGTCATTTTCGTCTATATATTAGCGTTTGATTTTGGTGTAAAAGTTTGGTAAAATTAGCCTGTGAATAGTTTGGTTGAAGTACAAAATTTAATATACGAGGTCCGTGGTTACAAGGTTATGCTTGATTCCGACTTAGCTAAACTATACGGCGTTCAAACATTTAATTTAAATAAAGCCGTTAAACGAAATCTTCAACGTTTTCCTGCCGATTTCATGTTTCAATTGACAAAAGAAGAATATGAACCTTTGATATTCCAAAATGGAATATCAAAAACAGGGCGGGGTGGCCGCAGGTTTATGCCTTATGTATTTACGGAGCAAGGCGTAGCCATGTTATCAACAGTTTTGAATTCAGAACAGGCAATCGCCATTAATATACAAATTATGCGAACATTTGTACAAATTAAAAAGTTTGCGTTAGAAAATAAAGAATTAAACAAACGACTAACAGATTTAGAACATTTATTCATGCAGCATTGTAAAGAAAATCAATTAGATAATCAGGAATTAATGCAAGCTATTGATTTATTGCTGGATAGAACAAAACCCAGAAAAATAGGTTTTAATACAACCAACGGAAAGGAATGAAATGATTAGATATAGAAGCATACAACAACCATATGCCATGATATTAATGTTAATAGCTTTAATCGGCTTGTCATTTAATTCTGATAGTACCGGAATGAGTGTGGATAATGAAACTTTATGTTTATCAATCATTTTTATTGTTTATGTTATTTGGCAAACATTCTTCAATCACAATTATCGTGTAAATGAATTTATTCTGAAAGATAAGCAATTAGAAATCCAAACGCATAAAGGTTTAAAAATACAAAATATAAATGTTAATATAAACGACATACAAAAATTTCAAACAACTGTTAATGTGGATTGTAAACGTCTTTTTCGTGGAGCATTCGAAACTGATATTCAAATTGATTTAAATAATGGCCAGCACTATGAAATGAAGAATTATTCAAGACGAATGGAACTATTTGAAGCACTTGCAAAAGCCATAAAAAAAATACCCAATTCCAATATATTTGTATATTCTAACTTTGAAAAAGGATTGTATTCACAAGAAAGCATGAGTTACTATATTGAAAATGAGAAATATCCGGAGGCAGTTAATTCAACTAATTATATAGGTGTTATTATTATCCTTCTTATTATGATAATTGCATTCATGTCAATGTTTTTCCAATAACTTATTTTTAAATCGGTGTTTTATAGTTGCATTTTAGAAATGTTTGTTTTAATATTTTTCATGTCAGAAAAACCCACAATTGAATAAACCGCAGGTGCTGTAAAAACAGTATCTTTTTGATATTGGTTATTTGATTGTAAAAAATGAATATAAATGTAGAACAATATGTTATTAAAACAAGAAAGGTTTAACATGTCAGAAGAAGAAAAATTAGAAGGGGTAAATGAGGAAGTTATTGAAGAAACTTCTGAAACCCAAGAAGCAGATGAAGTTGTTGAAGCAGAAACAGATGCGGCTGAAGAAGAAGTCGTTACTCAGCTTCCTGCAAAAAAACAACGTTCAAGAAAGAAAAAAGTAGAAACTACTCAAGAAGCAAAGCCTGAATCCGAATGGAAAGAACAGGTTGTTCAAATCCGTCGTGTAACAAAGGTTGTTAAGGGTGGTAAGAAATTAAGTTTCAGAGCAATTGTTGTAGTTGGAAACCAAAAAGGTCAAGTAGGTGTAGGCTGCGCTAAAGCTTCAGAAGTTATTATTGCTATTCAGAAAGCTATCGCTGATGGCAGAAAGAACTTAATTACAGTTCCGATATTCAAAACAACAATTCCTCATCCTATCACAGGACGTTCCGGAGCAGGTTCGGTAATGTTAAGGCCGGCTTCTCAAGGTACTGGTATTATTGCGGGCGGTGCTGTTCGTTCAGTGCTTGAACTTGCAGGTATTGAGAATATTCTTTCAAAATCTTTAGGTTCAAAATCTCCGCTTAATGCTGCGAATGCGACTTTGGAAGCACTTAAATCATTAAAACCGTTTAACGAAGTTGCTAAAAAGCGCGGTTTAACTATGGCAGAACTTTTAAATTAATATTGCTAATCCGTGAATCGTGGCTCGTGAGTCGTGATTCGTATTTATAAAGTTCGGTTCACGGTTCACAAATCACGATTCACGAAAAGAAAAAATGTAGGATAAAACTACTTAAAAAGAGGAAATAGAAATGGCTAAAACAAAAGAAACAAAAGTAAAAATAAAACTTGTAAGAAGCTTAATCGGATGTTCCGAAGCTCAGCGCAAAGTTGCTCAGGCATTAGGCTTGAAAAAGAAAGACCAAGTTGTTGAACACTCAAACAGTGCAACTATTATGGGTATGGTTAACAAAATACCACATCTTCTTGAAGTTTGTGAAGGTTAATTAATATATGAATCGTGAATCGTGACTCGTGAGTCGTGATTCGTGTTTATAAAGTTTGGTTCACGATTCACAAATCACGATTCACGAAAAGAAATAAGGACAAAAAAAATGGAAAGAATAAAAATAGAAGATTTAAAACCGGCAGACGGTGCTACAAAGAAAACAGTAAGAGTCGGGCGTGGTCGTTCATCAGGCTGCGGTAAGACTTCAAGCAGAGGTAATAACGGTGAAGGACAAAGAGCCGGAAGAAGCTCTAAAAGAGGCTTTGAAGGCGGACAGATGCCAAGTTACAGAAGATTACCGAAGTTAAAAGGATTCCAAGTAATCAACAAATTGGAATATGCAGAAATCAATGTAGGGAAATTGGCTGATTTGAAAATGAAAGAAGTTTCATTAGAAGCATTGGTCGAAGCAGGTAAAGCAAGTTCAAAATGTGCAGGTTTGAGAGTACTCGGTAATGGTGAAGTTAAGAAAGCAATAACTGTTAAAGCTGCTTACTTTACACCTTCAGCTAAAGAAAAAATTGAAGCTGCAGGCGGAAAAGCCGAGTTGGTATAATGAATAAGTTAATAAGGGAAATGTTAATAAGTGAATAGTTTTAATTTTCTTATTAACTGAGTTCTTATTAACTTATTAACTCAATTATTAGTATAATTTGAATAAGGAAAAATAAAAAATGACAGGAATGAGAATGCCTACTACGGCAGATTTGATGTCTATGTGGAATGCATCAGGACTTAAGGAGAAGTTAATTTTCACATTCTTAATGCTTGTTGCGTTCAGATTTGGGATACATCTTCCGGTTTTCGGTATAAATAATGAAATCTTTGCCAGAATAGCATCGGGTAATAATATTTTAGGGTTCTTAGATTTATTTACAGGTGGTGCATTAGGTAAAGTATCAATATTTGCATTGGGTATAGGGCCGTTTATTACTTCGTCTATTATTATGCAGTTAATGGCAGTTATTATACCGGCATTAGAAAAGTTGCAAAAGGAAGACGGTGAAGCGGGGAGAAGAAAACTTTCACAGTACACACGTATATTTACGGTTGTATTGGCAGTTTTTCAATCTATAATATTCATGGCTTATTTATCTCACTTGCCCGGAGCAATTAATTCAGGACTTAACCACACTATGTTTTATATTTCATCCATAATAACATTAACGGCGGGTTCTGTGCTAGTAATGTGGATGTCTGAGCTTATAACTGAAAAAGGAATCGGGAATGGCGGTTCTTTGATAATTTTTGTCGGTATTATTTCAGGTATTCCGTTGTATTCGGCTAGGACAGCTCAAATGGTTTCAAATGACACAGCGTTGATGTGGGGTTTGGTATTATTGCTTGCTATATTCTTTGTTACAATGGTTTTTATTGTAATTATGCAGGAAGCAATAAGAAAAGTAATCATTGTAAATCCTAAAAGACAGGTAGGCAACAAGGTCTACGGCGGTGTTAATACGTTTATTCCGTTCAAGCTAAATCCGGGCGGAGTTATGCCTATAATCTTTGCAGTAGCAATTTTATTGTTTCCGTCTACGGTTTTAAGCCTTGTAGGTCAAGCACATTTAAGCGGACATGCAGAAACTATCGTAATGTTTTTAAACAAAATATTCAGTCCGAGCGGAATTACGTATTATGTAATATATTTCTTGATGATAGTTGCGTTAACTTTCTTTTATGCATCGATTATGCCAAATATGCAGCCAAAAGAGATTGCTGATAACTTAAAGAAATACGGTTCATCAATTCCGGGAATAAAGCCTGGAAGACCTACTGCAGAAGCTCTTGATAAAATATTAACAAAAACCACATTTATAGGTGCACTTGCACTCGGGTTGATAGCTTTAGTTCCGGCATTTGCAAGTTATATAACGAAAATTACAACTTTGCAAGGTATAGGTGCAACATCTTTAATCATTATGGTTGGTGTAGCGTTGGATTTGATTAACCAAGTCCGAACACATCTTCTTGCAAGAAACTATGAAACTTTCTTGAAGGAGTAATGGAATTAGGATGCTAGAGGGCGCTGCTTATATTAAAGCGGCGCTTTTTATTTGATTAATTTTAAACACATATCATCAAATATATTAGCGGATTTAATTCCCAGTTTTGCTTGTTTTTTGCAGTTTTCTAAGATTTCTATATGCTTAATAAATTTGATATTTTTCGGATTATTTTTGAGGACAACTAAAATATAATTTTGTATTTCATCCAGTATCTGACCTAATCCCTTTTCTTTGGCCAAATCTTGTAATCGCTGTGAAATATCAAAAATATTTTTTCTTTCAAATCTCCAATAGTTTTCAAACACTCCTTTTATCGAGGAATAGTCATAATTTACTTCTTCTTTTGACGGAACGAAGAAACATTGGGAGCGTGAAATTATTGTAGGAAGGACATCTTCGATGTATCTTGTTAAAAAGATGAATGTCACACCGCTTTGAGGTTCTTCGATGATTTTCAATAAAGAATTCGCTGTATCTGCTTGGAAGTTAAGCGGATTTAAGCCCATAATATTGCCGTCATCATCTCTATCGCAAAGAATAAATACCCTGTGAAATTCGGAATCACTCATCAAACGTTCTTTTATTAGGGTGGACTGTTTAACTGAAATTACTGTTTTAGAGTCGTCATCTTCCGGTTTGTTGTCCAAGCGTGATATTGTCATAACTGCGGGGTGAGAATCTTCTCTTATCCATTTGCAGTTTAGGCATTCGCAGTCATCGGTCTTATTTTCTTTGCAGTTTAAAAACCGTGCTATTTCTTTTGCTAATATGTATTGCGAATTCAAATCATTGCCATAAAACAATATGCTTTGCGGAAGCGGATGTTTACCGAATGACAAGGCTTTTGTAAAATAATCGGTTAGGAATGGATATTTATCTGATAAGAGCAATTTCCACCTCCGCATTTATATCCAAGGCTTCTGCCGATTTAATTTTACATTCTGCTTCAAAAAGGTTTTGTTTCAGGTTAACCAAATCGGAAAGCTTTGTATTTTTAAGTTTTTGTATTGTTTGTTTTACGACAAATTCGTGCTGTCCCGTAATTTTAGAGATTTCAAACGGACTCATTGTCGTGGATTTAATTTTTATAATTATCCATTTTCTCAGCATTGTTTGGATTGCGGAAAGAATCTCAAGCGGATGTTTTTTGTCCGTAAGTTTTTTAAATTCCAAAAGTGCTTTGTCTTTTTGGTTTTTCATAATCAAATCGGTTATGTTAAACAAATCCTGATTAGAAACTGCAATTTCTTCAACCATTTTTTTAGTAACGGTTTTTTCAGGATAAGCAATAAGTTTAAGTTTTTCGAGTTCAACATCAAATTGACGCAAGTCATTTCCCAGAAACTCTATAAGAAGATTTACTGCATCATCTTTGAGTATCAAATCTTTTGATTTTGCACGTTTTCTCAGCCAGTTGGCGATTTCATCTGTTTTGTAGGTTTTAAAAGCCTGGAATTCTTCCGAATTAAATTTGCTTAAGATTTTGTACAGTTTTCTTCTTGAATCAATTTTTTTACCTTCGTCTCTTGGGAGTTTAACGACAAAGACAATATTCAAAGCTTCGGGGTTATTTTTGAGTGCATCTTCAATATCGTTAAGTTCCGAGTCTTCAAAATAGTTCTTTTGAGATGAAAAATATTTTTCGGCATTTATTATGTATAGAGAATCTCCAAACATCATGGGCGGAGTCCTCAGGGCATTTATAAGTTCAGGATACTCAGGGTTATCCAGCACCCGGTAACTCATAGAAATAAAATCAGGATTGAGTTTTGAGCGCATATTATCCAGCGCTGAATTAATCAAAAAATCCTCATCTCCGTAAAAGAAATATACTGCCATAGGAATATTATACATTAAAATGTATCTAAGTAATAAGTTTATAAATAGGCGGTTACGATTTAAGTATAGGTTGGCAGAAGTAAGAGTCTATCTCTCCTAGGGAGAGATGTCAACGAAGTTGACAGAGAGGGTATTATTAACTTTATATTAAAAACGCCCTCTCCTGTTCTTACAGGACATCCTCACCAGATGGGAGATGATTGCTCACCCTCTCCAAGAATTTTAAAGTTTCGCAGGTGCTCGACTTAAAATTCTATCCTCCCCCTAGGAGGTAGGTTTTATTCTCTATGACAATAAAAAGGCCGATTAATTAATCGGCCTTTTTGAGTTGATATTTATGTTAATATTTTGATTATTTTGCTACAGTTGCTTTTTCTTCTTCTGGTTTTTCCGCTTGTTTTTTTGCTTCTATTTCTGCTTGTTTTGCACGAATTTCATCATAAAGTATCTTCATGTTTACATCGATAGCTTCGTTATCGGTTCTGCGGTCACCCCAAGCGACGCATAAACCGCTAATCAGACCAACAACCGCACCACCAATTACTCCAGGTATTGCGCCTATTCCTCCAACGCAGGCCCCTATTCCTAATCCGGCAACTGTACAGCTTCCAAATGTTTCCCCGAATCGTTGCCACCAGCCACCATTTTTTCCTTTGTTGTAGTTGAAATCTTGTTCATCGGACTTATATTGTTTCATTATGTATTCAATTTTCATATATGCATCTGTATCTTTAAGTCCCATTTTTTCTGCTTTTTTGAGCATTGCATTTACCATTTTTTTCTTGTTTTTCATAGTAATTGCACTTTTACCTTTTTCATCATCATCATGTTCGTCATCCATCTGTTCTAAGATACCTTCGTTTCCTGCAATCCAAAGTCTATATTTAGGTATAAATCCGCTCTGTTCATAATATAATGCCAAGAAATCCATTATATTGTTTTCGTTAAGTCCTTTTAATGTGTCATCAACCTTTTTATATATATAATCTTCGGTTTGGCCTTTAATATTTTTATGTATATCCAAAGCATTCCAAGGTTTTGATTGTGTGGTTGATGTTTTTGCAGGTTCTTCTTTTTCTTCCTTTTCTTCGGGTTTTTCAGTTTCGCTATTCGTTGCAGGCTTTTTATTCTTAGCTTCATAAATTGCATTAGAAATTTCAGTAGGCTTAATATCTTCTTGCCCTTCAACAATTTCCCATTTCTTTTCTGTTTCGTTGTATTTAACTTCCGCAAAATTGCCGTCTTCATTGATTATAAATTTGCGTTTATAATTTCTTTCGCCTGTTTCAACAGATTCTTCGTAAACGATTTGTCTATATTCTTTTTCTTCTTTATCAGCGTCAGTCAAATCATCGCTGTTCCATTCTTCGCCAAGTTCAATAGTTTCTTCTGTAGGAATTAAAACATCATTTTCTGTCAATTCTTTAACTTTGTTGGCAACACTCCAGTTATCTACATTTTTGTTTACATTACCATTATTTTTCACTGATTTAGCTTTGACTTTTTTGATATTTGATGTGTAGCACTCTTCCAGTCCTTCTTTTTTAATGTCTGCTTTTGTATCATCCATCAAGAATGAATCTGTTTTGAACAAATCTTTATCAAAATCGCCGTAATGTGCTTTTAGATCAGATTCAAGACTCTTGATTGAAGCGATTCTTGTCATTACATAGAGGTTATTGAATAATTCTTTAATCTCATTCTGATCGCTGAATTCTTTATAAGCTTTATCAAGTTTATCAGCTGTTTCTTCAATTAATCTTGTTGTTTCATCATCCCCTAAGGATTTAGCAGTATCTTTGGCTTTAATGCAAAGAGCATCAATAATATATTTGAATTCGTTTCTTACTGCCTTTTGTTTTTCTTCATCGTTGACTCTGTCATAAGCTTCGAACAATTTATCAATCAAATTTTCGTTCGGATATTTTGAATTATAACTGCTTATAATATCAAGTACTTTATATTCACCGACTTCGCTTTCAGCATTTGAGGCTTCAATAGGATTTGGCATTGTTTGTATAAGGTTAAAGTCATTTTCATTCAAATCTTCTAATTTTTTATGAAAATCACCAATTATTTTATCAACACCGCCACTTGTATTTTCATATCCGCTTGCTTCAAGTCTTTCCAGAACTTTTCCTCCGCCTACTTCCCATTGGTCAGAGTTTTTTGTAATGAATGTTTTTATATCATCTTTATTCAAGCTATTATAGAATTCTTGTAATTCTTTGTATTTTTTCTCATAAGTTTTTTCGCTGGAACCCTTTACAAGTTCTTCAAGTTGGTCACGCTGTTCAAGTGTAAACGCTCTGCTGCCACCGGTAGATTCCGATTGTACATAAGCATTTAACTGTTTCATGAAACCTAAAAGTTTGTTATATTTCTTTTGAAATTTCTTTTCTCTGACAGAAGTACCGTCTTTGTCCTTAGTTCTGCTACTGTTGGAACTGCCGTCATTGTTTCCGGGAGTTCTTAGGTAGAAAGGATTGTATTGGTTCATCCAATTATTATCGTCGCTTCCTGCAATATCCATCAATGAAAACCCTGTAGCATTACCGCCATTTAGGGTGTCCCATTTTCTTTGAACAAGTGCTAATCCGGGATTAAGATAATTGTCGAAACCGCTCATCCACGGGTATTGGGTTACACCTGAACCAGGATAAGGAACCTGCCAAAACCCGGGTCTTACTATAGAATCCATCAGGCTGTAATTCCATTGTATATTCATCATCCCCTGTATTGAGCCGCTCATCATATCCCAGCCCCAACCGACATTGTATGTTGCCGGCATACATTGGAACATTGCCGTATCCATGCTCATTGCAGGTAAATTCAATTGGAATTCGTTACCCATGGTAGTATCCTCATATTTTTACTCTTATATATATAAAGTATTTACTCTTTGCAAAATTGCATGTTCTAAGCATATGTGCTTAACAAAACTTTACAATTTAACTGGGGGTGAGTTCAAGAAGCAATCGCAACACTAAAATATGTTGAACTCGTTTTAACATCTTGCAAATTCGGCTGTCTGCTAGATTCCGGTAAGACCCTGAAATAACTTTCACTATTGTCCATGATAAATCAAATTAGCTCACACCTCAATCCTACCCCATGGGGGAGGACGCTGTTGTTATTGAGCTTTAGCTTCGGCTGTCTGCTAGATTCCGGTAAGATCCTGAAATAACTTTCACTATTGTCCATGATAAATCAAATTATCCCCCTCCTCAATCCTCCCCCATGGGGGAGGACGCTGTTGTTATTGAACTTTAGCTTCGGCTGTCTGCTAGATTCCGGTAAGACCCTGAAATAACTTTCACTATTGTCCATGATAAATCAAATTATCCCCCTCCTCAATCCTACCCCATGGGGGAGGACGCTGTTGTTATTGAGCTTTAGCAAAATATACAACAGCGGGTGGGGGATTTTTTCGATTATTGTCTCACTATTTTCTATTTGCGTCTTTATCATTGTATTATTTCATTTTTTCTGTTTTATATTAATTTTATTCGGGACAATAATGGAAATAAATTTAGGGCGACAAAACTCTTATTTTCTTTCAAGTAAAAGTCTTGAAAAAAACAAACAGAAACTTCGTTTCTTCCAAAGAAAAATCCTCCGCACTCTGCTCACAGGTCGTTGTAATTTAACATACAGAACAAGATTAAATTAACTATGAGATGGAGATGGTAGATATTTATAGTATAATCAAACTATGAATAGCATTGTTCCTCAACACATAAATCAGGAAACATTAAAATCATATTATTTGTATTTTGATGAAAATGGCGATAAATCATCTGAGCTTCTTGATATTCTTATGGATTCATTGTTAGAATTTGTATTCGGAATTAAATATAAAGATATTCAAAATCCTAGAGAACATCAAAAATTTTTTAATGCATGTGAAAAATTATATAAGGATCCTAAAGCCAGAAATTCAAAAAAAGAAGGTGATTTAGGAGAAATCATACTTCATACATTATTAAGAAAGTATGTAGGAACGGTTCCTTTTGCTGGTCGTTTTTACTTCGCCGTGGATAAAAACACAAGTCCAAAAAGCTTTGATATTGTCCATATTTTGCCCAACGAAGCTAAAAATATACTCGTTTTAGGCGAAAGTAAGATGTATACTGACGCCAAGGGAGGAATTGATGCTTTAGCTGACGATATAAAAAAGCATTTCTCGGCGGATTATGTAAGAAAACAATTTGTTAAAATTTCCGAGACAGTTTCAAGTGACAACTTAGTAGACCAAGAAACTATTATCAAACCAATGAGAAGAACCATTGATGATTGGGAATACTTGCTAAGGACAGAAAAGACATTGGAAAATGTTATCGATTCACTTTATGTTCCATTACTCTGTACTTATAATTATGATAAATATAATGAATACACAAATGTTTGTGAACAGTTTTTAAAAGAATACGAAAATCACATAGGCGAATTATATAATTATTTTGACAAAAAGGAGATAATACGACCAGCCTGCTTGAATATTTTACTAATGTTATTTCCTGTTCCATCCAAAGATGTTCTCATTGAAGAGTATTATAAACGTATTAATGAGGTTGTAGAATAAAATGTTTGAAGAAGAGTACAACAACATTATAAACCAAATTAGAAATAGGTCTTTTACTTGGTCAGATTATTTTTCTTTAGCGAAAGAGCTTAATCTTATTTTAGACACAGAAAATTCATCTAATAAACAATTAGCAAGAAATATTGTAATTTATATCATTGATAATTGGATTAGTATTCCACAAGAATTGCGAAAATTATATACTGATATCGTTGCAAAGTGTGGCTTTTTCCCATATCTTGAAAAAGAACAAGAAAATTTTTATCTTGATAATTTAAGGGGAGAAATATTAAAAGAATTCCATAAAGCTAATTATTTAAAAGGAAATATTTATTTTCATTCTGCACAACAAGAGGTTTGTGATTTATTGTTAAATACTGAAGCGAATCTTGTAATTAGCGCTCCTACAAGTTTTGGTAAAAGTTTATTAATAGAAGAATTAGTTGCAAGTAACAAGTATAAAAATATTGTTGTAATTCAACCAACATTAGCATTATTAAATGAAACAAGAAATAATTTAAGAAAATATGAAAATCAATATAAAATTATTGTTAGAGTTGCCGATAAGCCAGCGGATGATAAAGGAAATTTGTTTCTATTAACTGCAGAAAGAGTTATGGAATACAAAGATATGCCAAAAATCGACATGTTTATACTTGACGAATTTTATAAAATTAGCCAAAAAAGAGATGATGAACGATATGAAGTTTTAAATAATGCTTGCAATAAAATGCTTAATAAGCACAAAGCAAGGTTTTATTTTCTTGGACCACATATTGATAAAATATCACAAGAATTTATTGATAAATATAATGTCATATTTAAAAAATATGATTATACTTTAGTTGTCAATGAAGAAAACGAAATTAAAAACGGAGAAACATACTATAACGATAATAAAGTTGAAATAAAAGAAAAACGCTTGTTTGAAGAGCTTGTAAGATGCAATGAACAAACGATTATTTATTGCTCTTCTCCTCAAAAATCAACTGAAACGGCCATTAATTTTGCCAAATACTTAGAAAGTTTAGACTCTCGCAACTTAAATACTGAACGTGATGTACCTTTAATTCAATGGATAAATGATAATATTTCATATAAATGGGAAATATCTTCTTGTCTGCGACACAAAATTGGGGTTCATAATGGAGTTTTTCCAAAACATGTAAATGCATCAATAATTGATTATTTTAATGATGGCAAATTGCTATATTTATTTTGTACATCAACTATAATTGAAGGAGTAAATACAACTGCTAAAAATGTAATTATTTATAATAACTGGCGAGGACCTAGACAAAAGAAAATAGATTATTTTGACTATAAAAATATTAAAGGACGTTCTGGTAGAATGTTTAAACACTACGTTGGAAATTTGTATTCGTTTTATCAAAAGTTCGAAGAGGAAGCAATTGAAATAGATATTCCATTCGTAGATCAAGAAAAGCCGCTAAGTAAGGAAATCTTAGCCAATACTCCAGAAGAAGATATTAAGGATAAAAATTCTCAGGAATATCAAGAACTACAAGCTATTCCGAAAGAAGAACTAGAGTTATTTAAGAAAAATGGTCTTAGTATAGATGGGCAAAAAAATATATTAGAGTATTTAAAAGCAAATATTCGTAAAGATTACCGATTAATTAAATGGTCATATTATCCTCAGTATGAGCAAGCATTGTACATCTTAGAGTTATGCTTTAACAATTTAATGAAGCCTACTGAAACTGGTGGTGGAGTTTCCCCTAAAAAGCTTGCTCAGCTTATTAAAATATGTAATTCACTAAAAAACTTATATGCTATTGTTCGTAATGAGGTAAAATATTTACACGAAAAACAAGGCAAAGATTACAATTCTTCTCTAACAGCTGGCTTTCAAATTCAAAGGCATTGGTTTGATTATAAACTCCCAAAATGGTTTGGATGTTTTAATGAATTACAAAAATATGTATGTAATTTGTATGGACTTATTCCTGGGGACTACTCTTTATTCTTAGCTATGCTAGAAAATGATTACATGTCCCCAAGAGCCAATTTATTAATGGAATTCGACTTACCAAAAACAGCAATAAGAAAAATCGATAATTATATACCTGAGCACATTCATGACGAAGAATTTATACCTTTTATAAAACAAAATAATCAAGATATAGCAAGAAATGCAATGTTATCAAATTATGAATATGAACGTTTAAAAAAAGAAGTTTTGTAAGGGTTATATTAACACAAACCTTCATATTCAAAGATTTATTTACTTGTTTATAATATAATCAACTCATGCAACAGTATTATGATAAAGGGGACATACAGTTATATCTAGGTGATTGTATTGAGATTTTGGAGAATGCGGCTCCGGAATCGGTCGATATGATTTTCGCCGATCCGCCTTATATGTTATCTAATGGTGGAATAAGCTGCCAAGCCGGCAAAGTTGTTTGTGTCAATAAAGGTAAATGGGATGAAAGCAAAGGATTAGACGAAGATTTTGCGTTCCACCAGAAGTGGATTAATGCCTGTAAAAGAGTATTAAAACCTAACGGAACTATATGGATTTCAGGAACTTATCACTCAATTTATGCCTGTGGATTTGCTTTACAGAAATCCGGATTTAAAATATTGAATGATATTTGTTGGTTCAAACCAAATGCTTCGCCAAATATGAGTTGCAGGTATTTTACAGCAAGCCATGAAACTCTGCTTTGGGCAAGAAAAGACCCAAAAGGTAAACATACATTCAACTATGAAAAAATGAAAAATGGTGATTGGAAAGACGATGCAATTAAGAAACCCAATAAACAAATGCGTTCAGTTTGGCAAATTGATACTCCAAAATCTTACGAAAAAACTTTTGGGAAACACCCTACACAAAAACCTTTAGAATTGTTAAGACGAATAATTCTTGCATCAACTAATAAAGGAGATTTGATTTTAGATCCGTTTACAGGTAGTTCAACAACTGGTATAATGGCATTAGAGTTAGGTAGAAAATTTGTCGGTATAGACTTGGAGAAAGAGTATTTAGACCTTTCAATCAAAAGGTTTGAACAAGAGTTTGTAGATAAGGAATTACAATGGCAGTAGTTTTAGAAAAACTGAGAGAGGAAACTTATCCGATTGTTAAATGGGTTGGCGGTAAGCGTCAACTAATGTTTGAACTGCTAAAAAACATGCCTGAATATTATAACAGATATTTTGAACCTTTTATTGGCGGTGGTGCATTATTTTTTGAACTTCAACCTGATAATGCCTATATTTCCGATATGAATGAAGAATTAATTAACCTTTATCAAGTTGTTAGGAATAATGTCGATGAACTTATTGTAGATTTGCAAAAGCACGATATTTCAAAAGATTATTTTATGGAAATTCGTAATATTGACCGTACGGAAGAATATAAAAATTGGTCTAATATTCAAAAGGCAAGCCGTTTTATATACTTGAACAGAACGTGTTTCAACGGAATGTATCGAGTAAATTCAAAAGGCGAATTTAATGTTCCGTTCGGGTACTATAAAAATCCGAGAATTTTAGATGAAAACAATTTAATAAATTGCTCAAATCTGTTACAGCGAACTGAAATTAAACATGCAGATTTTTCAGAGATTTTGAAAAAAGTTAAAAAAGGTGACTTCGTATATTTTGATCCGCCTTATGTACCTTTAAGTGAAACATCAAGTTTTACATCATACACAAAAGACGGATTTGATATTGATATGCAATTTAAACTCAGAGACGTTTGTGATGAATTGGATTCTATAGGTGTAAAATTCTTGCTTTCAAACTCTGATACAAAATTAGTTAACGAATTATACGAAAATTATAATATAAAGAAAGTTTTTGCTTCGCGCCAAATAAATGCTAATGCAGATGGCAGGGGTAAAATTACTGAAGTTTTAGTTCGCAATTATTAAGGTTTTGGAACGCCAGACATAAACATTGCCCTGCCAGAATAATTCCAATACCTGATGTCTTGTTCTATAAAGAACCATTTTATAACTTTCAATATTAAGTCTACATCATATCCTGAATTAAACTTCAAATTTTTATCTATTGCTTCCGTACGACAGTTATATACATTAGTAATAAGTTCATATAACTGTTCATATTTACTACGGGATTCAACCTTCTTTTTTTCTAAATCCTCAAATATGTGATGATGTGCTGGATAATGTTTTTTTAATCCTTTCTTGGTTAAAAATTCACCATCTTCAACATTAACAACAAAATCAAAGCCATTATGCAAATTTGCAGGGCGTTCTAGATATATTCGTTTTCCAGATTTCAAGGTTTCTACATAGTACAAATATTTAGATTGAGCACCACCTTTTCCATGTCCGGGGATTTCTTCTAAAAATTTATCAATTACTCTTTTTCGTACATCGTTCCTATTACCAATATTCGAAAAATTTAAATTTATCTCATTAGGTACCACTTTATTTTTTGTTTTTGCCATAATACCACCTTCTTAACAAATCCCAACAAATTTCATGCTCATGCTATCATAAAAATATAAAGGAGAATATGCATGAAAAGGAATTTTAAGGAATGGCTATCAACTTTTAGACCTTGTATTTCAGACTATTGCTACTATGTAGATTTTGACAAAGTAAACAGTAATGTTGACAGTATCAAGGTTGAATTAAATATTTTGAACACATTAGTTGGCTCTAAAAATATTGAAAAAGAATTT
>JAEEGL011467787.1_pt1 | contig 78227 bp, 56 predicted proteins | sample 9134231 | NCBI WGS metagenome assembly JAEEGL01 (sample SAMN16246548, study PRJNA631951) | gut metagenome | biome: gut microbiome; feature: rumen; material: fiber-attached | host: Bos | place: Iran: Karaj | collected 2018-10 | reverse complement strand
CTGTATGGCCAACGCCATGTAACGGGTTCCTCCTGCCAAATTCACACAATAATTGACACCATGTTTGAGATGCCCCAGCACCGTCCGACAGATTTTCTCATAGGTGAACTCATCCATGTCATTCTTCAACACGATTTCCTCAATATGTGTTGCCGGAACATTAAAGAGTTCCGACAATGCATCAAGGTCATCTTCCGTATCCTTTGCTGATATATACATCAACTTATCCCCATTTTCATACTTCTCTTTGATAAAGAGATAAGCAGGAATGGGATTATCCTCCGTGATAATGTTTACGATTGTCTTTGACATATACTATTCTGTTTCAAGAAGATCAATTGCATAATCAATAACAACCAAATCATCGACATGGCCGATTCCTGGAATGTCGTCATGAATCAGGTCCTCCTCATCAAAAAGATAGGTCAGAGCCCATTGGGCGAGTTCCTTCCTGTCGTTATTTGTATCATTCTTCAGGATGGAATATAAGAGTGAGGCCTTTTCCTTCAACTCTGGATAAGAGGGGTCGTCAATGGGGTGCTCAATAAACTTCTGATACAACCCGTCCAATTCTTCTTCGGAAATACAGCACCCCATAATTTGGTCCATAGCATCGTAGAAAGCTTTTTCAGATACGGGTTCCTCTATGAGATCCTCATAAGACTCAATATTACCATCATCTCGATCATTCTGTATTGAGGCACAAAAATCCAAGAAAGGACTAATGGGAACCACCCCATCACCCAGACAGATTAGGCCTTGAATGAATCCAGCTAATGACAGGTTCACTGCGGAACGCATGATAGTAGCAATCTCCTCGTCTGTCAAGTTGTATTGTCCAGAGCCCAGGCCTTGCATAGCTTTCCGGGCCAATTCATGCGAGATATCTTCCCCTTGTTCAAGGACCAGCAATAAGATGATGGGAGCCACGTGATATGCTTTGTGGAAGGTGTCTTTATCAAAAATATCCTTGTTTTTATCGCCACCAATTCTCTTTTGTGCTCTCATCATCGTTAGTTCAAAAGTTTTGCAGAATTGGGCAGTAGCATTGGTGACCGTCCCGAACGGGCTCTTCATAAGCAGCGATTCTCCTAGAATAGCAACGCCCTCAGCCCTGTAATGACCAAACACTTGCAGTGTACTCAGTAGGGCAATATGGGTATTCTCTTCTTCATGGTTAAAATCTCCAGCCGCCTCATAGATATCATCCCGAACGTCCTCAAAGATCTTATGACTGCTCTTGAGCATATGTTGGTCTGCAGCATGGAACATCTCATGAATCACGGTACTCTCTAATAACCGTTTGTTTTGTTGCTCAAAAATGGTCTTGACAGTGATTTCGCGTATAGTAAAGAAGGCTGAACCTGCACGACTCTGCTCTACACTATAGCTCGCCAATCTGGCATATTCCTCCCCTTTCATTTCTTCACGATCACTGATGGCCATGTTAACGATGAGAGTCTCAGGCAATGATTTGTCTAATACATCCAAAAAAACTTTTTGGGCAGCCTCTCTAAACTGTGCACGGACAATCTGCTTGGCATATTGTCTCTGGTCTCGTGAATACCCGTCCATCATAAGGACGGAATCAAGTCCTTGGTCATCTCTAATAATTATATTCATATCGAATCGGTTTTACCAGTTATTTTTGTTCGTAACACTTCCAAAACAGCTTTAACACGTGAGGCGCACTCACGTAACATCATGAAGAGTCTCCATTTGCGACTTGAGGTATTGGCAGCATTGAAAGCAATGGCATCTATCCCATTGTGTTTTGCCATGAATATGGCCCGCTCATTGTGGAACTTCTGAGATATGATGGTCAACGAACTCACCCCATATTCATCTTTTGCCCTCACAATAGAAGCTAAAGTACGAAAACCTTCGCCATCAAGAACTAAAATGCTATCAGGCAGTCCCCGGCCAACCAACGCTTTTCTCATTGCCTCGGGCTCATCATACCATTGACTATGGCGGGCTCCGCTAATAATAAGGCGATCAATCTTATCAGCTTCATACAATTTCACCGCTGCATCGATACGACGAAGAAAGAACTGATTAGGACGGCCAGTGCGTCCTTTAGGACTAGTCCCTAGTAACAATCCCACCTCCCTATGCGGAATTTCTTTCACATCACTATACATGCGACCTCGTGACGCACTAATCACAGCGACCTGGCAGCCAATAATGATAACAAGGCTAACCAGAACAAGTACTAAAGCAATCCAAAACAAATTACTTCCAACCATATTCTTCATAAATCTCCGAGAACAAGTTGAGAATAGACTTGTAATCAAAATTTCCATAATGGGTAAGCCCCCATGCATTGTGTCGCCGTCGCTCTTCCTCTTCGTCCCCGAACCCATTATGAAAGTTTCTCCACTCATCATCTACCACAAAACTCTCGCTTATTGGATCTCCGAATAAGTCACGTACAGAAGTCTTGCAGTCATTAACTTTTTTCATCAGACTATCGAACGGGAATTTTATCCCGGGGCAACTTTTCTCATTAGAAATTTGCTTGTGCTCACAGATCTCCGCGTCATCATAAGCGAGGCTCAGCAGACACAAAAGCATGACAGAAGCATTCAATTGCGTCTCGCCCATTGTCTCCTTATTGAAATTCCCTTCAAAACACACACCGACAGACTCTCTGTTGACTTCTATGGCATGGGCACCTATGGTATCATGCGGGCGTCCCTCGTAGATTTCACCCTTTTTACTAATAAAGTAGTGGTATCCGATGCCATCCCACCCTCTAGTCAAATGCCATTGGTGGACGTCTTCTGCAGTATGTGGAGTAGACACCTCAGAATGATGTATAACAATGTATTTTGTGCAGTGTTCAGCACGATATTCCAATTCTTTTTTAAATTTCAGCTCCAATCGATGTAACATATTGAAAAAATATATGATAACGTTAATACTATTTGCTTGTCTCCGTCTTACTCAATTATCATTTATAGACGTCTGCACACGTAGGCGTTGTTCAAGAACCTTCTTATCTTTATTGAATACTTCTAACAGTTCAGGATAAACCTCATAGATATATCCATCGTTTTCGAAAACATAACATCCCTTATTACTATCAAAAAAACCATTCTCTATAACTACGTCTGGGGCATCTGTCATATTACCTTTGTGCTTCCATGCAGCATAACGATAGCGATGGGTATCTTTTTTTTCAGCCTCATAATCTTCTTCATTGAGTCCTCGCCAATCATAAGATCTCATCTCGTCAATTCTCACCAAATAATCTTTCGATTTCCCTAAATAAAACAATCTCCCGAACTTTCGTATACTAGGGTGAAGCCAAAAGCCTCCGTCTACGCCTTCATATATAAATCTTACACCATTATATCCATATACATCATAACGATCAAAATAACCATAACCTCCCATTGACGTGCGTTCCGATATAGCAGTATAGATTTTTCTCTCTTTAGAATCAAAAGCATAGAACCCTCCATTAGGGCAAGAAGTCACTAAAGGTTCATCACCAGGAAGATATTTCACAATAGAATTATAGTAGGGAAATATCCTCGCTGGTATATAAAGGCCTCCTCGTACATAATAGGCCGCAACTCCATAAGCAACCAAATTTATTCCAGGAATGTTCGTATGAAAGCCTTCAATGTCCATAGCTTCTAAAAGACAAATAGACTCATTTTTGTCCGAAACCATTTGGCCTACGACCAATTCCTCGGGCTTTGTCTTTTCTGAATCGATAATTACAAAGTAATCATCATCAAACATAAAGGGAACAAAGTCCACAACATTGACGTCATTCTTATATGGAACATAAAGAACCTTACCGCTCAGTACAAAGTATTCGTCTTCAATAGTTGATTCGTTGCATGCTCCATCAAGGAATTCGAACTCAAGTCGAGAACAGTATCTATCACCATTTAATTTCGTTTTGCGAACACTTTCCGCCCATTCTCGTTGAGACGCAGAACCATGTTCTGCTTTTAAATCAAATATCTTTATCGGCTTGTATGTCCCATCTATTTCTTCATAGGCTGTAAGGTTATAAACCTTGTCATCACAAAAAATCTCCTCGTCAGTACTGTTGAAATCTGACATACTTAACCAAAGAGGCTCTCTCTGCATTAGAAGGATTGGCCCATCTCCTTTAATGTATATTTCACCTATGCATCTTCCCAAATACCAGTCTTCCCGACTATATCCTATACCATCGCCCATGGCTCTAACAAGTTCTTGTACTTCTTGGGAAAGATAGGGAAGCACATCTTCATATGCGATCTTTCCTACTTTATAATGGTTTACCTCATCCTCGTTAACCATTAACAATCCATCATTGAGCAGAGCCACATCATATAATGGCACCTCATTCATAAAATCATCATCGGCTTTAAGTTGCCATTGCCCATAAGGATGTTTGGCTTTGGGGTGGTCTTTGATAAAACGCTGTATATCATCCCAGGCGATAATGTTTTTGATGCGATGCCCATCTTTTTTGCTAAATGTATAGCAATAAAACTCCGAGCCACAACTTCCTCCACAATGATAATGCTCAAAACCATACGTTACAAATGATTCTGTTTGGGCGAGAAGAGCAAATGTAATCCAATGACCTCCAGTATCCTCAATTCTATCTTCATATGTATTACGTAAAGCATCTTCTAAATTGAAAAACGATGCAGACATATAATCCCAATCATCATTAGCCTCATCATGAAGAATAGTGTCCGTGCATAGCGAATTCATTTCATTATGGATTTCGCGATAGAGGAATGATATGATTGAATCTTGTACTAGACCTGTTTTCCCCGAATCAACAACTATAGGTATATCCATTGTAACCGATTGATTCCAACCTAAATAAGCGGTTTGACGCTTTACTACGACAAGTTCTTTCTGCAAACCGAGATCTTTCGGTTCCATAGGATTAGGTGATTTACAATTAATAAAGGAAAATACTGTCATCATTCCAACAATGATAAGCAGGAAACTCGTCTTAAATTTGTAACTGATCATATTATTCGAAGTCATATCGTATAAAGTTATTGTTTTTATGATGCATATAAATACTATTCAAGAAATGACAGTGAACCATTCAAAAATCCATTACTGTACTAATCTTTACCTCATCAGGCTTCTTTCGGAGATCATCAAGAGTTTGGGCACCTTTCCATATCGCACGACGGAAGGTGCTGTCAGGCATTAGGTCAATTTGCTCGATGCCTTCTGCTGTTCTGCAATTACTGATGGTACGCTTGTAATTTCGGAAATCTTTGTTTAGCCACCAAGCACCGTCATCATCAGCAAGAACAAACTCTTTACCATTAAACTGAAGAACTTCGAAACGACCTGTATATCGCAAACAACTTGTATTGGCAAATTCCGAGTCTGAATCATGATTCTCCAAAATGGGATAATACAATCGCCGGGAGAAACGGTCATAATGAAGGCCGAAACGATTCTCATCAAACTCGTCAAACGGAAAGCCGTCACTAGCCTCCAACGGTTGGTCGTACCACATACAACTGACAACACTATCCCTTTGGCCTTCCACGGAAAAGAGTCGTATAGGCTGCAAGCCTTGTTCTTCTTCTCCAACAACGCAAGTCATCGCCTCATCTTGATATAGAAGATGCCCAAAGGAATACATCAACAGGAAAACATCCGACCCCTCAGGCGCATCAATTAAATAAACTCGTTTTGAGTAAAGTTCCAATGCTGGATCATAGTGTAACAGCGTATCTCGAAATTCTCCTCCCGCAACATAGAGACATCCGATCAAGGCGTTGTTTACCGTATCCACCTCCATACTCATCCCCTTGGTCTTTTCTGAAAGGTAAGCAGGGAGCATCGGCTCGTTTTCTTTCTTTTGTTTTAACAACTCCTGTACCTCTGGAGAAAGATAGGAGAATATCTGGCTATAAGGCACTTCTACAGAAAAGTAATGATTGTACCATCCAACGATAGTAAACGAGAAATGATCACCCAACAATCCAAAGTGCAAGTCAGGTTTCTCTTTATCCGGAGAAAACTTCCATCCATACTCCTCATTGGTTGCATATTCAGAATAGTCCTCGAAGAATCGCACAAGACTCTCGTGGCTAATAATGTCTTTCACTTGATGTCCGTCACCCTTATCGAATGTATAGTAGTACTTCGCAGAGCCACAACTTGCTCCACAAGAAAAGGACTCCAGACCATATGTGACGTACTTGGGGGTCTGCGCCTCCAGTTTCAATTTAATCCCGTAAGAACCAGACAGACTATCGCGAATTATCGGTCTATATTTCTCCACATAATGACCGAACACTTGTTCGCTGTCATCAGTAAACATATCCTCTTGGCTGAACGTCACAACACCGTCTTCGAAATGTGTACCTATCTCGCAAGCATCATACAATTCCCGGTTGATGAGAGCAATCACCGAATCAACAAGTGACCTCGGGCCATTAACAGGCACATCAACCGCAAACGCAGCCCATCCCTCGGCAGTTCCCCGTATGGTATCGGTCTGCTCAACGACCACTAAATCCTGAGAACGCTCTTGTTTGAGGCTCTGGCAACTAAACAAGAATACAAATAAGGCTGCAATAGCCATGATCACACATAATCTTCCCATCGTAAATATTATTAAATCACATTAGGTTTCCGCAACAAAAGTACATTTAACAATTTCACTCTTTCAATTATTGATGATTGCTATTATATATCTTACTAATAGTCAGGTCGTCCATCATCCCTTCATAAAAGACTTCGATTACCGATTTAAACAAAGGATTACGGGATGCGAACCAGAATAGAGTCATGCTTGATCTTACCTTTAGGGCATCAATAGGAGACAAGATGCTTTCAGCAGACTTGTCTTTATGTTCAAGCAATGCTCCTGTCACCTCAATCAACCTACGTCCTAAAACAGGATGATTGTAATAGGCCTTTGCCTCTTCCAAACCACTAATACCATATAATTCAGAGTAGGTGCTATGTCCGAGACCCTTTATCTGAGGGAAGACATACCATACCCAATGAGACCGTTTGCGTCCGTTTCTTATTTCTTGCAAAGCATTATCATAATCTAATGATTGCGCATCCAGAAAGCGTTGAAGGTTGTAAGTATCCATTTCCATAATTCGTATTATATTCTTTAGCCTACAGCGAATCCAACTTTTTTCTTGTTAAATTTGAAATGGGCGACATCACTCTTTGTAACAGAGCGACTGCCTCCTGATCTCACGATACGAAGTTGGGCAATATGGGCAACCGTCTGTGCGATATGAAGGATGGTTCTCAAATTAACCGGTATCTTCTTGATTTTAGTATCGCATGCCTTGACACTGTCCAGATACTTCATGATCTTTTCTTTTGCCGCAGGTTTTATATCAAGCTGATATTCCTTCTGCAACAAGGATTCCAGAATCTCCACCAACTCTTCAGAAGTATAATCATCGAAAATAATCGTATTACCATAGGAGGCGATACCATTAACCGCCAGATCATGGGCAATTGTATCCTCTTCAGCCTTGATCTGTCCGAACACAAGTGCTGTTGTCTGCTCCAGTTCCCTAAGTCTGTTGATAATCCACATCCTCAGATGACTCAGGTTGAGATTGTTATCACTCGGGGCATCCATATCAAGGAACAGCAGGCCATCCTTGGCATCTTCGATGGCTTCTCCCAACACCACATAACCGTCATTCCCGGTTATCTCATCAGCATTCACACATACAGTATGGCCCTGCTTCAGCATCCCCAGTCCCTGTAATATCCTACCAAGAATCTCAGCGACAGTACCTTTGCCAGTACCTGTCTTTCCAATGAAATCCCAGCACAGGCTTTGAGGGGTAATCCTCAGTGTACCTTGCTGATGTCGCAGTTTAGAGATATCCACAAAATCATGCAAGGCTTGTTTGGCATTCTGCAAGCTTATCAGATCATCAAGTCTTTCAAGCGATTCCGACAAGATTGTCTCATCCAATTCCTTCGGTTTGAACTCGTGACTCGTCACATCTGGCACATCACAAGCTTCGATGGTACACATTTCGTCAATGCTTATTTTATCGATGGGCTTAGCCAACAACCTGTGACTGAGAGACGGAATAATATGAGTCGTTATGAGGCGTGTGACAAAACGGCCATTTCCGAAATGCTCGTCCTTGTGGTCATATTCATTAATGATATATTTTGCCAACTTCTTTTCCGCCTCCGGAGTCATTTTGTATTGTTCTCTTTCAAGCACGATCTTGCCTATCTGCATCAGTTCTTTAGGTGTATAATCTTCGAAATGGAAAACATAAGGGAACCGGCTCTTCATTCCCGGGTTCACCTCCAACATCCTCTCCATCTCATCAGTATAGCCCGCAAGAATCACGATCATATCCGTTTCATCAGAACTCAGATAGGTCAGCAACGTTTCTATGACACGCATACCATAGTCTTTTCTGTCACTGGCCTCAACAAAAAGATTGTAAGCTTCGTCGATAAACAACACACCACCACTGGCACTATTGATGGCATTCTTGGTATTTTTCTCCGTGGCGCCAATCCATTCACTCACGAGTTTGGTGCGATCTGTCTCAACCACATGGCCAGAAGACAACACCCCTATGCTATGGTAGATTTCTCCAATTAATTTGGCAATCGTGGTCTTTCCTGTACCAGGATTTCCAGTAAACACCATGTGCATCGGAGGATTCCTGTTGAACATCCCCTTCGAGGCCCTCAGGTTATTCAGTTTTACCAGAGCAGTATGATCCAGAATCTGTTTCTTGACATTCTCCAGACCCACCAAAGACTTCAGTTTGTTAATGGCCTCCTCCGTATCCGGTTCTTTTATTTCAGGCAGATCCTCAGGAAGAATCGTACACAAGTCCATCTGCTCTGGAGGCAGATCCTGTTTCATAATCCTTTCCGACATTCTCGGTACAATTTCCTTTTCAAAGATATCCTGCAGGAAATAGATATTCCTGAAATTCGAACCACGTAATTTATAGGTGAAGTCCAGATAGTCCTTAAATGCCGTTTCTGTGGAAGGATCAAACAGGTAGTTCTTACTATTGACATACTCTGTCATGTATTGGAGCATCGCCTCTGGCGTCAAGTCCTCAAAATGGAATATGTAGGTAAAATATTCCCGCGCTTTTTCATGACCTTTCACAAGTTCGAGAAGCTGACTGCGTTTTCCCGTCAGGACAACAATGCTATTGTTCATCCTCGACATCATATCACAAAGATCTTCGATACCTGTTCTGGGGTTAGCATTACCCCTCATAGATAATTGATCAGCATTCTTGATATGCAAAAGGATTCTGTCTCGGCAAAATGACGACAATTCTGCCTCGAACCCTCCATTGGCATCAAAAAGCGAGGTGGCATCCGTTGTAACGCACTCAACGAGCGTAGAAGCGCCAGCCATCCTGCGGTAAATTTCCTGGACGGCCTCCTCTTTTCCGACGCCATCATTGCCTGTTATCACATAATGCTGACGACAAGTTGTTGAACCCAGTTCACAACGAATTCTTGCACTGTTAAACTTAGCCTTATTATCTAAAACTATTAAGTGCTCCTTGAAATCATCTGGTGCAAAAGTAGTAAGATTCATCATTTTGTTAGCTCATGACACACATATTTGTTGCAAAGATAAGAATTTATTTGGTAAAATCATTCTTTTGGGTTCACAAAATTGCATATTATCATAGAAATTTGTATTTTTGCATCGTGAACAAAAAGAAGATTTACGAATATCTATCGTCTGCTGAGAGCGGAAATCTTAAGGCTCAAGGCGAACTCTGCCAAGTTTTCTTTAACGACAAAGAAATAAGCAGAGCTATGTCTGGTGATTTCTGGGACAGAGTTTACCGGATTGCCCAAGAAGGTAAAGACTATGCCAATTTCATCATGCACTGCAGATACTTTGATGACCCAAGTCAAAGTCGTCAATCCTTTGATTACATTCGTAAAGCCATCAGACACAAAGATGTTCCATTAGCCGTTTTGCGTCTTGGGGTTAGTTTCGCCCAGGGGATTGGCACAATAGAAAATCATGTCCTAGCCAACTATTATTACGAGATGGCACTCACCATGGGATGTCAAGAGGCAATCGGCTATATTGATCATGAATACGATACGGGAAGAAGAAGCATTTTACATGACGTGGAGAAAGCCATCAAAAGAACAGTTTTTCCACCCCCACAACTATTTGCGCTACTTAAGGTTCGCATCGAAAAAGAAAGGGCTAAGAAGAATTATGGCCACCTTTCAGTCATACGAGACTACATCACCATCTTCTATCCAGATTACGACCCCGAAAAAGCTGTCAATGACATCCTAAACGACAAAGATACCATTGATGCGGACATCTGTTATTCCATGAGTACTCCCAGTAATCACTCAGAATGCAATGTTGATTTGCTAGACAGCATGCAGGAACAGTTATTTGCACCTATCACTCAAGATCAAGAACTATTCCAGGCTATCATTGAGTGCGGATACGCAGATTTAGTGAATGGAAGCGATAGAGAAATACTCCAATGTATTGTTAATCTGACATCCTCCTATGATAATATCTGCGACAAATTCGAGGTTGACAGAAAAGAGATTGCTTATCTGGATCCAACAGAAGTGTTACCATATATTAAGGTATCATTCATGACACTGTTAAGAAGACAAGTATTCAGATGCATCTTGTCCATAAAAGACATAGACCCCATTATTGAAGAACAATTCTTGAACCATCTAGACAGTGAGGAGCAATTACTGAACATCTGCGAAACGATTAAGGACCAAGACGTACAAATGTTCCTCATCTCGTTTGTCGAATTGAATATCGACGTCGAAACAAGCATGCTCGACCTCCATTCATTATTAGATCTGTATAGAAATCATCGTTTAGACGCTTTAGTAAAACGCCTTAACGACTTTATCAGAACGCTAACCGATGCAGGCATCGAACATCATCTGCCCGAATTCACCATAGAAAGCCTACCCCGGATTGAATTGGCGTAGGCTATTCCACATCATACTCGTCTATTTCCCCAGAAGGGAGTCTCACATAGCAATGCTGCAAATGATCCATTCCACGACACTGTCCACCATCGGAAGCTCTCTTCGGAAGAATTTTCGGATATTCAATTCCTAACAAATGCTTGGGTATGCTGATGGTTTCCAGACTTCGACAGTACCATAGAGCACGTTCCTCGACACATCTAACGCTATCCGGTATATATAGTTCCTTCAGACTTTCACAGCCATAGAAAGTTTCATAGACTATGGTCTCTACACCTTCAGGAATATTCACACTCGTAAGATTTTCACAGCAGCTAAATGCAGCCTCGCCAATTTCCTCAACACAACCAGGAATTGTCACCGAAACGACGTCACGTTTGCCGAAAAACGCCATCATTCCAATGCTTTTTACACAATATGTCACATCGTCAATATCAATGGTATCGGGAATAACCACATGTGAACCCTCTCGGCACTTAGTCACCTCTACTGAATCATCGGAAATTATCGTATAAATAATACCATTCGATGTATACTTTTCTCCTATTTCCATATTTGTCAGTTTTTTTATAGTTTTATTTGTTTACAACTCCGTCATTTGCTTATTACCTCCAAAGATAATTAACTGAATGAATATACCCATGAACATCGCCACAAAAGCAAACATTATCAAAAAATCACGCAACACAAATATCTCAACTCCACCTACAAGTTTAATATTTTCCATAATGGCATAACCTTTTCGGACGAGTCCATTGTCAGTCGTATGATAAACGGAATCAAGTCTTGCTACTTGTTTTCGAAAATAGTTCACAGAATCCTTTTTCGTCAGAAGTTCCATGATAGTATCCATTCTTGACATAATCCACCTTATGCTATCATTAGCCGTACACATAGAATCCCCATTCTGAATAATGGAGTCCAAATTATAAGGATCACGAGACCGACTCGCAATATCAGTTTTCACATTATTCTCATATTCTGTTGAGTCAGCCACGTTTATACCTTTGTCTCCATTCTTTTGAGCATCCTTATAGCGTAAGCCGCTCCATTCTTGTGCTTCAACATATTGGGTAATAAAATCCCCCTCGCCCACAAAACCACCTCTTTCAAGATACCTAAATCCTAGAAAATTAATTACGACAAGGCCTATAACCAATGAGATGGAGTAACTTATCAATATCAGTTCAAAACTTCTACACAATTTATTCCAAGCATTACCATATGGATTCACCTTGTTAACTTCAAACATAACAAATAGTATCAATATCACAGAGATAACCATTGTCAGAAAAAAATGAGGTGATTCATCAAAGAAAGCGACAAATAAATCAAAGCCAATGGTCATAGTAACCCAAGCTGCAGTCACAGATGCTATAAGACGTGGCAACAACAAATGAATATTGGACATAACATGTTGCAAACCTCGTTCGACTTTAATACTAAAAAAGTTCCATTTATTGTCAACAGACCATATATCCCAAAAACAGTAAACTAATAGTATTACCAATTCGAAAACAATGAATAAGACACACAACATTGTTGCTTCTTGCCGCGTAATACATATGTACAGCACGAGTAAAGAAAATGTAGCAATAAATGCCCCTAGCACTCGTTTAATCACCATCTTGTGTCGTGTGCAAAGAAGTTTTGATTTTCCTTCTAATTTATATCGCCATTTTGCCTTGCAAAATAAATAAATAAACAAAATGAAATTGACTATCGTAATTATGGCAAGTACTCCAAATATGAATTTACCGATATCAGAAGCCAGCCAAGACATAGAATCCCACAAAGAAGGAAAAGAAATAGATTTCTTATCGTAGGCTATACTTCCTGATAGCAAAACAAAAAGTATGCCACCAAGAAGAGAGAATATGATTCGATTCGCATGCTTAAACAAATGCAGATGGAATACATCCTTAAAGTCATATCTTCTAAGGAACCATTGTGAAATCAATTTCTTGTTATTAACACATGATTTAACAATATTTTCTTTGAGAAGTGGATCAATTCTTTCGTTTTGCTTATGTTTGTCTATCTCTATTAGTTTTATCAAGACATCCATGTTGCAAACTCGACTAGCCTTATCATTCCTTATTGTAAAACAAATCCGCCGCATTTCCTCCTCAGGATCAGCAAACCACGTTGGCCAAATAATACTTTCTTGATCTTTCTTTCCATTCTTGAAATAAAAATGTTCCTCTGACTGTGGCGACATAATATCTTTTACCCACAAGTCCTCCGCTCTAGACAGTTCTTCTGCATATAGAGTAACAACAGCATCTCTATCAAAATTACTGATTAGTTTATCACTTATCAATTGTCGATAGTAATAATACTCACACTTATGCATCAGAGCAGAAAAAAAGAAATTCGACATAAGACCCGAATACATTTTCTGATAATAGGCACTATTCTTAAAAACATCAGAATGCTTTAGGTCGAACATAAAATCCAAAAGAAGTTTCCTTAAGAAACCAACAATGCGACCATCTTTCTTATCGTATAAATCTATCCTTTTAATTATCACCTCATTAATTCTCTCTTCTTTCAGCAAATCCATAAGCCATAAAGAAGAAAAAGAGGGGCTGTCATCAGCAACTTCTCGTAAAATACCATATTGGATAGACTCCAAGTTTCCATTTTTTTTCAGCAACTCAATGTCACTCCAATCTTTACTTCTGGGAAATCTTTTATTAATTAATATTTCTAAGAATCTACCTCCCAAACTAGTTTCTGCATTAATTACCTGAGGAAAAGTCGTGAAATAAATTTCTTTAATAGTATCTGAAAGATTTGAAGCAGTATTGGTTAGAAATGGTAGTTCGAGAATAATCTCTCCCATATGTGCCATACTCAAATCCGATCGTGTCTCAGGGAAAGCGTTATCATTGATTTCATTTATATCATATGCATATCGAGGAGATTCATTCTTTTGTTTAGTCTCTATTCCTCTAATATAAGACTTACCTTTACTTATCTTAAATGCATTATAATGAAGTCCAAAACAAACGCATTCAGATGTAAAAAAAACGCTAATCGGATATTTTGGCGACATGGGATTGTCAACTGAAGGCCCGAAATATGCAGGCAAATCCACATAGTCGTATATGGCAACTCCATCTTCTACTTTAGACAAAGTCAGGTTTAATCGAAAGAATCTTCCGTAGTTCATTGTTGCTGAGATTTCAACGTTAATATATGCTCCTCAATATCTTTACATAGATTCACAAATTTTTCTTGATTATAGTTTCCTTCAATTTTTATCTGTTTTTCAAATTGAGCTTTAAAATAAGTGTATTCTTGCCACATCTCAGGCCATTGACGGATGGTTCCAAATGCCGTTAGATTAACAAGTTGAGTAAGATGTTCTAACATGCCGCCTAAATTAATTTTTTCTATAATGAAATTTGTCATCAACACAGAACCCTTGGTGTCAAAAATCTTGTTTTTATTTCCAAATGGAATGTCGACATCTCTCAAAATGTTTCTATAATGATATTGAAGGCTTAGAACTTCCTGAAAGAAAGCATTTGCTCTTTGCCTTACAGAAGCATTTCTAATGTCTTGCTCTTTAGGCCTGAAAATAATATTTGTTAATCTCAATATCTCATCTGAAGAAAGCTTTAATATTCCAGAGTCTTCTAACCGTTTTTCCATCAATTTTATCAAATTGTATAGGAATAGTTGTGGTGTGTTCGTTGGGCATGCACCCACTGCTATGTGCCAATAGTCTTCGCTCTGGTTAAGGCCTTCCGCCAGTAGCCTTTCATAAACTGCGGAAGAATATGCAGAAATAAAGATAAAAAACAACCGCTTCCTTGGACCGATTTTATACCCATTGTGATCAATCGCTTCCCGGATAGTTTTTAGTTTTAATGCTGTATATTTTTTGTTACGAAGGGGAATATTATTATTGTCAGTTATAAAGTAGTTCCATAAAGTCCTGAGATCCGTCTTTTTATTTAGATTTTCTAATAATCTTGCTAATGAATGCTGAAACTGTGCACCTAATATTTCAGTAATAATTTGATGATATGGCTCATTCTTTAATAGATTCATAGAATCGCTATTACTGATAATATCGCAAATACTGTTAAAATCCGATTCAGATATTAACGAATCACCCTCGTCTTTGGAAGGAGACAATAATATATTACTAATATCATCTAAGAGGTGCTTTAGTGAGACTTCATTAAAAATGTCTTCCAAAAGTTGATAGCCATATCTCCTATTGTCTTTGTCTGCAACGAGGAGGTAATCCAAAAGTATGAGGTCATACTTCTTCTCTCGTAATGATTTTTTTGCATCTGCAACAGTTTCCACATACTCCACCAGATAGTGCGTATTTGGGGCTATCTCATCAATGATATTTGTTCTTTTATCTATTACGTTGTTTGTATTTTTTTCTTTCGGCGGTGGAAAATAAAGAAGATGCTCATTGTCAATAAGATTCTGCTCTTCCAATAATGACATGATTATGGACAACTTACTATTCTTAGGTATAGAGTGACTACTATCGATTTTATTGTCGGAATCCTCAATCGTTCCCATTTTTTCTACTGCCTTGTCATCCACCAATAGTATTCTCCATTTGTGTTCCTTAATCTGGTCTATAGAAGTCTTTTTCTTGAGTCTATTTGTTTTAAGGAATTCTTTTTTTATGAGTTCTTCCAATTCTTCCTCTGAGTGGAAAATAAACGGCGAAACACCTGCAGAATGTCCCCCACCAGTTAGAAACGCTTGCTCTGTGAGTCGTGCATTTATGTCTGCATATTCGTGAGCAACAGAAAGATTGTATAATCCTTTCTCGTAATTATTACATATCTTTGTAAGAACAAGCTTTATTTTTTCTATAAAAACGTTTTTATCCCATTCATATGTACCTTTTGATGAATTATAACTGAGAAATGGAATCATGTAATTCCATATACTGCTATCCATTATCTTGTAAGTCCTTGAGGCATATGTCGGGAGATGCTCGTTTCGATGGGTCTCAAAAACATTCGAAAGTGGTATATGTATTAACGGAATTCTTGTTTTCTCCTGTCTGAGAATATCCTGACCGAACTTAGCAGTATCATTATTTGACAAAGGTTGTCCTTTCATCAATTCATCCAAAGAATGAAAAATAAGCTTAATCTCGTACCCCTTGATACAATCACTGGATTTTGCTAACAAGTCAGGCACAAAGCCGTAAAAAAGACTTCTCTGGTCTATTTGTTCAGTACACTTGATGCATAAGCTACCCCCCGCCTTGCTTACATATATAGAAAGACTATTGTAATCGCTCATATTTCAATATTTCTTCTACTCATTTCTATTTGCTCCAATATTTTTATGCGATTTGAAGGTTCCTCCAAAACAATTACTTTCACTTTGTCACCATTAGGAAGTTTTTCTACCTCTGACACTAGAATTGTATCGTCCTTATTGTCAGCGATGTTCCTGGAAATAACACCGTAAGTATCTAGAATATTTTTCTTTTGAACTAAATTTTTTATAGTTTCAAATATGTCATCACCTTGTTTAGGTGAATTGAGTACTTTCATCATCGGGTCTTCCAGCGTATGCTGAAACAACACGACTGTACGTTCAATATTATTAAAAGAATTCTCATATTCTCCCTCCTGAATACAAAAGCGACATCCAGTACTACTTATATCCTTGTCATGAAGAACCAATAAAATTACTTCGCAATTTTTATGCCTTTCCACAATCTCATTGCATAAGGCATTAAACCACTTGTTTTTTTCTTTAATAGCTACAGAAAGATTCTTTATTCCATATACTGCACTTGACTCACTATTGTTCTCGTCATATCTATAAAGGAAAAATCTGTTAAAATAGCTATTATATTTATTATCCTTATTACTAAAATTTGTTTTTTCCTTAATTTTTGAGAATTCAGCACTAAGAGCGGAAGCATTTGACCTCTTTATAATTTGTTTAGTTTGAGGGTCTACTACCTCTTTTTGATATTTTTCGTCAAATAAAGACGCAGCATCTTTTGCTGACTCATATTTCTTGCAAACAGACTTCCATCGTTCCAATTTTTCAGGAGACAACGTACCCACTATCACTTCTACAGTTTGTTTAATTGCCTCATAATTGTCTGGCATTTTATAACGATAAACCTCCAATTCCTTTTTTATTGTATCATCAGCAATGAAATTTTCAATATCCTCAAGTGCTTTTTCTTTCTCTGCTGAGGTGCAGCCAAGAATATCAAGTAAAAAAGTGTCACTTTTACTAAGAAGACAATCATATAAATCAGCAGACATAAAGGGAGAACAACTATCAAAGTTTTCAAATAGCGTCCCCTCTGTTCCTACCAGTTTCGTTGAGAACAAAACAACGTGTTTTATATTCTCTGCATTCTGATTATTGGTGCTCATATCTTGCAAAGTCTAATAGTTCTACCAATGAATATTTGCAATCCAAAACAGCATTCTCAATAGATGCATATTGTATGAAGGGAAGATGTTGCGGCATATCAGTCTCACTAGGTTTCGACCTTCCAGAATGTATGCAAAGCCCTGGCAAAAAGAACTTAACATCTTTTCCTTCTTCATCCTTTCCAATGCCAATAGAATCGGAATTCTTGGAGAAAAATTCATAAAAATTCTTGGTGAATTTTTCTTTCAAATCCTCTGTACCTTTATGCTTAAGCCCGAATGACTCATACATTTTATCTAACAATCCCTGATGAATCGACATATGGTCAAACTTCTTTTCATATATTTTTTTTGCATTATTCTTCCAGTCTACATTAAGTTTTTCCCCATCCCATGATAATTGGGCAATAATTGAGCATTTGGAATGGAGTCTACTTTCATCTAAAGAACTCTCAATATCATGTTCTTCATCCAGATGCAACCCACACAGATTAAATTTATCTTTATTTGTCAAATCTCGGAATAAATTAAACACCATAACTCCTTTTTGAGCAAAAGCTGTTCCAGAATATGAGTTTGATATTGCATATGATAACAAATCCACCGAATCACGATCTCCATTGACAACCTCCGAGTTTTCTGAAAACTGATCATATTTATTTTTTAAAAAATCCATTATCGCGCCTAGTTTTTCGAGCGATTCACAATTTGAGACTTTATTAATATCCAAGTCTAACAGTTTCTTGCCAATTTCGTTTTCTGTCACTTCTACCTTAGACTTCAATATTGAGATTATATTGTTCTTTTTCTTTTCGAGCAACATCTCCTCTTTGTAAAAATCATCGTCTTTGACACCAAAGATTTTTGCAAATAATCTTTCGTCAAATATGGCAATATTTTCTTTCATTGCATGTAGATGTTTATACCCCCATTTTTCATCAATAATCTCATTACGTACAAGACGATCTGTCGAATTATTACCAGTAATTCCTTCAATGTATTTGTTGCCATGATAAACATCGCCTTCGCCTAGTTGTGATACGACATCAGTAAAATTATCCTTAGTTTCAAAGTGGGCACGGTATATGTACGGAGCCATTTCCCCTTTTCTGGCACCTTTGGTTATACGGGTAATACCTTTTATTACAGTTGGTGCGATGTCGTTATCTCTGTTTTTTCTCAACGCAGTTTCATCATCTATAAACAAATAAATATTGTCCAACTCTTCAGCCTTTATACCTGATAATTTTTTGTATAGTTTCTTTTCTATTTCTTTGGCATCGAATGTGCCATCTTTAATTTGCCTAAAGAAGGAATCCTTGTCAATATACCCAATTAAGTCAGACATCTTTATGGTCCTTGATGAAGCTACAACTCTTACAGAATCATAATCGTCATCATTCTCAACCAAAATGAACTCATAACTTTTGTTTGTAGTGTCATCTATAAACACTTCTGGGGTAAAAACTCCCCAAGAATTTGCTATAACAGATGACTTATGATATTCATCAACATCCTTAAAAATAGAGGATATCACAGCAACTTTTTTAGGACGTACAAGACAAAAAATATATTGAAGGTGTCCTTCTGAAATGCGTACATAAACATTTGGAGCATATATCTTTTCGTCATTTTTCACAGACTTCAAATCTTTCCATTTGGCATCGTTTATGATGGCAGCATTGTTATTCTTTTCGATTTGTTCTAATATCTCATCATACGGAATCAATGTGTTTAGTCCTTTTTCATCTTTAATGGATCTTAGCCATGCTGACGAAATACGGATTTCTTTTATTCCTTTATTGCCCTCGTTCATCACCCCCTTCTCATTGACATAGTCTTCAATAAGTGCCTTTCTCAATTCTCCTAAGGATTCTTCTGTAAAGGGTAGATTATCTGTCAAAGTCACAAAGTACAAATCGTCCGCGTCTGAAACTGTTGTCACCTCCTGTCCATCATTATTGATAGTGACTCCAAGATAATAGGTTTTGAGTACATCACGTAGAGAAAGGTGATTATCATTATTATTGTCACTATTTGATGGCATATGCCGACCTTTATCTGCTTCGTTTGCTAAAACATCTTCTTTAGTAAAAATATCAAATGAAAGTTCCAAATCTTGATTTTGTTCACGATGGCCATGTTTGGCTGCGTTTCGTATCACATTCTCCACAATAGAAAATATAGCTTGACGGCCTACGACTCCCCCTGGCAAACTGACATCATATTTGCGCATTTCTTTAAGCGAATCATATCCTGCTTGATTAGTAATAATTATAGCTGTTTGTTCTTTCCTCTCAACTGCGTTACCATCAAAATTCCGAAACTTAATAACAATATCCTTTAGTTCTGAAGAAATATCAGAGTCCATATTCTTTTGTTCCGAGCACATCTCCTCTGATACCATGCTATTTGCCTGTGTATTTATGTCTATATACAATTCTGTTTTCCTTGTTGGACTTGTAGGTCTACCTAAGCCTTCCGACCGTGCAATGTTTCCCAAAAGAATATTATCAGTTCTTTGGCTAGTGGTCCTTTCTGAATGTCTTTCATTTCTTTTATCTGGATTCAACTCATCATAAATCGTATCTTTGAAATTGACATTAGAGTAATAAGGAATAAAATCTGTTGCTATAGTAGCGATAAAGTCCTGACGTTCTTGAAGATAAGAAATAAATTTCCCCAGGCCAAGAAGGAAGGGCAGAGCAACATTTTCTTCAATAGGATCTTTCCCTGTTAGGCCATGTTTCTTAATAAGGTCATTCTCATCTTTAAATAGGATCGACAAAATCTTGTCATTGAGCATTTCTTTTACAGTGCCGAGATGTTGTTTCAGATACGACATTACATGACTGCCCAAATTGTGACTCATGTTACGTGACATAATAGCCGCTTTGGCAGATTTTACCGATTCTTCCTTTATTCGCTGCTTATTTAGTGCATCATTGTATTCATCATCAATCTTTTTTAATGCTGATATGACATTTTTTATTCGGGCAAGTAATAGAGTATCATCATTATCCCCCCCCCTTCTATAGAACTTATCATAAACTGTTTGTACTTCATTATCACATTCTATCATCAATGTTCCCCATGATTCAAACCCGGGAATACCTAAATTGTAATATGAAAAAGATTTAAGAGAGACACCTTTTTTCCATGAGTTATCTGTTTGGGGGTCCACAAGATAATTTGAAAAGGAAGAGGCACCTTGTTTAATAAAACTTGAATCTAAAATGCAATGAATAAAATCTCTATAATGCTTCTCTCCAATATTTAATATTTTGTTGGTTACAATTTCTTTATCTCCATCAATATATTTTACCAATATTGATTTATCATTCTCTGATTTCAACTCGTATGCAAAGGAACGTGCAATTTTTTCATTAATAAATTCTTTATGAACGGTGTAAATATCTTCTTCTGTCAATTTCCCACAATCTATCATGGATTTACAGAATAATGAATAATCAAAAAACAAAGTATACGCGAGACTATTGCAATTCCTATCTGTTATAAAAAATTCTCTATTAGGAGTTATAAGAGAATATTTGCTTTTACCTTGTGGATTGTTATGGGTATCCATTTTCAAAATAACGTTCCACTTATCTGCCATAATTGACTTTTCTTTCTGAATCTCCTCTACAATCAAATCACGTACAAGAAGAGATGCGACCTCGAACAACTTGTCAAAATAACCAGTTTCCCCATCAGTATATTTTGACAAATCAATTGCACTACATCCTTCTGTAGAATTCTTGTTATATAACTTATTAGAAAAAGAATCTAAAGCTAATAAAAAAGTAAGATATGGATCTGTAACATATTGTCCTGTTGCCATATCTTTTGCAAACAACTCCTTCTCAAAGAATTTAATAAATTGATCTAAACTCTTCGAATTTTCATTTATTCTCTCTTTAATAATTTCCAAATTATTCATAGACTACATTTTTTTATAAATCAACACTTGATATTCATCGCTATAAAAATCATTAGACATCACATATTCACCTTCTTTGATTAATTCGCCAACACCTATTTCTTTCAAAGTTTGTTTTACATACTCAGGATTATACATTACAACATTGTGTTCATCTGTGAAATAGCTCTTTCTCTCAATATAAGGAGCAGTTGTTCGAGGAGGAACTAAAAAAGAAAAAAACAGCATCCCCCCATTGGGATTTATTATAGAATTCAGTTCTAATAATAATCTTTTTTCGTCATCTGGACGAATATGGTGTAATAACAATCTACAAATAACAACATCAAATACTTGATTATCTGGCAAATCAAAAACATCCATAACTTCATAACGAATACCTGGTTTATTGATTTTATCTTGATGTCGGGAGATAATCTCATCAGATACATCAATACCCAAAACGTCTGTAAATCCATGTGAAGAAAGATAATCGCATAATGCACCGTCTCCACATGCTATATCTATTATTCTTGAATTTCTGGGAAGATTTTCAACGAAAGAAATGAGATCATCATCAAAACTAGCTCCTAACCAAGGTAGCACATACAAACCTTTGTAATGACTGGAATAAATTTTATTCCAGTCATTCTTATATGAATAGTTACTTATATCCGTTACAATGTTTCCTGCCATTATAATTTGGGCATATCTTTTTCAACAACAAGAGGAATTGACAGATTCCTTTCACGCTTATAAATTGCTATCGAACTAAAAACCATACGATTAGAAGTCATGATGAGCCTTCCCCGAATACTTTCTGCATCCAATTTACTTAATAAAGATGTTATTGGTACATTCTTCTCCTTTGCCTCTTTAATAATGCTCAAAAGATACTGACTAATTGTATATCCATAGACTGCGGGATAGTTCGGATTACGCTTATTTCTTTCATAGAAAGCATCAAAGAAAGCCTTAGACTCCTCATTATAATTCTTCTCAAAATAAGAACTAGCAAATAGTATATTGTTCTGATTTTCCTCAGAAATACCTTCCCACACAACAGGGGCATCAAATGAACCTACGCCAAGAATTAACAAATCCTTATTTCTTTCACGAATCTGATTAACCGCATTTATCAAATCTCGATCTCTAGCAATAACAAAAACAAATTGGACATCACTCTCTAATGACTTTGCAAAGAAATTTCTAAAATCCGATTCTCCCGTATTAAAAAGATCTCCACTAATTGAAATATTCTTCTTTTCAAACAGTTTTGAGACAATCTTTGCGCCATCTGTTCCATAATCATCATTTACACAAAGATATATGCCCTTACTAAGTTGCATTGAATCCGTCACGAATTTGACCAATAGTTGTAACGTATAATCATTTGTTATAAAATCCGAATACGAATAAGAATATCCTTCTGTAAATATTGTCGATGAATTAAAGGTGGAAATGAAAGGTACCTTTTCTTTTTCTGCAATATCTCTAATAGGGAAACTAAATGGAGCAAAAAGAGTTACTAAAGCATCGACCTTACTAAATGTAAGCAATTTATTAGCAGAAGAAACTGCGTCATTAGGTTTTCCATGATTATCTTCAAAAATCAACTCCAAATCTGGGTTTTGGGATGCAAAGATATCAACACCTTCCTTGAATTCATGTCCCCACCATGCATAATTACCCGTTAACGGAATATCAATTCCCACTTTTACTTTTCCTTTGTTCTCATTACATTGGATGAAAAATAAAGATAAAACAAGCAAACAAATAGAATTCAAAATAAACTTTTTCATTTTTGTACCATTAATTATTGTTTAAAAAGTAATTCTTCAATTTTATTGGAGTCAGTTGCTTTTATTTGAGATGTAAACTTTCCCATCTCTAAAAGCATACTTACATCACAATAGCTGATAGCTTTTGTAATGTTCTGCTCGATAAGAACAATCGTAATATCCAACACTCTTCTAACTTCTTGAAGCAACTTGTACATATCTTCGACAGACTTGGGAGATAAACCCGCACTGGGCTCATCAAGAATAACAAAACGTGGATTTGTAGCAAGGGTCATCGCGAGAGAGAGTTGATGTTTCTGTCCACCACTCAATTTGTCTGCCATCAAGCCCTGAAGTTCTTTCTTGGACTTTTGCAGCAATGGTATGATATCTGCTAATGAAAAGAAATCTCCCTTGGAAGCTAGTTGCATATTATCCCAAACGGAGAGGTTTTGGAACACCTTGCCTCCTTGCTGCATAATGGAGATACCACGATGGGAGAGTTGGCTAGTTGTGAGCGAAGTGATATCTTCGCCTTCAAAGAAGATTTCACCTTTTCGGATGGGAATCATATTCATAATAGCCTTACCAAAGGTGGATTTACCCGAGCCATTGAGACCGATGATACCCACAGCCTCACCCTGCTGCACATCCATCGAAATGCCGCGGAGAATGTCTACGCCTTCCTTGTAGCCACCCCAGAGATTGTTAATCTTCAGTATCTCACTCATAATCCCAAATAACTGTTACGTACGTTCTTGTCATCGAGCACTTCAGCTGTCGGACCTATCTTCGCAATGATGCCATCATCCAAATAGGCACAAGTGTCTGCCACCTTACGGACAAAATGCATGTTATGCTCTATCAGAAGGACTGTCAAGCCCTCCAGCTCTTTCATCTCACGGATGATTTGTTCAATCGTATCAATATAGACAGGATTCACTCCCGATGTTGGTTCATCAAGCAAGAGCAACCTGTCACCGCCCATCAATAAACGAGCCAATGAGAGGATACGCTGCTCTCCGTATGAGAAAGCAGAAGCATCCTGATCAAGCATATCCAAGTATTTGTTGTATTCGCCAAAGATGCGCACAAGGATTTCCTTAGCCTGCTGCTCCTTGGCAGCTTCAACATTTTTATATTTCTTGCTCCACAACAATGACGAGAAAGGCATCTCGCCAGTCTTATTGTCGGAAGCCATCTTCATATTTTCCATCAGGGTAAGACCACTTAACAGTTGTCCATCCTGGAACAAACGACCAATTCCCATCAAGGAAATGCGATGGGCAGAGATACGGTTAAAGTTCTTGCCTTCCATCAGCACATCGCCTGTATAGCCCTTTTCAAAACCAGATATAATATTAAATAAGGTGGTCTTGCCAGTACCGTTACCTCCCACCAAAGCGGTGATCTTGCCCTTCTCGACATCGAGATTAACACCACGGAGCAGATCGAATGTCTCGTTCAGGGCATTCGTGAAACTCATGTGGATGTTTTTTAACTGCAATATCATATCACTTCAAGATGGCATTGCCCCAAAGGCCCTGGGGACGGTAATACATAACTAATATTAGCGCCAGACCATAGATAATCTGACGGAGATTGGCAGCAATAGTGTCTGGCAGTCCGACAAAACGGAGCAACTCCGGTAGCAGTACGACAAACAAGGCGCCTAAGACAGGCCCTTTGGTATTGCCAATGCCACCAATGAACAGAGCACTCAGGATAAAGATACTCTCATCGAGCGTAAAACTCGTGGGATCTATATAACTGACATAAGAGGCATAGATAACACCCGCCAAGCCAGCCACCGCAGCAGAAAGGAAAAAGGCAAGCGACTTGAAAAGTACCGTGTTACGTCCCATAGCCTTAACAGTGATCTCATCAGCACGAATGGCATTCAGCACTCGCCCAAAGGGAGACTCTACCAGTTGGTGGAACAAGAACACAATGACGCCCATCAATATCAGCGAAAACACCAAATAGGCATAGACGCCTGAGAGTTCAAAGATTCCAAACAGTTTAATGCCAGGAATCCCCGGGATACCATACGGACCACGGGTCACATCTGTCCAATTATATAATATGGTATAGACAATGAGTTGGAAACCCATCGTGGCAATGACAAAATAGTCGCCTTTTAATCTGACAGAGGCGTATGACACCAAGAAACTGAAAAATCCCGTAAAGAGTATCACCAATGCTGCTATTGCCAAGAACGGCAGATTAAACTGCATCAAGAAATACGTCCCGATATATGCACCAATACCATAAAACGCAGCCTGGCACATGGTCAACAGATTGGCCATGCCAATGGTCAGATTTGCGCTCAAAACCAACATGATGTAGATGTCGAGCATGATGATGATATGATAGACGTACTCCATACTACACGGTGCGCTGTTTATATCCCGCAATACCCTGGGGTCGCAGGAAGAGAAGAATTAATAATACCACAAATGTCACAGCATTCTGCCAATTGGATGCGAACATGTAGACTGTCAGGGACTGCAAGACACCCAACGTCAATCCACCAAGAATACAAGTGCTGAATTTACCCACACCTCCGATAATCATGGCGACAACAGCACTAATGAGGACACTCATACCCATATTGGGATCAAGGCCCACGTCATAGACTGTCAGGCAACTGGCAATGGCAATGAATGCCCCACTCGCCAAGAAAACCATGACTCTGGTAGCCTTCGTATCATAGCCCAACGTCTCAAAAAGCGTCTCGTCAGCACTTAAGGCCCGCAGCCTCAGTCCCCAGTTCGTACGTTGCAGGATTGCCATAAAGATGACCAATACCGCTATACCAATCAGAGCCTGATATTTCTGAGGAGTCGTAATGATGATATCACCGAAGGTTAGGGGCTGCAGGATAGCGTTCTCTACGACTTTTGTCTCATTGCCAAAACACATGGCAATCGTGTTAACAATGACCGTCATTGCACCGATGGAAGCGATCATCGCCACATTGAGCGAGGCCTTTTTGTTCTTCAGCGGACGATAGACCAACAACTCTGACAACAGGCTGAGCACCATCGTCAAAACAATGGCCACCAATGAGGCCGAGATGACAGGCAATCCAACTCTCGCCACGAAGAACCAGAACATATAGGCAGCAAAGACATAGATGCCCGCTGCAGCTATATGGAAGACCCTCGTGGTATTATAGACCAACGCAAACCCTATTGCCAGCAGCGAATAGAGGATACCCGTGATGAGTCCGTTGATGATGAATTGCCCAATCATTAGCGTAATAAAAGGTTTCTAAGGCGCAAATTTACATTATTTCTTTGAAACAAAAGAATTATCCATGATTTTTTTTGCAAAATGCCCACATATTTATATTATATAAAGAGAAAATCCCCGAAAGTATGAACTTCCATGCATGGGAAAATATGTTAGCATAATAGCGACTGCCTATCAGACTCGCGATCCCCAAACGTGGGGAAATGCCCGATTCATAGGCAACCAACTTGAGCGTATCTATATCCAGCATGCTTCCCGATGTGTAGGACAGCCATTAAGCGAGAAGTCTGCGTTGCTTTCTCTTACACCGGAGGACATCATTCCTATTGAAATCCCTCGTCCGAAAGTCAAAATTGGATTTTAAACAACTATTCACATGAGGAGACGAATTCCTTATAGGGTGTGCAGTTGCACACCCCATACAATTATTCCACAACGAACTTGGAGGCCTTGCCATCTAATATGAGGCGGAGCACAGGGGTGCCATCCACACGATGATATATATCACCATCCTTATTGCAGAAGCTCCAAGTGCATTGGTTTGGATTGAAAACAATTTCAAAACCTTTTTCTTGACTCCCCGGACAACTAAAGTCGACATCCATCTTTCGTATCAGACGAAGATCCTCATCTTCCCATCCATAGAGATACTGACAGAAATAATAGTCGTTTTCGTTGTTGGAACAGAGATAATAGTCCCGTCCTTGTTTGTCTGTCAAATAAAACACTTGATTGACTTTGGCTTCTCCGACGTCACCAATCGTCAAAACCCTAAATCCTTGTTTGGCTTGATATACAAGGAATGAATATAGTGGCAGCCCAGCACCCCACGACCCGAAGTAGAGTACACCGACTTTACCGTCGTTAGCATGAAAGTCTGTTATATAGTCTATCTGGTTACAATGTAATGCTGCTTGTTCAATCAGGCGGAACAAAAAAGCCTCACCACCATTTTTGTCATCAGGGCCTCCGTGGCCAAAGCAATACGCTTGCTCGAGCCCTAAGGCTAGGAATGCGCTTCTTATCAGAGACTCTGGATAATATTTTCCCTCACCTTGGGCATAACGGTCCAGATACCTAATGGCTTTCCAAACATCTAACGAGTCTTCATTGCCAACACTATGTGTAGCAACATAAGCTCCTTGATGACAAAGCGAATCGAAATAAGCCACCAGATTCTTAGGATGATCTACTTTGTAATCACCAGGCAGTGCATAAATACCTTCTCTGTGAATGGTGTCATCCTCGATTTCCATTTCTGTTTCTTCTTGTTGTTCGCCTTTCTGACCTTGTTTACAGCTATATAAGGTCGTACACACAATAACAATGATCAAAAATCTCATACAAATTGCTTTCATGTCTTTTCTGTTATTTTAAGTTCTTACTATTTTATTTTTTCACCAACAAATAGCAGTTGCCCTTGAGTTTATGCTCGGCTTTGAGACCGAACTGGCGACCAGAGAGCACATTGCCGATTTTCTCGGGACTATAGCGTTGCATCGTAGTCACACCATAACGGACACATAGTGCATCATAGATCTCACCCGAGGAAGTCCAAGCCCCCTTCTCACCCGCCTCTGGCAGACGATAGAGCTCAGAAATCATCTCAGCCAACGAGTCAACACGCTGATAAGGCTCGTTCTCCTCGATCAATTGGGCTATTTCTTTATCATCGAGATAATAACGCATGCCCGTTTCCACCTCATATTTCAGTTGGGCAAAGATCTGGCGATGGTCGAGGTTGTCCTCGAAATTGATCAGATCAGTAACCTCTACGCAGACGAATCGACGAGAGCCAGAGGGATCCGTCAAAGGCTTCGGATGGTTCGTGGTACCGATGAACGAGGCATAGCGACGGTACTGCTTGTAGGCCTTACCATATGGCGGACGGAACTTCACATCAGCTGTCGAGAGCAGATACTTCAACAGGATCTGCTGACGGGCAGTGGTCTTGTCGAACTCATCGATGTTGATGAGGGCAAAGCTTGTCAACCCGAGGTTCAGATCGGTCTCGTTCTTAAAATTGATGCGATCGTTGTAATAGTCGCGTAACTCATGAGGTAACAGAATGCGACAGAACGAGGACTTGCCACAGCCCTGACGACCTATTAATAAAGGAACGAGTGCGTTACCCGTCAACGACTTCTTACCCTGCCAGTGGGCCACCATGCCCAGGAGCCAGATGTGCAGATAGCACTCCCAATGGGGCTGATTTGTCGGGACACGGGCTGCCAATTCTGCGATACGGTCCTTGCCATCCCAAGGTTTGAGAGAGTCTAGCCAAGTGTTCACGGGATCGAACTTCTCGATACGAGGCGACTCGATGAAACGGGCAATGTCCCTATCCCACGTCTTAAGACCCATCTCTTTGGCACGCATCGTCATTTCATTACGAGCCTCGTCATCCAAATCGCGGAAATCATCATCCTCACCATTGTTCTCGCGATATTGTGCCACACCGGTCATCACATTTTTGCGCATCTCATAGTGAGTGTGCAAGAAAATGTCCGTCTTCATCATCAGCAAGGTATCTTCGGGCACACTCTTCAGAGGACGGATCTTATTGCGCTTTTTCCATGCTTCCATATTGGCCACAGCATAGGTGTTGGCGAAGGTCATCTCCACTAACAATCTATCGGAGTTAAACACGGGATGCAGCATGGTCAACTTCATGGCAATCTCCTGTGGAATGCCCTCTTCCAGACACTTCGCAGCTATCCGAGCCAGCAATTGCTGCATACGTTCCTCATCGGGCAACTCGAAATAACGTCCCATCACCTCCATCAACACAAACTGATAATTCAGACCAAACGTCTGCTTTACAGTTCTTCCGGGCATCAGATAATGCTGACGTTGGTTCTCCTGCCACTTGGCCATCTTCTCCTCATCGGATAACAATGCGCCCTTTTCCCCTCCTGAGTAGGAGGGGTTAGGGGTGGTCTGATTACTTTCCTGCAAGTCGACATAGAATGGCACAGCCTGCGGACGATACTTCATATCGGGATCTGCAGAAATATATACCGTCCTGAATATCAGCGGTTTCAACGCATCCAGCGTGATATCGAGCTGGGCATTATAGGCCTTACGGGCCGTCTTATATAATAATAGGTGGAAGCGCTCGATGTCTGCTTCATCCGCTGGCAAGCCTCCGCCATTGTCTGGCAGGAGTTCGCCTTTGCAGACAATCTTTACCGAACGCCCGCTGGCCCCGAGGAATGCCATCATGGTTTGTGGCAGACTGGCTGCAGCATTACGTATCTGCACAGCCTCATCATAGTCTGCCAGGTTATTGGCTTCCAAGACTATCAGACCATTGTACGCCAAGATACGCTGCTTCTTCCTGTAGTTGTCTACTTCTGCAGCAAAGCAGATTCTGGGCAGTTCCAACCTGAACTTGAAATCTGTCACCATCCTTCCATCCTCGGTGCGTCGCGGATGGATGATATGATAGTATTCCCTGAGGTGATGTACCTCATGGATATACTCTCCACTAAGGATGGACTGTGCCAGGATGTCGATTTCATGTCTTACAATCGTTTCTTTGTTACCTTTTTGTTTAAAAACCGATATTTTCATGCACTTTTGAATTGATTTAACTTTCAGGGTGCAAATATACAAAATAAAACTGATATCACCAAAGAAATTAAATCCTAATTGTACCTTCATCATTCAATAGGAGTAGTAAATTATCTAATAACAGTTACTTATTAAATAATAACCTGCCATTATCATTCATTAACCTTCAGTTATCAAAGCAAAACAAGTTGTTTTACTTTCAAAAGTGGCATACTTTCGAGCTATTCAGATGCTTTCCACAATAATAAAACAACTTGTTTTACTACTAACAAGCATATCTATCAGATTATTAATAAATCATTTTATCAAACAAATGGTCATTATACAACATGAAAAGCATTCAAAAAAGAGTATGAAAGAATATGAATGATAAAAATCATAATTATGTTGCTATATAATTGGTTTTCAATGAAAAACATTTATACATGAAAGATGAAGGATAAAGATAAAACATTCAAATAGTTTTTCAATGGCGAGACCAAATTATGCACATTCTGCCTTACATCTTTTGTGTAATCAAAAGCGTTGGTATACAAAATTATGGTCCACAAATTTGTGTACCTCGTTTTTTTTGTTTATATTTGCACCAAGAATTTGTCTCAAGAAAAAAGATCTGAAAAGGATATGAAACTATTTAAACTGCATTTAATTTTGTTCGTATTGGTACTAATACAGTCTGGTACTACGGAAGCCAAGGTTATAGGGCAAGAGGCCGCCTATCAGAAAGCTAAGGGCTTTATAGAGAGTAGGACTCAGAAGGGCATCAGACGTGCACTACAACAAAGTCTTAACAATATTCATATTGCTGAGAGTCGTAAAGCCTTTTATGTGTTTAATATTGGTGAGAGTGACGGCTTTGTCTTAGTCGGTGGCGATGATTTGATGCCAGACATCTTAGGCTACTCCGATAATGGGCATTATGTCCCCGATCATATTCCCTGTAATTTACAGGCTTTGCTTCAAGGCTATGAAGAAGAATATGCCTCTCTCAAAGAACCATCAACTGCCAAACACGTTACCCGCAGCATCATAAACGGCGATCCTATTGCACCTATGTTGGAGTGTCAATGGAATCAGGAAGCGCCATATAATGACCAGTGTCCAAAGGGATGTCCAACAGGCTGTGTTGCAACAGCGATGGCTCAAATCATGTATTATTACAAGTGGCCTATGCAAACGACAAAAACCATTCCGTCCTATGTCACATCATCAATGAAGATTACTATTCCTGCTATTGAAATAACAACTATCGACTGGGATAATATGCTGCCAACATATTCATATGAAGGAACGGAAACCCCATTGCAGAAGGAAGCGGTCGCTAAGCTTATGAAATTGTGCGGCGCATCTGTAAAGATGAATTACAAGGACAATGGTGCAGGAAGCCCTGCTTTCACACGTAATGCTTATACGGCTTTTATGGACTATTTTGACTATGAAGCAAATTATTTGGATAGAAGATATGATGTTCATTCTGACGAGTTATGGTTGAGATTAATCTACAATGAACTCAAAAACAAACGCCCTGTGTTTTATGGTGGGCCAACTAAAATAGGATCTCACGCAATGGTGATTGACGGCTATGACTCTGGTGATTACTTCCACATTAACTTCGGATGGGGCGGGCTTAATGATGGTTTCTATTTATTCCCTAGGGTAGAAGGCGGAAGAGCACAAGAAAATGTTATCATTGGCCTAAAGCCATCTTCATTAGTTGAGACAGTTCCCTACGCAGTAAAAAGCAATGATATGCTGACGATATATTATGACGAGAATATGAAGAGACTTGGTGGGGTCATCTTTTCCGAGGTTGACCGCTCTGATATCACCCATATAAAAATATCGCCATCTATGAAGGACTATCATCCCTACTCTCTCTCTGGCTTTTTCAAAGATTTTAAGAATCTTACATCCATAGAGGGACTTGAGAATTTAAATACCGATTTTTGCATGAATATGAATTCTATGTTCTCTGGTTGTTCATCGTTGACGAGTATCGACCTAAGTCATCTTAATACCTCAAACGTTGATGGAATGGGATTTATGTTCTATGGATGTAGTTCTTTAAAGGAACTAGATTTTAGCCATTTTGACACATCTGTGGCAAACGAAATGATGTGTATGTTTCATAGTTGTTCCTCATTATCGACACTTGATTTGAGCCATTTTAATACATCGAATGTGAGATATATGCAATACATGTTTACGGATTGTTCTTCTTTGACAACTCTTGACTTAAGCCATTTCGATACTTCAAGTGCTGAATACATGGAATACATGTTTTATGGATGCTCTTCTTTAACCAGCCTTGATGTGAGTCATTTCAACACGTTGAGAGTACAGTCGATGAGTCGAATGTTCTCTGGCTGTTCCTCACTGCCTAAACTTGACTTAAGTAGTTTTCATACACCACGTACATTTGATATGGATTATATGTTTGAAGGTTGCTCTTCTTTATCCAGTCTTGATTTGAGTCACTTTAATGCAACGGAAATGACTTCAATGGAACGAATGTTTTATGGTTGTTCTTCTTTATCTAGTCTTGACCTAAGCACTTTTAACACATCAAATGTAACGACGATGGAGCAAATGTTCACAAATTGCTCTGCATTGACAACCATCTATGTAAGTGATGAATGGAGAATTAATGACGACATGAAAGGAGAATATGTCTTCAGAGACTGCAATAACCTTGTGGGAGGCATGGGTACACACTACGATGAATCGCACATTGACTACACCTACGCCCGCATAGACGGCGGCGAATCTTCTCCTGGTTACTTAACATATAAGGTATTTGATCAGGGCATCAGAATCAATAATACCAATTTCCCCAACAGCGATTTCTGTGGTTTCTTAACATGTCAGGATTACGGAATAGACAGATTACTTAGCAAAGAGGAGATTGACAGCATTACCTCCCTGAACCTGTCTGGCATGGAAATCGATGACTTAACTGGTATCGCTTACTTCCCGGCATTGACAGAACTGAACATCAGCAATAACCTAATAAAGGATGAGGCTATGGATAATCTGATTGCGGATCTGCCTAATGCCCGTGATTCCATACCCTATAAATTATATGTTCTTGATGCATCTGAAGAGAGCGAGGGTAATGAGATAACAGAATCCCAAATAGCAAAGGCAATCGCCAAAGGCTGGCAGCCCTATTTCTTCAACGGAACGGAATGGGAAGTTTATACAGGTGGTACACCGACAGTAACTTACGCAGTTCTTAGCGAAGACGATACCATACTGACTTTCTATTACGACAATCAGAAAGAGAATCGTAATGGTATGCTGATCAAACCGTTTCTGCATGACGATTATTTAGAATGGTACAGGGGAAGAGGAACAATAACAACTGTTGTGTTCGATGATTCTTTTGCTGCTTGCACTTCCATTACCAGCACTGCTGTCTGGTTCACACGCTGTAGTAATTTAACAACGATTAAGGGCTTTACGAATCTGAACACAGAGAATGTGACAGACATGTACGGCATGTTTTCGGGATGTTCTTCTCTGAGAAGCCTCGACTTGAGTCACTTCAACACCGCAAATGTGACAGATATGGGGGCAATGTTCTACAACTGTGAGGAATTGAAAACTATTTACGTAGGCAGTGGATGGACAACGGAAAATGTAACAAATGGTTCCGCCATGTTCACTCAATGCTATGAACTGATTGGTGAGAAAGGTACATTATATGACATGGAACTTGTCGATTACACCTATGCTCATGTGGATGGCGGAAAGGATAATCCGGGTTATTTATCTGCTGAAGGGAGTAAAGAACCAAGTGTTCCCTATGCTATATTAAGTGATGATGACACCGTGCTGACATTCTATTATGATAGTCAAAAAGATGCACGTAATGGTAAAATTATTAATCCTGATTACTATAAATGGAATTACTCTTTCGGAAATTTCGCTGATAAATACAGAGATGTTATTAGTGTGTTTTTTGATGCCTCTTTTTCATATTTTACCGATTTTACCAGCACAGCCTGTTTATTCCTTGCTTGTAAAGAACTTACAACAATTACCGGATTAGAATATTTGAACACTGAAAACGTGACGGATATGAATCAAATGTTCTATGGTTGTTCATCCTTGACAGAGCTCGATGTGAGTCACTTCAATACGGATAAAGTGACAAATATGAATCAAATGTTCCAAGGGTGTTCATCTCTGACGAGCCTTGACATAAGTAATTTCAATACAGCCAACCTAAATAATGTGGGATTTATGTTCTGTGGTTGTTCATCCCTAACTATAATATACGGAGAAGATTGGGATCTTAGCAATGTCACCTATAGCGAAAGAATGTTTACATTTTGTACAGAACTGGTGGGTGGAGCTGGCACAAAGTATAGTGATAACAATGCAAATGACCGCACCTATGCCCGTATAGATGGTGGGGCTGATGCGCCAGGCTATTTCACGAATAAAAATGCGTTAGGTATTAAAGAATTAAGAACGGACAAGAACAAAGACATGCCCATATACAAACTTTCTGGAATTCAATCAAACAAATTGGATAATGGCATCAACATCGTTGATGGAAAAAAATATCTGATTAAGTAAGGACTGTCGTATTATTAATATATTTTCCTAAGATCTCTTTGGATAAATAAAATGAAAGATTATTTTTAGAGACCTCAAAATTTCTCCCAAAACATTTGGTGGAAACGGGATTTTTAGCTACTTTTGTGGCCGAATTACATAATTCTATCACAAATCACATTTAATAATTGTAGTAAGAATGAACAAGATGACAAAGGAAACAGTCAAGTATCGAGCGGTTCAATGATAAAGTAAAGAACTGAATCTGAGAATCGACAGGAGGATTGTACCTTGTCGTTAAAACGTTCTTTGACATATTGCTACAATAGTCGGGGATTGTGATAGTGTATTCTCTGAATGGAATACTCTATAATTCCATAGGTTGGTGCAGGAGCGCTTGCCTATTAACTCTTGTGTCCCTATTTCATGGGGATTTACGCTTTCATTTGTTTTTATAGTGATTAGAATTATGATGATTATGCGGAAAGAATATAGACTCATTAACGATTTCAAAAAACAGACACAAACAACTATCTGGAAACACTTAGATGCTATGGCGGTGAATTATGCCGTCTATTCCTCTCACCTGAAGGGCTTAGCCCCATATTTGACGGACTTCGACGTATATCTGTATTGCGACAATTCATGTATGGTCGTGGTATGTCTTGACTGCTGCGGTCATTGCGAAGAACAGACATACGAAGAATCCGAAACACTCAGTCCTCTTATTCTAAGTGATGGCCATGAACCACGTATCAGCAAAGTCTGGAAACTGACACAGACTGTTCGTGCAATCGGGAACCAGCTCATGATACCCGTGTATGGTGTGTTAATAACAGAAGCCGACATTACCAATGCTTACGAACTTTATGAGATATGGGATTCTAACAATGTCACAGTCATAGATTATATGAAGAGACTTAAGTATCATAAGATACGGGTGAATGAAGATGAAGATCTGGACTGTAAATCCTACGTGTACACTTTGAACGAAACACCACTGAATGCATTGGAAACTGAAAGCCCATCCACACCTATGCCAGTCACGAAAGAAGAGACTTTGGCAGAGGAGTCAAAATCGGATGATAATGAATTCGAGAGTCTGCTCAACGAATTTATCAATAACGAAAGCAAAGACTCTTCTGAAAAGAATACAGAAGAAGATCAAGATCCCGATTCTGAATACAGTTCAGAGGAGAGCAATTTGGAATCGACAGAAGATGAAACACCTTCAGAGGATGACTCATCTTTTCCTGATGGTCAGATTGAACAGAACCATAATCTCAGCGTTAAAGTTGAAATATTGCGCCCGATTGATAATCCTCGCGAAGAACTCGACGAACTCGTAGGCTGTAGTGAGATCAAGCAACGCATGGATGAACTGGTTAAACTGACAAGTTACAATAAGATGATGCGTGAATTATGTCCTACAGGCAAACAACATAAGGTATCATTACACAGTTTGTTTCTTGGCCGTCCTGGTACGGGAAAGACAACCATCTGCAAGATTTATGGTTCCTTACTTCGACAGGCAGGGGCTTTGTCAAAAGGGCATGTGGTGGTTTGCGACCGCAGCACATTCATTGGCACACTGTGGGGTGACGAAGAACGATCCACACGTCAGGTCATCGATATGGCAAAAGGCGGTGTACTGATGATAGACGAAGCTTATCTGTTGAATAGTTCAAACCCACATGACCCAGGGAAAATGGTAATTCCATTGTTGATGAATATCCTTGCAGATGAATCACAGCGTGATATAGCCGTTGTAATTTGTGGTTACAAAGAGCCGATGCTGAAACTTATCGACCTCAATCCCGGATTGCAGTCGCGCTTTCCCAATAAGTTCGAATTCCCAGACTTTACAATTGACGAACTTTTGGAAATTACAAAATTTCGCATTAAGGAGTATAATTACACGTTTACAACCGAGGCATGGGAAAAATATGTTAGCATAATATCGTGTGCCTATCAGACTCGCGATCCTCAAACGTGGGGAAATGCCCGATTCATAGGCAACCAACTTGAGCGTATCTATATCCAGCATGCTTCCCGATGTGTAGGACAGCCATTAAGCGAGAAGTCTGCGTTGCTTTCTCTTACACCGGAGGACATAGTCCCCATTGAGGTTCCTCGTCCGAAAATCAAAATAGGATTTAATTAGTTTTTCTTCAGATAACTTGGATATACAAAAATTTATTTGTAATTTTGCGCACAAAGCATGTACACTATGATTTTGTTATTTAAGATATGGTTTTAATATTATTAGCAGCAGCACTTCTTCCAGCAATCCTTCTATTGTTTTACATTTGGAAGAAAGACACCAAGAAAGAACCCACTTCTTGGCTGGCCAAAGCTTTTTTATGGGGTATTGCGTGCACTATTCCTGCAGGTATTATGGAAATAGGTATTTGTTATATCTTATTCGGCGAAGGTGGGGAACCATCAAGTATCCTCGGCAACATAGTAAATGCCTTTATTGCTGTTGCAATACCAGAAGAAGGGTTTAAACTGTTGGCCTTGTGGCTCGTTTTACGGAAGAATCCTTATTTCGACGAACATTTTGACGGCATTGTCTATGCGGTATTTGTCGGATTAGGCTTCGCCGCATTTGAAAATATTGGATATGTGTTCGCTCATGGAATACCAGTTGCAATAAGCCGTGCCTTGTTCACAGTTCCGGGACATTATGCCAATGCCATATTGATGGGATATTTCTATTCAGTGTATCATTTCGTTAATCGTTCGCCAAAAGTCAAAGCATGCATTCTCTTGGCTCCTGTACTGACACATGGCATATTTGATGCTTGTATTTTCAGCATCACGATCGACTTTACCACAGCTGCAGTCGCTGCCATAATATTCATCATCTTTTTTGTTAAACTGCAAAAGTTTGCAAGTAAAAAAGTTACAGCACTCGTCGAAAGAGATAAGCAAAACATTTATAGAGCTTAACAATATGGAATCATTTCAGCCAAGGTATTTACAAGCAGGTGACAAAGTGGCCCTCGTTTCCCCATCTTACTCCCCCAAGATGGAGGATGTGACGAAAGCCGCTGACACTCTACGCTCATGGGGATTGGATCCCATCATTGGTCCAAATGTAGGCCAAACTTACTCAAAATATGCCGGAACCGTTGAAGAGCGTGTCAGTGACCTTCGATGGGCGCTCTTAGATCCTGGCATCAAGGCCATCATCTGTAACCGTGGCGGATATGGAGCCATCCAATTAATTGAACATTTGAATCTTAGCGAATGGGATATCCAACCAAAATGGCTTGTAGGCTTCAGTGATTCCACCACTTTGCATGGACTTTTTAATCATCACGGCATCATGAGTATTCATGGCAACATGAGTTCCAGCATAGCCAAAGACGATACAAACGAGTCAAACACGCTATTACGTAATTTACTTATGGGTACAGTGCCTTGCTACCAACTGCCAGCACATCCACAAAACATAACAGGAAAAGCAAACGGAATTCTTGTAGGAGGGAATATCTGCTCATTTGTTCCAATTCTCAGAACAGAAGCTGATGCCATGATGAGAGACGACCTTATTCTCTTTATTGAGGAGGTTAGTGAATCTATGCACAATATTGATCGTCAACTTAACATCCTGGCATTAAACGGAGTACTTGACCGGTGTAAAGGAGTTGTATTGGGTGAATTTACCAAATGTAAGGATGAACTTAAGAGTCTTGGGAGTATTGAGCAAATGGTCTGTAGCTATCTTAAGAAATATGACATCCCTGTGCTTTGCGGTTTTCCTGCCGGACATGGCAACGTGAATGTCCCCATATTACTAGGAGCCCCCACAACCATCGATGTGCGCCAGGACGGTGCCACCCTCCAATTCAACGTGGAAGGACAAAAGAATAATGTAGAAGTTCAAGTGTACAACCCTATCGAATCTTCAGCGAAATAATAGTAAGAGCAGCCAGCAAAATAGATATAATCCAAAAATGTACTGTTAATTTCTGATCTTCTTCATTTCCACTACACCAGCGAAATTTATATTTTATTCCTTCTTCAAAATGACATGCCTTACGGAATGCATCATGAAGTGGAGCGCGCTTGAACAACCTTTGTTTACGTCCATGCTTAGTACCCCAAACGCTATACCAAGTCTGTGATTTACTGCTGATTAGTTCAACAATAAGTAAGGCACAAAGTAAGAATAGCATGATTTCTTTATGGATGATAACTGCTAATACGGCTATCGCTCCTCCAATGGCAAGGCTTCCTGTATCACCCATAATCATCTTTGCCGGACTTGCATTGTGCCACAGAAAACCGACAAGAGCACCTATAAGAGCAAATGTATACACAACAAGTTCCTGGGTTCCAGGGATGTACATAATATTTAGATAGGAAGCAAGGCCAATATGACTTGAAACATAGGCAAGAACACCTAATGCAGAAAAGATAATGGCAGAGTTACCAGCTGCCATTCCATCAAGGCCATCGTTAAGATTAAGGCCATTACTAGTAAGCATAATAAAAAATATGGTAACAATAACAAACACACTCCATCCGATTAGAGAAGAACCAAACCGCGCATAGTCGAAGTTGTGGCTTTTCACAAACGGAATCGTGGTGATGGTGCTTTTTACAGGTTCACTCTTATATACAATCTCCGTACCAGACTTTGTACGTTGACTAACGATATTCTCATGAATAACAGCATCTGGACTTAAATATAGCGTAAATGCAACAACAATGCCCAAACCAAATTGTGAAACGAGCTTCCATTTGGGCGCAAGTCCATTCTTACTGCGTTTGACTTTCAAATAATCATCATAAAAGCCTGTCAATCCCAACCAAATCGTCGAGGCCATCATCAACAACAAATAAACATTACGGAGCCTTCCAAAAAGAAGACATGCCAACACAAGAGCAACAATTATTACAATTCCTCCCATTGAGGGTTTGTATTCTTGTTCTTTTTTCGTTAGTAACAACAAGTTTATCATTCTTTTTTTCTTCATACTTGTCTTTATGCTTATTCATATATGAAATGAAAAGTTTGCCAAACAGCCAAGAAAAAAGTAAAGCGACCATAAAAGCCATTAAGGCTCTGAACGAAACATAACTCCACATTCCAGAACCAGGAATGCCAAGGGTATCAAAAAATCTAAAAAGGTAATATAACATAATACGAATTTTTCGCAAAGATACGAAAAAAAAAAGCAAGTCACGCCATCCTTAAATAAGAAAAAATGTTAAAAGAACGTCTTGTCTTGCATTTTTTTCTTATCTTTGCAACATTATAGCTCAACTAACAAACAATTGATTATTAATATTGATGATATTGAGACTACTATTAACACTGCTAAACCCCTATAAAAACGGGCGATTACCTCGGAGAAAAGGCTTTTGGCTCCGATGCAGGATAGCTGTTTTCAATTTCTCTATCAAGAAGCTGCAGCGTCGGTATCGTCAATATGCCTATTACGATGGCATCAACCTCGGCACGGTGAAGATTATCCATTCGTGTCGCGATGAGGAGTTCGAAGGCTGGCTAAAGAAAATAGGAATGGACATCAGGCCACACTTGGTATCAAGCAAGAACTATCCTGAGGGAGAAGAAAGGCACGGGATAAAGCCCTTTTACAAGTTTTTCGAGTTCAACAGACAACTGATCGTCTACAACTCCGGAAAAGTACTTGTCATCAACAGATCATCGCAACTATCCGTTAATAATGAAATCAAAGGAACGCTAAATATTTCTGACGACACGGACATTCTCCTCAGGACAGAGTTTAAGAGTGCATTCAAGATACAGAATACAGCTCCCGTTAAAGAGGCCGTCAATTCCGAACCCAAGAAGGAGCCAATTAAAGAAAAGCCTCCCAAACATCGAGATAAGGTATCATTGGGAAGGCCTACGATCAATACAACACCACCAGTTATCGAGCCCCCTGTCGTTGAGCCCCCAGTTGCCGAGCCCCCCTCGAAAGAAGATACCGGAAGGAAAATGAGAGGCGTTGAAATAGATGAATCATTTTAAAACCATATAGCAATGAGTTACATATCACAGAAGATTAAGGAGTATTTCCCCGACTTGGCGATTATGAAGAATAGTGCAAACAACAGTCTGTTTGCTGGTCGTAACATACCGTCATTTGTAAAGGATTACATCATCATGCGCTTTTCTGATGAGGAAGGCAATGTAGACAGGGAAAAGGTAACGGATTATCTTGACAACAAGATACCCGATAAGCTGGAAACCATTAAGAACCGACTACTGGCGGGTGAACAAGTGAATGTAACCGTTCGATTCGATATCAAGAGTGACCTAAAACTCGCCCGTACCGAATTCCTGATTCCCGATGCTGGGATTACAAAAAGAGCCTACGTCTCTTCAGCATTGATGGAAGAATTCAAGGACGAACTTGTAGAAGGCGAGAGGTGGGGTAACATTACACTGAACTACGTGGAGCCACAGGGGTATCAAAAGGGTGGTTATATAGAGATGGTGGCCTACAAATCCTTTGAACCATATAAGATCGACCATTCCTATTTCCTCGCTGCCCGACAGAATTTCAGCATCGATGAATGGATTGACCTGCTCATTGCCACGATGGAATATGATCCGGACGCCTTCGACACCATGGAACAAAAGAAGGAATTTATTGCCCGTCTGCTGATTCTTGTAGAACCCCGTCTCAACATAATCGAACTAGGGCCGAAAGGCACTGGCAAATCGTATGTCTATAATAACATCAGCAAACATGTGTGGTTGTTGAGCGGTGGCACGACTTCAAGGGCCAAGATGTTCTACAACAAGGCGACCAAACAATTTGGCCTCGTGAGGAACCACGATGCCGTGATTCTCGACGAGATCTCCACCTTTGGCTTTTCCGACCCCGATGAGATGCAGTCAATACTGAAAGGTTATCTTGAAGCAGGAAAAGCATCTGTCGACAATGTCCTTTTTATGTCAGACTGCGGTATCGGACTGGCAGGCAATATCAAATTGACATCCGAGATGAAACCATCGGACAGCAAATATTTCCAGAAACTCCCAGATATGTTCCAGGAATCGGCTACAATGGACCGTTTCCACTCTTTCATCGAAGGGTGGAAGTTGCCAAGGCTAGAAGCTGGAAGCATCATGGAAGGCTGGACGCTGAATGCCGAGTATTTCTCAAGTGTACTTCACAAACTCCGCACAGAAACAGAATACGAGTTGCTTTTCGATAAACTTGTGGAATATGACGATTCATGCGACCTCCGTGACCTCAAGGCTGTCAAAAAAGTGGCTACAGCCTATGCCAAGCTGCTGTTCCCACAGGTAAAATCCCTTGAAGACCTGACACCTGAAGATGCAGACGCATACCGTTTGCTCTATAAAGAATACTGTCTCGATCCTGCCGTCTATCGTCGTGGCATCATCCGAGAGCAGTGTCATCTGATAGACAAAGAGTTCCGCAAAGAAATGCCGGAATTCAAGTTGAAACCTGTCACAATTCAACAAAAGCCGCAAGATACTCATGAATAAAAGACTCATCAACACGATTCGCCCCAAAGGAGAGAAAGACGGACCGTATGTTGAAAAGGAATATTCAGGTTACACCCTTCTGAATAATAATGTGATTAATTATGACGATTAAAGACTTTTTTAACAAATCTAGACAACCCAAGCGTCATTATTTAACAATGGTGACAGGCTTAATCCTTTTTATAATCTGTTACTATCTATTGAGTAATATTAACAACCGCTTTGTTTTTTCAATAGATAGTATGGAGTTCCGCAACAAGCCGATTATCACCATTGGTGCAGAGTCTGACCTAGCGATTAAATCGATACCACATGATTTCATGACTATCACCCATAACGAGGAAGGGTTTGCGTGGTCAATTGACAGGTCACGAGATACTTTGTATTATTATCTTATTAATGGAGACAATCCGAACAGGCATGAAATAAAAGAAACATCTGCAATTCATACTGAATTCGTGACAGAAACCGGGAATCGTATTCCTGTGGATCTAAATGGAAAAGACATTATTGATTGCGCGACAAAGTTCAAAGATACTCAATATTCCCTTCTTCGCAATATGGTTTCATTATTAAACAATGATTCCATTTCAAAAACCGCCAAGACAGACAAGACATTGGCCAGTTTAATTCGTAAGAATCCCAAGACAAACAGCGTTGAAATTATCATATTAGATAATCGCACATTGATAGATTCATTAGGATATACATATAATGGATTGACTTCTCAATTATCATCTAAAAGAAAAGATGAATGTAAGGTTCAATTCTTTGCAGTAAGCGATATGACTGTCAGGTTTGAAGAAGCAGACCATGACCAGTTCTTAATTGACGATATCAATTATATGGTAAAACCGGTTCTAATAACGACAGAATGGGGAGCTGGCCATTATATGCTCAGACATCGTCCTGACAATACAATTGCTGTAAACTATCCTAAAAGCCTTATGTATGTAGAACGGTTGGATACGATAGAATCCATTTCGTGCAGACAATCTGGTATGGCCACTTTAAAACAGGATAACAAAGGATATCCTATAGGTAATGATATATATATACCCACATTCTGTCAATCATTTAATTCGACAGTCTGTCATTTAAACGTGCAAGATAATTTTATTCAAATAGAATCAAACGGTAGGGACTCTTTCCTCGTACATGATAATTTTCATATAGTCCCAACATTTCAAAAAGCATGTTTTTCAAGTGGAGATGTTGCGGTTAATTGTCGATATGGCATTTTGGGCATGAACTATATCCTTTCATATATATATTTACCCATTTTGTTCTTTTTGCTAATTATATTATCTCATCTTTTTTTAATACGAAAGAATTATTCCAACACAACGGTTTGGGCAGACCTCTATTCAAGTTACTTACCCGCACTTGCCATTATTGCTCTGTGCTACTGCATGGGGAAGATTATGATTTCCCTGAAATTATCATATACTTATCCCTATTTTGAGAAACTTACAGGAATTGTTGTTATATCAACATCGTTGACACTACTTCTTTTCTATCTATTGTCACTCTTCATAAACTATGACTTTGTTCAGAAACCAGTATTTTGTAATAGAGGGGAAAAAAAATCAAGAATCAGGTTATTTATTCCTTGCTTAGTAGGAGTAGCAGGTCTTATATTAGCGTTTATATTTATCCACAAACTAGATAATGGTATAAACCATGAAGTCCGCGCTGCTTATTTCCCCGAAGAATGGTTTACCTATAATGTCTTGAATTGGACGACTTTGTCAGGAATCAACGACACTCATCGTAGCGTTTTCTATACTCTTTTTTTAACATGTTGCATTGTAACTTTTGCTTTGTTCGTTAATGGCATATTATCAAATTGGGAAAAATATAGAGATTTCAGCATCCTTGACACTATTGATGCATGGTTTGATAAATTATTCAACATAGATAATAGAAAAAAGAATCCTATCATATTATTACTTATCTATTTACTAAAATATGTCGCATTTCCCGCACTCCTTATTTTAATAGTTGGGCTTTCCTTAAAAGGTAATTTTGCCACCGCATTCATTACACTTTTCGCAGTTATTGGACTTACACGTGCACTATCCGGAATCAACCAAAAAGAAGGAGCCGTATTAAACGCAATAGAAATGCTATTGGCCTCTCTTCTAATCATGTTGGTTGCGTTTTTACCTGATCATGGTTATTTTACCAACTATTTTGGTTTCTTCGGAGCTGTGTTGTTCTTCTATTTCTTCATCCAAAAAAGAGATTTTATCAATAGTGCCGATTGTGAAGAAAGAAAGAGAATAGACAAGGAAAAGAAGTACATGCCCCGTATCAGTTTAGTACTAATCATCCTACTCCTTTGCGCGCCATTTGTATATAATTATTTATTTAGCTCAGATACTGTTAATTATGATCGCAGTTCGCGCCGTTTCCTAATGACTACACAATTTGAGCAATACCGCGAATCAGGATACAGATACGCTGATAGTGATACAGAATTCATGAATATCATATTCTACTACATGAATCATTCTGATGGTCATGATCCCCTTTCGAACGAGACTCATCACCTTCATCCCTCCATTTCTTCCGGGCAATCGCCAGTCATTCTCAATGATGTAAGTTTACCAAGTTCATTCTTAAGTTCATATGGGCATGGGGCCTATGTTATTTATTTTATGTTGCTTATTTCTTTGCTATACTTGGTAATCACATTTAGTTTAACAGGAACGACATTTGGAGAAACAACTGGAGAAACAACTCCTTTCGACAGATATAGCCAATGGAGAATAATAGCTGTACTGATGTGGACCGGTTCCTCTCTGTATCTATTCATGTCGTACTATGGCGTTTTACCATTTACAGGGAGGTTAAACCCTGGTTTCGGAGTAGATGCTGTAGGTGAGGCTCTGGAGAGCTGTATCCTACTAGCGTTTATGAGTGCCACAACTTTTATGAACAAAGAACAATAAAGTTTAGAAATAATGAAAGATAAGATTTTATATTTTTTCAAATGGATAGTATATCAAGGCTATATGATTCTTCCTTGTATATATCTGATGGTTCTTCTGGCTTTCAATCTGTCCTTTAGTTTAAGGTGGCTCTTATTCTTCTTGATATTGGGAGCATTTATCAGATATGCCTATATTGCATGGATGCGTCACGACCTTGAAGATGATGCCATTGACTTTGACTTTATAAGCGAAGAATACCCTGATTCCCGCCAAAAAAATTTTAAAGAATATATCAAAGAAATGCAATACTGGGAAAGGATGCACTGGGTGCCAGTAATCATTTTCCTATCATTGACATGCTACATCATGATAAAAGGTTTGCAATTGTTGTTTGTCCCGTCCACCGCAACAAATGTCTTTATTTATATTTTTTCCGGGGTCGTCACATACACGTTGTTTTGGCTTGTTCTCATGATTTCTAACAGAAAGAAGATGTGGGGCTTTATAGTCTTTTATCTCCTTTTCGACCTGATGAGCGCCTTTTGTTTTAATTTTGTGCACTTCTATGATAATGTTTCAGGCACACAACGCCGAGATGCAGACATGAAAGCATGTAGGATGTACCAAGACATACAAGCCCGTAATGTCAATTTTGTTACGGAGAAGGCTGCTATTGAAAAATCTGAGATGGCTGCAAAAGAAGAACGAAGGAGCAAAGAAATCAAGACCCTTGAAAGGCAGATTAATTCATTAAGAAGCTATATGAGTAGTCAGGGGATATATGAGGGGAAACGCAAGGACAGGGAACGCTTAAACAGTCTTCTTGACAGGCAAAAGACATTGATGACAGGAAACACCGATGCAGAGGTTTCGCTGCAAGCTAATGCCATACATTTAGATAGCATAGGAAAGAGCCTGAACAATCTGTGCCTTAAATACGAAGACAACAGTTCTCGGGTTAGCAACGAAGAGGTCCAAGATGCCAAGCGACAGGTACAAGCAATGCAAATCATAGTTGAACAACTTGAAAGAACAGGGAAATTGGATTCTACTTTTATTGTCAGAAATGATACCATCACCTATATATTACGAAAAATAGAGTCAAAGGGTACCGACCATTTCGCAAGCATAAAAAGCCTATTTAATGCTATCTTTATTGACAAAGAGAAAGAGGCACAATTAAAGGAAGAGTATTGCGCCGGAGGAGGTCGAGCTTTAGAACGTTTCTACGAAGAAGAAAAATCTTTCGAGAACCGCCTTCTTTATCTGAGTATTGCTTTGAGTAGCTTGATAGACTTGTTGCCATTGTTCCTCGGCATATTTGTATCGTTTATAAAAGGTAAAAAGAGTTAGACTTTATGAAATCTGTCGGAAAAGGATACAAAATAAATGTCATTCCCATAGGCAAGTCTGCCGCCATGCAGGGCTATCAGTTGTTATTGGAACGCTGGGCGTATTTGTGTGGCTGCAAGAAATGGAATGGTATCCGACAGAACCTAAGGCTCAGATACTCCCCAGAAACCATTTCTGTTGGCGGAGGTAAATACGGGCTAGAAAAAAGACAGATGCTTATTACATCTGAGAATGTTGGTTCCAAATTCAAAGATAAATCTGAGTTATTATTAGAATGGCTCAATCAATTCGACAAAGTTATATTAATCTGCGATGCGGAAGAATTATTCACCTCACACAGTATAAGACATGAAATCACGTCCTATCGTATTAACATGAGACGTATAGGACGTTATTTCGATTGCTTGCTCCTTCTTACTGATGTTGATAATGTGATGGATATAGATTATACAGGGAACTACCAATCAACATATATAGGTATATGCACAGCTTTTTCACCAAAAGGATATAACAAAAGCCAGCTGAAACCTAAATTTGATGATATCTGGAGGAATATATCTTCTTATTATTTAGGCCAGATTTATAGAGAAGTTCGTACAAAAGTACGACAACATTATTTTACTGTTCCGTTGAATCTTTTATGTACGAGTGAAATATATAATGAGGCTGGTTATACTGAGGCATTGATACTATGTATGGAAGGTCTCTTTCAAGATTACAATTTGCATATAAACAAGAAATCAAATTTTAAATTATATAATGATATGATTAATTTAAGGAATATTTGGAACAATGTGCCAAGCGAACAAATTCGACTTGCAGTAATAGGGCAGACATCAAGTGGTAAGACCTATTTATTAACAGATCTTTGCCAATCATTGGCAAGAATGGGGTATCGAGAAGAGAATGACCTGAATACATGCTTTCGGTTTGTAGGTGATTTCCAGAACGACGTAACAGATCCTGAAACCGGAGTCAATGGAACCCCAATTTATATCTGTAGGCAGAACAATCACTATCACACATATTACCGTTCTGATTCTGCTGAAGATTTTTCATTAGAATTTATCGATATTCCAGGTGAAGTCATCACAAGTGACTCAATAAAAGTATTTATTGAGATCATAAAAGCCTTACACAAATGTGAGGAGAAATATTTCAAAATAGAGAAATGGGAAACGGAATCTGGAAAGAAATCATCCTTCGTCGTAAAATACGCCCCCAATTCTGATGATGAAACGTTGGAGAGTCATTACAATGTTGAAACAGACAACGAGGAAGAGAAAGGAGATGTTCTCCCAGACATTGATGACGAAAAAAAACAAAAAAGAACTGACCTTCTTCTGAATGAAGGGACAGGACTACGTGACAAAGCATACCTAACTACAGAAACAGTAGTTAACGATCTGAAGTTGAAACGTTATAAAATTGAGAGCGTCGATTATATGACAGGTCAGCAAATCCTAAAAGATTTCTATGACTACATCCCTGATACTTTTGTGAATGCTATAGCTGATGCTTGGGATGTCCTAGACATTGCTAACAATTATAAAGAAAATTTTGTAAGAAATTACAAAGATCAGTTCTATTTCTTGTACTATTGTCTTTCAGCTACAGACATCGTGATATGTGATAAAGTCGCTGTCCCCCTACAGGGGAACATGACAAAGGCCCCCAAAGATACATTTGAACAAATGATGGCGGCTCTTGGGACCTTTAATAGTATGTTTGATGCATTGGAAATTGAGAAGAAAACGGAAAAACATTGGTATTTTGTCGCAAAGGGAGTTGACAGCCTGATGAAACAAAAAAATTTCCAGATTTTTAGCAAACACGCCTCACCTTATGATGAAGATGCGACATATTCGTTGTATACGATTCTTCAAGCTCTTAGCCTACAAGAACAAACCAATAAAAGTTGCGGAAACGACAACGATGATACAGAAAATGTATTCCAATCTGTAGTAAAAACCGACACGGAAATCCCTCCTTTTATTGAGGACTATGATATATTCAAGGAAATGATATCGGGAAAATGGGAACACATAGATGCTTTTCTACACATATGTCACGATAAGGCAAAGAATCCTCCGTTTAAGGATTTTCTTAAAGAGCCAAATGAATATCACATCTCAACCGGACAAAGCTTAAACGACTATTTAACTAACAGAATCAGTTTGTTTATTTCTGAGATAGTTGGACCATGCCATGATACTGAAATATTCCCCTTCCTCGGGAATATACCACCCCATGTATTCTTTTCAGCGACTCCCATTGATTGTGACTTTAATATTTATGGGCATGACACGGATAATGCAAGAAAATTTGAAAACGAAGTTGCATCTCCTAGCAATCGAATTTGCTTTGGAGCCCTCCAGCTTATGAAGGACATCCTTCTACAAAATGACCTAAAACTTCCGTCAAAATCCAACAATTATGGAAGATTACTTTCATACTTTTTTGGTGGCAGATAAAAAGCGTTGATATGAGTAAGATAAAGATTGAACGTGCAATCTACGGTTCTCTGGACAATGTTGCGGGAGATGGTCTTGTATCATATTCCTCTGGTGTTACCCAGCGAGCAGTTTTTTTCAAGGGGTTATTTGATAGCTCTGCTAACAAACAGTTGTCGAAGGAATATGCCTCATTACTGCTTTTCCTGAATCCTGACCAGGAAACATATTCATGTATACACATTCAAGGAAGTCATGTGGAATTTCCTGCTGACGGGCGTTCGTATTGTACAAGATGCATCTATGAGTTTGAAGCGCAACAATTAGAAGCCTGTGGTTTCTTTCCTGTCATACAATCGTTGCCCAAAATGGAACATCGGCAGTTTGTAGATAATGACGCAAGTCCAGACGTGGAGATAGAGTTATCAAAACGAACATTTAATAATCTAGACGAGAATGGCAAAAATATATTTTTTATAATAAACCATGCCATTCTAAACGGACAACAGATTTTTATACGTATCGATACGCGTTCTGAAGAATATCTAGAAAACAACATATTTGAATCACCGAAACTTAAAACGATACTGGATGCTTTTGATAGTATGCCCGAAAGGCTAAAAAAATATCTGTCTTTAGCGTTTTCTACTGATGCACGCGTCAATCATTTGGTGAATCAAGTCACAAATCCGCTAGTAATTGTTCATCACGATGACATATCAAACTGGAAAACAGATGATGTTTTAATTGTTAATTGGGAAACAGAAGCAATAAAGTGTCCGATTGTATATAATGAATCATCTAAGTATGTTAGGGAGATCTGCGAAATACCCCTTATTAGCGATTATCTTTCGAGAAAGGATTCAACACCTTCAAACTATGATATATTTCGATGGATAGGCAATATGCGTACGCATCTTGACTTGGCTATTGACAGTGACCAACCCAACAGAAATGATGTCACTTTGATGGATAAGGCCTATACAAGTTGTGAGTCAAAAAATGTATATCGACATTATGATATGGCTTCAAAGCTATATCAAATGATCATCCAAGATGGGCTTTTTTCTGAAGGATTGGAAGTAACCAGGAAAAGACTGATTAATGATTATCCCGCATTAGGAGACCCGTCACCGCAAAACACAGAATTCTATAAACGGAAGATACTGAATGCCAAGTCTTTAGCAGAGATTGAGCGATTCCTTGCAGAATATCCTATCTCAGACGAAATAATCGCTCTATTGTCAAGTTTCTTTAAGGAACACGAAAAGATAACAGAGGAGTATATGAATGGAACCAACAATTATCCTCATATAAAAAAATACTGTCATGATATTATTATAACTATAATCAAACAAGAATCCTTAGAATACATCCTTTCTCACAAATATCAGAATCATTCAAGTATATCCTTTACAGTAGATGATATCAAGTCTAAGGTAAATAGTTGGGAATCTCTTTGTAGGGCATGCCAAATAATAGGATGGAGTTATGCAACAACATTAATTGAAGATAATGAATGGCAGGTATCATCATTGGAAGAATTCAACAAAGACATCAATTATTATAGGACTATTCAAAAAAACAAAGAACAAGTTAATGTAAAAAAACTATTTGCAAAACAAGTTCAAGATTATTTGCTGCAACAAAACTTGACGTTAGCATCTCTCTGTGATTTGCTAAGGAAAACTGATGGCTTTTTATTAGAATTTGTAGATTGGTTAAATCTTGGTATTATTGATTACGGACAGAATGCTGACAAGAAATTAAGGATTTTAAAAAAGAATCCTTATTATCAGCCATTACTTTTAATAAAAAAATCTTTAGACAAGAATAAAAATATAGATACAACTGAGAATCATGAAGAAAGCGATAGCAAAAATGGAGAAAGACCATCACGTTTTGATTTTATCAAGTTTTTAAACATCTATCATATTGATTATGTCCTAATAGCATTATGTGCTGCACTTTTGACCTATTTAGCCTTAACTATCCCAAAAGAGAAAAACATCTTATCAAAAAATGAACACGTTGTGGGAGACAGTATAACTTTAGTCAAAAATAATAATGACACCCTTTTTGTTGATGCAGACATTCCAACAGGAAAGATAGAAAGAACAACATTAGCAAAAATATCTAAGAGAGTTTTGGAAAGAAGTCACTTCTTAACAAACAAAGTGTCAACAGCAATACTCTGTTTGCATACCGAAGACAAAGATATCAGAATAGACATTAATAACACTACAGGGTTTGAATTAGATAGTATTTATAGCTTGTTCGGAAATTCATTAACAACAGGGAGTTATTCTCTTAAAGACACCATTTCAGCTTTCATAAATGGACAGGATAGTAGTTTGGTCGTTGATAAAAAACATAGATTTCATGATCAAATTAAAGGGTGCAGAGGAACTATCAAAACCATGGTTGTTGCGAACGATTCTAAGAAGGATACGATATCATTAGACAACATTTGGTTTAAGCAAACATTTCAGGTAGAGGCTGATTTAAAACAGATTTTATACTTTTTTTATATCGTCAATAAGGTTGAATCCTGGCGAGAACTCAACAAAATAAAAGACAATTTGAACTATTAAATAATTGAAAAGATGAATAATATTGACAACAAATGGTTTGAAGACAAAAGGATTGTATTCATCTTGGCGGTTCCAGTGTTGCTTTTGACCGCTGCCATTACCCTTTCCGTCTTTAATTTCAGAGACAAGACAGAAGTCATTATGCCTCCTGAAGAAAATGGTTTCATAGGTAAGGCAAATAACCTTCTGAATCAACTTCTGACAGATTCTCAATATATAGACAATTCTGTACAAACAGTAAAAACTATCGGGGATCTTAACAGGAAATATAAGGTTTTAGAATTCTCTATGCCCTATGGAACTGACGCCCTGGCCATGAGAGAAGATATAAGACTTGTAAAAATACACGCAGATTTAATAAAAGACGAGGATATACGCAATTTCTATTTCAACAGCAACCTCCCTGCATTATTACTACGGCAATCAAAAGACCTAGGGGAAAAAATGTTCAAGATCCGAACAACACGTGGCAAAAAAGGAATGGAGATAAAGAGCATAGAAATTATACGTTCCATGTTTAAGGTTGCTTTGTCAAAAGACCCTTGGACAGGAAACATTCTGGCAGCAAGCAATTCTCTTTTCAAAGAAGATTCATGCCTATATCTTTCATATGAAAACGCTATTGTACCCATGAGAATTCTCAACCATGTTCAGATTGGTCAATATTCTACAATTGAAATCAATACTGAAAACAACAAAATGACATGTCAGCGTGAAGAATTGGATTATTATAAATATTTTCGCAATACGCATCAAGCTTCTCGATACAATCGTTTTATTATAAGAGATCCGCATTTTTCTAATCGTTCAGCAGACTTCTTCATTATATGTAATTATTCTGATTCGAGCACCCTCGCACTACAGCTTCGCCTAACTAATGGTCTCATCTGTTCTATATGCAAAAAGGAATCTGCTCGACAAGTCATACAACCATCAAACCATGAAAGTGACAAATGGATTGAAGTCCCATTTCATGACGGAATGAAAATTATGTTGAGTGCAGCATCTGACAATATGACTTTGGCAGAATTCACAATTACACAAAAGGATCCTTCTTTGTTAGTGTCATCCTTAGTAAAATCCAACTCAGGAACTAAAAGAGCATTTGCAACAGAGCGTACTGATATGTTCACTCAGCAAATACTACGCGGATTATCAAGTAATCTTTCCAACACAATTTACCCTGAGGATGTAAACCTTAGTATTGACCCTTTACTTTCCATTGAGTTTGAAAAGGAACTATCTGGTTATTTAAAGATTTTAGAAGAGAAAATCCAAGCTGAAAGGAATCAGCGTTGGGACATATCTCTTACAATTATGGATATGGCTACTGGCAATATATTAGCAACACCGTTTGTAACGAAAGGAAATGGTCAACTTTCAGAAAAGATCGTTTTAACTCGAAAAAACCCAGCGTTGGAAAGAAGATATATTGGTTCCGTCTTCAAGCCCATGTTAACATTAGCTGCAGTACAAACCAATCCATCTTTGCTTCACTTAAATACAAGAAACAAACTGGTAGCAACAAGTATCGGTGAAAAAGGATGCGACGAAGGAATATTCTTTGGTTCAATAACGAAAGGCTGGGCACCTGTAAAACACTGGAACGGCTGTGATATGACAAACTTCATTGCACATTCGGATGATGTTTATCCCGTTGCACTTGCTGCATTAAGTTTGAATAATTATGATGATAGAAGAGACTTAAACCAAATTACGGACATACGAAGTAATTTCGGTGGCGACTCTTTTTTCGAAAGACAGCTTAAGAAGGGGATAGAAATTGGAGACAGAAGCGCGTCTGGCTTTGAATTCTTTGGTATTCTTGATGCTTTATACAATATCAATTCTTATGACGAATCTGACGCAGACACTGTTCTTATGTCTAACTATTTGTGGAAGAATCTTGTTCTAAATGACCGTGACTATTTTGGATTGAGTGAAGTAAGTCCCGAGCCCACTGTTATGCAATATGACTACATGACGGGGTCTAGACAAACGCTTAGAGGAGAACTTGTTCCATGGGTACTTGGACAAGGCAATAACTATTGGAATTGTATAAAATTGGCAGAAGCATGGGGAAGAATGTTAAGCAAACGAGCCATTACCGCATCATTTGTAATAGATAAAGAAAAACAAAATAGCATACCAAGTAGTATTATTCCTCTCCTCAGAGATGTAAAACTCAGGTTTAATAAACGTTGGGATGAAAATCGAATTAATACTACTTGGAATGAGTTCCTGACCATCTTTAATTCTGCTCAAAGCCTTGATGTTCCAGGTTCAACCTTATTACCGATGTATCAAAGAATAGAAACACTAAACAATCGTTTGGGGTATAGTAAAGAAGACAGAAGGCATCTAGTCCTATTTTCGAAAACTGGAACACCAGAGGAATATTCCTATCGTTTATCCACAATTAAGGGAGAAAAGGATTATATTGATTTAGGTATTTATTGTATGGGGATTATGTCGAATCAGTCTTTGAGAAACGTAAAAAATAATAGGCCTGCATCTGGAATAATATGTGTTATTAGAATTACTCGACATTATCCACAATCCACAACGAACAATGGACTTTGGTCAACTCAAGCCAGGGATTTCTTCACACAGGACAGACTCGAGAAATTGTATTATATGACAAAAAAATATTTAGATTAAGACAATGAAAAATAAAGGTCTTATTATTCCTACCATCTTGCTGATTGTATTGGGTGTATTCCTTCTTTATGAAGGATGGTCTATCATCCTGCGTTTTTTTGACATCATCAAAAGATATCAATGGGTAGGAGTTGGTATAGCAGCATACATTCTGTTTTACTTTCTTATTAACAAATATAAGAAGCCTAATGACACCATCAACTCCAATCTGGATTTTATGGAGGTGTTCTCACATGAACTGACCCATGCCATTGTTGCTATTATATGCTGGAGAAAAATCCTCTCATTCCATGTAGAAAGGAAGAACGGCGTGGTTTGGATGACAGGTGGCAAATGGGCTGAGGGTATCATTACGCTTTCACCGTACTGCCTGCCGATTTTCACCATGATTATGCTCTTTCTATGGAGTCTTGTTGCCACACGCTCTCTAGTAGCAAATGAAGGACTAATGGCATTTGATATCATTATAGGAATGACCTTGGCGTTCCACGTGTTCTGTTTTCACGACCAAACAGGTGATTTTCAGACAGACATCAAGCAATTCCCCGAGTTTTTTGCATATTCCTTTATCTGGATACTCCGACTACTGAATCTTCTCATTATCATTCTCTGTTACATCCCAAATAGACACACTGGACAGCCTCTAAAGGTTTGGGGGGCTTTCTGGTATCTCATATGCCAGCTTTGGAATGACATCCTCAGCATTTTCTAATTAGGTTATATGAGTTTAGACATTATCACTAAGAGATTTGAAAATGGCTCGTTAGAATAAGACCGACCTATAGTCTGGTATTTTGCGGAGACCTTCGAAGGTCTCCGCATCTCACAAGGCCAAACGGAAACTAACATCCATATAACAGCTGTCTGGATCGCTTGAAAGACGCCAAGACACACGGCCTGTTTTCTCGGTTCCGCCTCCTCTCATAACACGCATAGCACCATACTTTACTCTGGGATTAATATAAGAAGAAGCATCGTATTCCTTGTAATAGTCATCACACCATTCTGAAGCATTTCCAGTCATATCAAACAAACCAAGTTCGTTGGCTTGCTTTTGGCCTGGATAATTAAGATCGACATCAAGCCATCCTACAGTTTCAAAGTAAGGGCTTCCAGCATATTTAAACCCGTGACTTAATTTTCCGCCTCTGGCAGCATATTCCCATTCGGCCTCAGTAGGAAGACGGAATTTCAGACCGGTCATGGCATTCAATTTGGCAATAAAATCCTGACAATGATTCCAAGACAAGCCTGTCATAGGCATGCCAAAATCGTCATTGGCTATAGCATCTAGAGTCTCAAACAGTTCATCGTCCTGCATAACATCATACCATTGCCCAACAGTAATTTGATAACGACTCATATAGAAAGAAGACAAAGTAACCTGATGAACCGGTTTCTCGTTCTCACATGCCATGCTACCCTGCTCAGGGGTGGCACCCATCATGAATGTCCCGCCTTCAATTGCCACCATATTATCTATCAATTCACGAATGGAGTCAGGAAGAGTCTTATATGTTTCCTGATTCAGATAATTCAAAATTTGGTCCATATTTCTGTCTTTTAAATGAAAACTATTCTCTTTGGGCTTCAAAGTTACGAATTATTTCTCATTTATCAAAGAAAAACGTTATTTTGTAATCCCCTCATTGATGATTCGACCTTTGCCATCCAGAAGGACACCACTATCCCCATAATCAAATCGACAATAATAAAGATTCTCATTCACTCCGGTAATGCCACTGAAAACAGGCAAGGTGAGAGGTTTACCATCTGGACCCATCAGTCCTCGATGACCTTCAAACGTGTAATAGGACTTACACGGTGCTAATTTCTGTATGTCTTCTCCTTCACTGTTTGTCTCGGAGCTCGTATAATAGATATCTTCAATACTACCACAAACAAACTTATACTTGAGCGATCCATCGTGGTTCATCATGCACATCGAGTAATCATCGAGAACAACGGAGATTCCCTGTTCCATTACTTCTATATTCCGGTATTCCACAGGGATGACTGGCAAGGCCTTTTTATTGAGCAGGCCCTTCTTTCCTCCTTTATTCACCAGCCAGTATCCAGCATCCTTATGAGCAATACCATCATATTCGGGAAGAACCACCCATTCGCCTCTCCTGTCAATAATACCCCACTTGCCTGATGCATCAGTCATAGCACAAAGACTATCATAAAAAAGATAGCCGTAAGAGAATACTGGATAACGGAAACCTTTGTCGATAACCACATGGCCATGAGTGTCGATAAACTTGATGGTGCTATCTTTCTCCATCACTGCTGCCAGACCCTCAGAGAAAAGCCAGGCTTTAGTGTAGCGCTCAGCAGGAATGACAGGATGACCGGTACGGACATCAAGATAACCACGATAGCCTTTGCTTGCATAACAAGCTAATGTATCTTTTTCATTTTCGGAAACAATAACCCACTTAATATCACGAAGCACCTTCTTACCTGTAACATCGTTCCTAAGATAACCATGACTGCCATTTTCATAGAAGGTAATATTATCACTGACTTCTTCAGAATAGCCATACATATCATAACGGTCGTCGAGGATGACCGAATGATAGAAACCACTTAATGGCTGATGGCAGAAATGATAACAGCCATTGAAAAAACACATAATCACGATAAAACCAATCACATAAACAGCTATCTTCTTGAGATAGACTAAAAAGCGGAGCTTCCGCATTCTTGAACTAAAAACTTTCATGGTCGTCACATGTTTTAATTGTTAATACTATAATGATTATAATGTCGATATCAATTCCATAAGAGCTATATGTGATTTCACCTCACGTAACACCAGAAGTGACTTCTTCTTGTAAAGTGACACCCTGCGCTCTCTTTGGGAGTCGATACACTCCTGACCTCCGCCTTCTTCCTGTCTGATGATGGCCGAATTGATCTGCTCATCCACATAGATCTCGAACAAGTGGATTATCTGATCATCAAATAGCTCATCCAGTTTTCTGGTTACGCCCTCGCCTTCGAAATGAACCATGATAGCCAATTCCACCATTGGTACTACAACGGGATTTAGTTTCCACTCTTCTTCAAGCGTCATGGTATACTCAGAATAGAAAGATCCAAAGATGAGACTCAGCAACAGTCCCCAATCATGATCTCCCTCGTCAGGAATGGCCACTTGAAAAGGCATCAAGAACAATGAGAGATAGTCCTTGTAGAAAGGCTGATCCTGAACTGTCAGGCCATTCTGGTTACCAAACAGCAGCTCATACTTCAATGCCGCCTCCCTCTTCTTAGGATCCTTTTTCATTTGCTTAAAGAATGCATCGTAATCAAATACCTGATTTTCCATCTTGAAGTTTCTTTTGAACATATTTCCTGTTTAAACGGATGATTCGCATTCCCTCAATATCACGCATCTCGTCTTCCAAGACTTGCCATAATATCGTTTTTAGTCCTCTGACACCCACCTGTTGTTTATAGGCTGCATTGGCAATTTCTTCCGCACCGTCCTCAGTGATGGTCAAATGGATGTTATGATGAGAGAAGTAATTCCGATAGAGATCCAAAGGAGATTCACGGGCCTGAAGCAGGATATCGGCAAGCTGCTTCGCAGACAGGTCATTGACTCTGACGAAATGTCCGATACGGCCATATAATTCGTCGCTGCCTATCACTTTCTTCAGGTCCTCTTTATTGACATATTCATAAATCTGGTTTTCTGAGATGTCGTCATGGGAAGTTGATGTAAAGCCCGGAGCATTCAGTGCTAGTCTCTTCTGAGCGGCCTCCTTTAATGTTTCAAACATACCGCCTAATATGCAAGTGATCTTCTTGGCAGGGATCTGATTATATTTACAATCCTGACGGAATGAATCCGGATAGGTGATGATATTATTGTCGTCGAGGAAAAGAAGGAGTTCCTCAAGCATCCGGTCGTCATAATTCCCGTTTCCTTTGAAAAACTTGTCAACCTCATCAAAATAAATGATGGCATTGTCCAGTTCGTCATCTACTTCCATATACAACTGAGTGAGCTTATCCTTAAACTTCTCACCGACGATACCTTCCGGTACGACAGAGTTGCAATTGACAATGCCGAAGGGTATTCCCAACTTCTTTGCAAGCACCTGTATGCCATAGGTCTTCCCTACTCCAGAGGGTCCATATACCAAAAGGTTTGCCTTCGGCATGTGTTCCGAATCCTCTTTTGTTCTCAGGATATGGGTATATATTGATAACGCGAGCTTTTTTGAGTATGCTCCTTGACCTACTACATATTCGTCGAGCATTTCGGCAATCGTATTCGGGGTGAGATAATCAGAAGCTATCTCCTCCAACTTGAGATCCGTTGAATCGCTCAGGGAGAGAATGTCAGCAAGGGAGGCCTTTCCATAAACGTTTTCCCACTGACGGATGTGTTCTTTAGCTTGACTGCAGATATTGTGTTGATGCTCCAAGCTGACAGACTCCTTGACCTTCTCCTTATAAAGAGCCAGACTCTCTTGAAGGTTGGCACGTATCAGCTCCTTCTCTTCCTCCGTCTTGTTCTTTAATGCATTGGTTATTTTGCGACACATCTCAATACTCATTGATGGATTAGAAAAGAGCAAACGTCTGATGGCCTTATCCATCAGACTTGTTCTGTTTTTGGACTTCACTGATTTCATGTCTGTTCTTATTTTATGATGACGGAATCATTTACCGTTTTTTGCCAAAGGGCACAAAAATGAAAAATAGTTTCTTCTAAAGGTAACTTTTTTAATAAAAATTTGCATTTCCCGGAAAAAAATACTATTTTTGCAGCAGCTATCAAACAGAGCATGAATAACAAAGAACAATTATCAGATGTATGTATCCTTGACAAACTGATTGCCAATGATACAGAGATCATTAACATGGTATTCATCTCACCTGGCAAATACAGAATGAGGCTGGAGGCTGCCATTCAGAAGACTCTAAATGTAGACAAGAGTTATTATCAATATATCATCGATATCTACCTCAAGTCCCTGAAAGGATCGAAAGGCAAGAAACTGAAGTCTTTCAGGAAACAGATTCCTGACATGCCATTAGAGCAGATTCTTCTTGATGACTTCCTGTTCTTTCTAGTCAGAAGGAAACATTTCCAAGATGACTGTGAGACTCTCATGGACATGCTGGAATGTCCTGATGACAGCAAATTGATATCCTATCTATGGGGTAATGGAAATAAGTATGACGATGATATCAGGACAGAAATAGCTTTACTACAACAAACGTACGGACAATCTGCGGATTTTGAGATTCTCAAGCAGCAACTCCATGATCATTTGTGTAAAGACCCCAAGAAACTTCTCCTAAAATATGACTATCAAAATTCCCTGGAAAACTGGTGCCATGAAATAGCACATTATTTCATAGAAGGTAAGCCAAGAGTGGACCTGATTATATCACAGGGGAAGTCATCACTGAAAATCTTTCTGAAAAAAGAATGTAACAGAGGAAAATACAGATTGGGGAAAATGGTCAATGATTATAAAATCGAAGGAGAGTCTTTCATCACTTTCAATGATTTCACACAGACTATTTGTACAATCCTAATCGAAAACGACTATAAAGTCTTTCGAAAGCTCAACTTTGAATGCAGTATCTTCGCCTATGTCCTGACAATATCCAAGAATCTGCTTATTAAACTTAAATATGCTGAAGAAAAAGAGCGAGGACTGCATCCCAAGAAACCTACCAAAAAGGAACAGAAAGAAAAGGAGACGCAAGTCAAAGCAGAACAATTGGCAACACAGGCCAAGCTGTTGATGGATGTTCTCAAGATTCCTGGCAGCAAAAGATATTTCGGTATTGACCATGAGGACGGGACATTGGACGCCATGAAATATGTCATGGAAGAAATACATCTGAAATGTCACTCCAATAAGGACAAAACAGAAAAAAGGAAAGCGCTTCTCAAGAAATACGGAAAATCCAAGAGTTATGTCAAACTCTTGGAATTCCGTGCCAAGGAAATTGTTGACAAAATCCAACCCAGACTCTTTCAGCTGCTGATGGAGAAAGGCTACAGGCCTTTCTCAGAAATTGAGAATAAGTTGTATGACACCCTATTAGCAAACGAAAAGATGAAATATGAAGAATAAACAAAAGAACATTGTCATCACCCCAGAGCTTGTCTCCAAGTTTGTTACGGGCAAAACAACCATAGAAGAATGGCTGGCTGTTCTGGCTGCCATGAGAGAGGATTCGGATTTCCGGAAGATCGTCACCACCTCTTTACAAATCCACAACAAGATGAGTGAAACAGAACATCTGTTCTGCTCTCCTTCCAACCAAGAGTCATTGAGCAAGAAACAGAAGAATAAGTCCATCGAAAGCAATGAAAAAGGGAAGAGAAGAAAGGATCCTAGTTTTTAATCTTCGCTAATGAAGATCCTCGACTTTGACGTCGAGAACCTCGGTAGGAGTTGCGCCTTGCTGGATGGCAGAGAGAGCACGACGGGTATAGGATGGAGTAACCTGACCCCGCAAATACTGACGAATCTCAGAACGCGTCCAATAGCGGAAATCGCCTTGCTGATAATACTCAGTAATCCAACGACAGGCTGCATCGGTTGCCTCAGGAGAGAACTTCAGACTGGCGATACTGACCTCGTCGAAGAAGAGACGGATGGTCTCGTCAAGAGTGTAGGGCTCTACCGTGAGACGGTTATACTCAGGGAACCGCTCTTGCAGATAAGGCTCGCGCTCCAGCAGAAGATCGATAGATTCCTGTGTGTCTGTGAAGAAAACCGAATCATAATAGGTTGGACAGTGAGAGAGGACTTTCTTCAGTCCAGGTTCGGCGTCAGGCTCCAACAAGGCTCCAACATTACGCAGGATAAACAAGCGGTCTTTCAACGATGGCAAGCGGATATCAAAAAAGGTAGTTTCCTCATCGTTGCGGAACAGTTGTTCAATCTCATAAAACGGATCACCTGAGTTGGGCTTGTAGAGGGTAGAACAATCCGCACCTTTCGAATCACACTTAACCTCTGCAAGAACCTTCATAACTAAAATGTGACTAGAGAGGAAATCGGTAATGGGTGAGGTGATCAGGACGTTGTTGCAGTATTCAAGCGTACCATAGCCATTAAGAGAACGGAGCCCATTAAAAGCCCGATGCTGTAACCGAGTGATGATCCAATGTTTCAACTGTATGAATCCCGGCGTACGGGAGAAACGATGCACCCAAATACCGTGTGATGGTAAACTATCCGAAAGGATATCCTCATCGCTCAGTTTCTGGCACTCACGGACGGCTGTCTCTGAAAAGGCACCATTTTTGTCGAGTAGAAGGTCAAAGCGGAAAATCATATCACCACTGCGGAACAGCAAGAAATAATGGCCAGGAATCCAGAGGCTACTTTCCTTGAAAGCTACCTTGAAAGCATTTCCTTTTCGATTGACTTGCTTATCGTTGGCTTCCACATAATGCAATGCATAGAGATAGTCGTTATAGAACGAAAATGAGCCTCCTTCGGGGAGGTCGAGCGTTTCTTCAAAAGAAAGGATCACAGTAAGTTTTCCAAAGAAATGACTAAAATGGTTTCTGCCCCCATCGGGTACTACTTTTAATAATAATTTTGGCATAGTTTAATTGTTTGGTATTCGTTTTGTCATAAGGCGCCTAGGCGCTGAAGCCCACCTTGTGGCGGGGCTTCAGGGCTGTGGCTTTGGGGTTAAACTTGATGTAGGCCTGGCGGATGTCAGAGGGCTCGATGGTCTGATAATCATCGCAGGCGGAGAGAGAGAGACGGCTGGCCATCGCGGGGATGATGCCGTGGATAACGAACTGCTCCACCCATCGGGCATTGCTGAAGTTTTCGTCACGCTGGGCATAGGCCTTGACGATAGACTCGCGAAGCAGGGCCTCAGCCTCAGGTGACAGGCGATAGTCATCGTGCAGCAACAGCCGACAGGCAATCTCGAAGAGCTGTCCGGCATTGTAATCCTTGAACTGATACTTGTAGGGGAAGCGTCCCATCAGTCCGGGATTGGTGTTGAGCAAGGCATCCATCTCCTTCAGGTAACCGGCAAAGATGACCAGCATGTCGGGGTTGGGCTGCGAGAGTACGGTGAGCAACGAGTCGATCACACGACCTCCGAAGTCCTTGCGGTCTTCACCACCAACGAAGAGCGTGTAGGCCTCGTCGATGAAGAGCACATTGCCACGGGCCTCATCGAGGATGGCCTTCATGTTCTCTTCGGTCTCTCCGATGTAACGGCCCACGAGTCGCGTACGGTCGACAGCTATGACCTCACCTTTCGAGAGCAGACCTAACGAACGGTAGATCCTGCCGAGCTTCTTGGCGACGGTGGTCTTGCCGGTACCCGGGTTGCCGGTGAAGATGCAGTGGAAGGTGGCCTCCTGCGAGGTGGTCAGTCCCCTGCTACGACGTTCGGCAAAGAAGGTGGTGCTGGCCGCCATCTGACGGATGCCCTCTTTCACCTCATCGAGACCGACCATCTCATCCAGGTCCTTGAGACACTGTTCGTAGGTGGCCTCAATGCTGACGAGCTGGTCTAGGCAGAGGTCCTGGAGCTCGACCTGCGGCAGATGCTTGTCGCTAATCTCCTGATAGCAACGGGCGAGGTAGCGTGGCTTGACCTGTTCGACGACGAACCGTTGGATATCGTCATACGTCCAGGTGGCAAGGATGCCCTTGCGATATCCCTCGAGCAACGCATGTGCCAGTCCGTCCATGGCCTCGATAGAACAATAAAGACACTCGTCCTGGAGGGCTGCGAAGAAGGCGTGTACCTGTTCGAAGTCCTTGGGAGGCTCCTGTTCCAAGCGATGGTCGCCAGGGAAGAAAGCTGCAAGCGAGGGGAACATGTTGAGCACGGCCTCGATGTCGGGCTTGGGTCCACAGAGCCAGATGAAATACTCACCCTCGAAGAGGCGCATCTTATCGATGATCTTCTTGACGATAACCTTGCCGCCTGTAGAGAGGAGGGCACCCGGATTGGTCAGACAGAAGACGTTTTTGCCCGTGGCGCAAAACTCCTCGTAGAGCATCTCATAAGGATTGTTGCGGGCGGGATCGAAGAGTGTACCGCAGTCGATATGACTGAACGAGTAGCCTTTGGCCACGAGCGTGTGTAACAGCCTAAGGTAATCGGGCGTGAGATCGTGGTTACGCGTCATGATCAGCAGATGCCCTTTCGAGCAGAGTGCTTCCCCATGCATGCTCTTCCGGAACTCGTTGTAGACCTCGAACTGCTTCTGCCTGACAATGAAGTTGCGGATCTGGGCCATGCCTGGGCGCTGGGCCACATTGCGCCACTCGTAACAGGAACCGTCGATGAGCGAGGTAAGGATATCCTCCTCACTACAAGGCAGGCAGGGCTGGGATTTGTCCACCGTGGCCTTCAGCTTGTCATCGAGCGTGAAAGGCATCTTGATGAGCGAGTCATCGGTGGTGTCGCGGATGTAGAGCACATACCGGCCAGGGAGCCAGATGGCGAAACTCATCATGGTGTACATGATGGACCACTTTGAGACATGCTCGAAGGCATAGTAGGTCTTGGAGCAGGCCATCGGGTAATAGCCCTCAGCCATGATGTTCAGTTGGAAACGGTCGTCGGTAAACCTCGCCCCTCTTTTTCCACAGAGGGTCACAGCGATGTCGCCATTGACATAAACCGAATCGAACAGATGGGGCTGCACCTGAATCTCCACCTTCGTCATCTCCGGGATGTAGTGGCGTTCGCCTCCGAAGTCTCGGGGACAGACAGACTGGGAGGAACTTGACTCCTTGTCTTCTTCATCAGTGTTTTCATCATCGGTATCATCATCAAAGGTCGTGTCGTCGTCATCCAGGAAACCCTGGAGAAACTTCTCGAAATCGTCTTCACATTGCTCGTTGTCGAGCTTCACTAAATCCTTTTTCATAAAATAAAGGTTGAATTTGATAAACATGTGTTTTCGAATGCCCCTTGGAGAAAGGGGCGCAAGAGGTGTTTGGGCAAAGCCTTGCGGCCAATGCCCAGTGAGCTTCATAGAAACTTGTGTAGGGTTTCTATCACACCGTTGTAGCAATATGTCAAAGATCGACCTTCAAGACGCAGTTATGCAGTCTGAGTTACGACAGTCAGAAGAACATAGCCCGAGGCTATATCTTCATCTGCGTCACCCGACGACTGAAAATGCATTGCTTGATGGTTGCTTTTCTCATTTTGCGTTTTTACTGATTGTGATAGATTTTTTAATTTGCGGCGACAAAGATAGGAAAAAAAATAAGTATCTTCCAAGAAAAATCAGGGAAATTTTTCGCGCGGACTGCATTTTTAACACTTCCTCGCGGGCGAAATAATATAAGGTACACGCGACCTTACTCACCGATGGGGAGCACAACAATGAAACGGCATCCGGCCTTATAAGTGGTATCGAGCGTAAGGTCGCCGCCGAAGTGCGTGAGATGACGCTTGGCAAGTGCCAGACCCAGGCCAAGACCTTCAGAGAGGTCGTTGACCTTGGTGAACATTTCGAAAAGATGGGGTGCGTATTCCTCATCGATGCCAGGACCGGTATCCTCGACAATGAAGCGAACTTTATCCTCAGTCCGGTCAACGTGCATCACAATATGCTGGCCATCGGAATATTTGGCAGCATTATAGAGCAACTTGCGGAGGCTGCGCATGACGTAGAGATGGCTGCTGTGGATATGGAAGTCGTCAGGCACATCCGTATAGAGGCTGATCTTCAATTCAGCATAATGCCTGAGCGTTTCATCGATACACTCTCGGGCGAGATCATTGCAGAGCACCTCTTCGTGGCGGTTGGCATAGAGTTCCTCAGTAGTACCACGGGCAGAACTGTCGAAGAGCATGAGTACCATACGGTTGAGCATCAAAGCATTATGACGCATCATATCGGTGATACCCTTCGCCTCTTCCTCCGGCATGAGGGACTTGTTCTCCTTGAGCACCTGCGAGAAGCCCATGATAATGTTGAGGGGCGTACGTACCTGATGAGACACATTCTGGATGAACAGCGACTTCTGACGGTTGGCTTCCTTGGCCAGTTCGCTGGTACGAACCAGTTCTTCGTTACGCCGCTCAGCCTCGATGTTCATCTGCTGGATGTCGCTGACATGATGGTTCAACGATTCCTGCATGACAGCAAAGCTATTCTGCAACCGGCCCACCACATCATGATGACGGGTGTGCTCAATGGTTTCATCGTAATGACCATTGGCAATGCGCTGTAACTTACCTGCGAGCTTATTGAGCGGTCGGATGGCATGGGTAACGGTGAAACTGCTGAAAATCAGGATCAGCAACAGACCAATGACAAGGAGGGCCGAGACGATATACGCCAACAGGTTGTAGTTGTGGAGGATGGTGCGCTCAGGGGAGGCGAGGGCAAGGCTCCAGTTAGTACCAGGCACGGACTGATAACTGACGATATAGGGTTCACCATTAATCTTGACACTCATGCTACCCTGCTGACCCGTGGTCATCTGATGACCCAAAGCAAAGATATCGGCATTCTTGTCGGGATCAGCATCGCTGAAGATGGTCTTGGTGAAGAGTTGTGCGGAATCGGGATGGAGATAGTATCGGCCTTCGTCGCCCGTCATGAAAAAATAGGAATCGGCAGCGGGTGTCTCGGTGGTGATCGCCTTCGAGAGACGTATCAAAGAGAGGTCTGTGGAGATGATACCAACAAAACGCTTGTCTTCCCTGTAAAGGGGTTTGCTATAGGAAGCTATCATACCGTCGAGGGTGAGTTCCAGAGAATCGCCCTCATCGTAATAGACTGCCCAACAGGCCTTCCCCTCATGCTTGGGTTGTTTATACCAGATCTTTTCGAAATATTCGTACTCCTCTTCGATGACGGTAGAAACGGTATCAGGCTCGCGCACAGTATAGACAGAGAAGTAACGGCCGTATTGGGGGAAGGTCTCGGGTTCAAGACTGATAGAGCAGCCGTCGATATGACCGTTCAAGGCAACGACATAATTGGAATAAGTGAGCAACGAATCGGGCTGCAGATTTTTAACGACATCCAGAGCAGTAAGATTGGTGGCCGTCTCCACGATGTTCATATATCGGTTGATGCGCTGCATGGTGGTGCTGACGACGCTCGCAGCATGCTTGGTGGCCTCGCGCTTGACATTGTTACGCGACTGCACGAAGAGGATGCCCAAAGCCAGCATGAAGATAGGGATGGCCATCAGCAGGATGCCCAGACTGAGCTTCCAGGAAAGTGACTGACGGATATGTTTAACTATCGAGCGCATCTCTAATTTTCCATTATCAATTAACCATTATCCTTAAGTTTCATTCCCGAGCTATGCTCGCCTACCCGTAGCCTTTCCGACTCAGCGATAAGCTGATTGAGCAAAGCCGTAATTTTACTACCCCGTTCCTGGATCTCGTCAACCAAGCGACTGGTCTCTTTCTCTGATAGTTCGTTGCCGTGATCGCTGATGGTCATCACATCTTTGCAGATATCGCTGACGGGTGACATCATCTGGTCGGACATGTTATAGAGGAAATTGGTCTTCATACGGTCACCAGCCTGTGCCTGTTCGTAGGCAGTCTGCAACACCTCTCCACGCTCCTTGAGGATATCGGAAGCGCGTTGCAACTCTCCCACACGACTGGCCAATGACTGCTGCATCATCTGGAAATGCTGATGCAGACGCCCCACCTCATCCTGCTTCCGACTCTCGGGGATGGGTTCATCGTAAGACCCCTCGGCAATGCGTTGTGCAGAAGTTGCCAACTGTCGCAGCGGTACGAACTGACGATGGATGAAGAGACGACAGGAAACCAGCAACAGCAACAGTCCCACAAAAGCAATGATAATAACCACATTGAGCAGATGGTTGTATTCGCCGAAAATATCGTCTTCAGGATAGATAATGCCGGCACTCCATCCGAGATCAATCTGAGCACGACCTGGTACATCAGCACGCACGAAGGGTTTATAGAACACGTAGCAGTCGCGGTCTTCCATCTTGAGATGCTTGTAGCCTGTCTCTCCCGATGTCATTGCGTGGATGGCGTCCAACTCAGCATTGTCATCGTATTTCTCAGCCAAATCGAAGGCGTTCTTGTTGAGGAAGGCACTGTCGGGGAACACTATCAATTTACCGTCTCTGCCCATCAGGATACAGAAGGAGTTGGGCGAGGGTTTGTTCTCGAGCATGATTTTCGTGAGTTGGGTGAGCGACACACTGACATCGAAGGAACCTATGGTTTTCAGACCATCGTAGATGGGCAGACGGAAGGAGGTAAGGGGTTCGCCCTGTTTCTCCTTGAGTCTCTGGGGTGTGATCCATCCCACCAAATCGGTATTGACGGCAATGGAATCGGTAGTCCAGTGGAAATGGGCGTCGACGATATAAGGATTAACATCCACCAACCGCTGGGCATAGGCCTGCATCTTCTCAGGCTGACGGTGATAGGCCAGCATCTTCCAATAGACATTTCCCGTGGCCTGCTCCACGTCAAGGAGGATATTGTCGATACGACCTACTGTGGCCTCGAGGGACTGTGCAGCATTGTTGATGGCCTCCTCACGCAGGGCCTTTCGTGAGAAGAAGAACATGATAAAGAGCGCCACGATGAGCAGAGTAGCCAAAGCACCAATCACCACCAGACTAAGTCTGGAGGAAAGGGTATTGCGGATATATTTACTCAGCCGTGGCATATCATTACTCTTTACTCTGCTAACGTGAAGTCAAGCTGCTTGCGCTCAACATTGGCACGGGCCACCTGGATACGGATGGGATCACCCAACTGGTACTTTGTATGGTTGCGACGACCGACGATCACAAAGTTCTTCTCGTCAAAGTCGTAATAGTCGTTGCCAAGGTCGCGGATGGGGATCATACCCTCACAATGGTTCTCATCGATCTGGGCATAGATGCCGTAGCTGGTGAGGCCGGAGATATGGGCATCATAGGTATTGCCGATCTTGTCCTCCATAAACTCCACCATCTTGTATTTGATGGAGTCGCGCTCAGCATTCTGCGACACCTGTTCCATATCGCTGCAATGTTCACAATACTCCTCATACTTATCCTTATTGGCCGAACGGGCACCATCCTGATATTTCGTCAGCAGACGGTGGACCATCATATCGGGATAACGACGGATAGGCGAGGTGAAGTGGGTGTAGTAGTCGAAAGCCAGACCATAGTGTCCAATGTTATGCACGCTGTACTTAGCCTTCATCATTGCACGCAAGGCTACCGTCTCAATGGCGTTCTGCTCACGGGTTCCCTCAGCATCGGCCATCAAGGCATTCAACGACTTGGTGATGGCACCCTTCGTGCCGCTGGTCTTCACCTTATAGCCGAACTTCGAGACAAACTGGCGCAGGTTCTCAAGCTTCTGGGGATCGGGCTGATCGTGTACACGATAGGGCAGCGTCTTTGCTTTCTGACCCTTCTTCACACGACCTATCGATTCCGCAACGGTGCGGTTAGCCAACAACATGAATTCCTCGATGAGTTTGTTGGCATCCTTCGAGACCTTGAAATAAGCCTTCACAGGTTTACCCTTCTCATCGATATCGAAGTGGAGTTCCTCGCGATCGAACTTCACAGAGCCGTTCTTAAAGCGGGCAGCACGGAGTTTCTTGGCGAGGGCATCGAGGATGATGAGCTCATTGGCATTCTCACCCTTATAGGGATTCTTCTTCGTAGCGGCGGGAGCAGGCTCGCCTGTACCATCCTTCACACCATTATCCTCAAGGATCTGCTGTACTTCCTCATAGGCATAACGACGATTACTCTTGATGACGGTATGCGCCAGGTGCCACTTCTTGACAGTAGCCTCTTCGTCGAGTTCGAAGATAACGCTATAACAGAGTTTCTCCTCGTCAGGACGCAGCGAACAGATGAAGTTGCAAAGCCGCTCGGGGAGCATGGGGATGGTACGGTCGACAAGATAGATACTCGTAGCACGGTTATAGGCCTCCTTATCGATGGTAGAACCTTCTTTCACATAGTGCGAGACATCGGCAATATGCACACCCACCTCATACAATTTACCATTTGACGATTTACCATTTACAATTTCCCGGATGGAGAGGGCATCATCGAAATCCTTAGCATCCTTGGGATCGATGGTACAAGTGAATACATCGCGGAAATCCTCACGACGGGCAATCTCCTGCTCAGTGATAGCGGCATCAATCTTCTCAGCAGCATCCTCCACATTCTTCGGATATTTATAGGGCAGGTTGTACTGGGCGAGGATGGCATGCATCTCGGCATTGTTCTCGCCCGTCTTTCCCAACACATCAACCACGGCTCCGATGATGTTCTTATGCTCGTGATCGGGCCATTGGGTAACCTTCACCACCGCCTTGTCATCAGTCTTTCCACCCTTAAGCTTCCGCTTGGGGATAATGATGTCGTGAACGAAGGTCGTGTCCTGCGGAATGAGGAAGGCCCAGTCTTTGTCCACACGCAACTTTCCTACAATCTGGTCGTGGGCACGCTTCACAATCTCGATAACCATCGCCTCCTTGATATGTTTGTCACGACGGGCCATATAAGACACTTTCACCTTGTCGCCGTCCATCGCCGACATCGAGTTGCGCTCAGCCACGAAGACAGGTGTTCCTCCATCATCGGGCAGGAACGAGTTACGACCATTGGCCTTACGACGGAAGGTACCCTCCTGCACCTGCGTCTTCATGTTCAGACGGTAGGCATTATCACTTACCTTACTCAAGAAATCATCCCATGCCATCTCCTCCATCGTATCGATGGCGAGCATCTTCAACGGATGGGTATCTAACTTCAAAGCCTTGAAGATCTGCTTGAACGTGAACGTCTCATTCGGATTATGCTGAAAGAGGTTCTGAAGCAGTTCGCCGACCTGCTTCTTACCCAATCTTTTTCCACCTTTCTTTTTACCCATAGTTTTGTTTTTAATTATTCTGTGTGCAAAGATAAGAAAAAAAAAGGAATAACGAGCATATTATCCGTAAATTATTCTTAATTAAGAAACAAATTAGAATAATGAGAACGAATTAGAAGAAAATTATTGTACCTTTGCACCCAAATTTCGTGTCAAATGAAGATATTAATCACCGGAGCAAGCGGGTTTATCGGCTCATTTATCGTGGAAGAGGCTCTCAAGCGGGGCTTCGAGACATGGGCTGCTATCCGCAAGAGCAGTTCGAGGGAATGGCTCAAGGATGAACGCATCCATTTCATCGAACTGAATCTCTCGTCGAAGGCTCAACTCGTGGAACAACTGCGGGGTCAGGACTTCGACTACGTGGTACATGCTGCCGGTGTGACGAAATGTCTGAACAAGGCAGATTTCCACCGCATCAATTACGAGGGGACGAAGAACCTGGCAGAGGCATTGCTCGAAGTGGAGATGCCCTTGAAGCGTTTTGTCTTCGTGAGCAGCCTCAGCATTTTTGGTGCCATCAAAGAACAGCAACCCTATGAGGAGATTCGCGAGAGCGACACCCCTCAACCGAATACGGAATATGGGCGTAGTAAACTGGCTGCTGAACAATATCTAGAATCGTTGGGCGCGCGCCTACCTTATATTATATTAAGACCTACGGGTGTCTATGGTCCTCGCGAGAAGGACTATTTCATCATGGCGAAGAGCATCCAACAGCATTCTGACTTCGCAGTAGGCTATAAGCGTCAGGACATCACTTTCGTGTATGTAAAGGATGTGGTACAGGCGGTGTTCCTGGCTTTGGAAAAAGGCGAGGACGGGCGTAAGTACTTCCTCTCCGATGGTGAGGTGTATCAGAGTACGACGTTCAGCAACCTTATCCACGAGGCATTAGGCCGTCCTTGGTGGATTCGTATCACGGCTCCTGTATGGGTGCTGCGCATCGTGACCTTCTTCGGCGAGTACATCGGAAGGATGACGGGCAAGGTAACGGCCCTGAATAATGACAAGTATAATATTCTCAAGCAGCGCAATTGGCGTTGTGACATCCAGCCTGCCATCAAGGAACTGGGCTATGAGCCGACATACAAACTGGCACAAGGCGTGGAAGAAACCATCAAATGGTACAAGGATCAAGGATGGCTATGAGAAATGAATAGTGAAAAGTGAATAGTATAAAGTATTTATTTGAAATCGAGAAGAAACCCAAGAAGGGGTTGCTGGCTGTAGAATGGGTCGCGATGGGCTATCTGCTGCTGACACTCCTGCTGATACTCTTCGCCTATACGAAGATGCAGGATCCCGAACCCATGCTCTGGGGGCGTTTCCACATCGTGATGATGACATTGGCACTCTGGGCGGTATATCGCATGATCCCCTGCCGATTCACCCATTTCTGTCGTATCGGCGCACAAATGCTGCTCTTGCCGTGGTGGTATCCGGATACCTATCTGCTGAACCGCATCTTCCCCAACCTCGATCACATCTTCGCGACCTATGAGCAACAGATCTTCGGATGTCACCCTGCCCTATCGTTCGCTCAATCCTGGTCGCACCCTGTGTTCAGCGAATTGATGCACCTGGGCTATGCATCTTATTTCCCGATGATTGCCATTATCACGCTGTTCTACTTCTTCTGCCGATACAAGGAGTTCGACCGTACGACATTCATCATCCTCACGTCGTTTTTCATTTTCTACGTCATCTTTATCTTCCTGCCTGTCACAGGACCACAATACTATTATCTGGCAGCAGGTATCGAGAATATCGCCCAAGGCACATTCCCCGACGTCGGTAATTACTTTGCCACGCACAACGAGGCACTCCCCATTCCGGGCTATAGCGATGGGTTCTTCTATCAATGTGTCGCAAGTGCCCACGAAACGGGCGAACAACCCACAGCGGCTTTCCCCAGCAGTCATGTGGGTGTGACCACCATCCTGATGATACTGGCCTGGCGAAGTCGTAACAAAATACTGTTCTATGGCATGCTACCGCTGTTCGTGCTCATGTGTTTTGCTACCGTCTATATCCAGGCCCACTATGCCATCGACGTGATTGGCGGTTGGGTGTCGGGGGCCCTCATCTATATCGTTTTGCATTTTTTATACGGAAAAATTTGGTTGATTCGAAAATAATGCCTACCTTTGCAAACGGATAAGTAAGGATAAAGACATGTTAACAGCGAGGATTCCGACACGCCAAAAGTCGGGATTCTTTTGTTTTTTGTCTGTCCAAGGAATGAATAATTAAAAGTGTAAATTGTAAATCGTTAAATTGTAAATTGATATGGCTTATATGTCACAAGAAGGCTACGACAAACTGATAGCCGAACTGAAACGCTTAGAAAGCGTCGAACGCCCGAAGGCCTCAGCAGCCATCGCAGAGGCTCGTGAGAAGGGTGACTTGAGTGAGAATAGTGAGTATGACGCCGCCAAGGAGGCACAGGCGCATCTTGAGGATAAGATCAATCAGCTGAAACTGACGATCTCAGAGGCGAAGGTCGTGGATACCAGTCGTCTGAGCACGGACTCTATCCAGATCCTGTCAAAGGTAGAGATGACCAATCTGACGAACAACGCCAAGATGACCTATACCATCGTCAGCGAGAGCGAGGCGAACCTCCGCGAAGGTAAGATCTCCATCAAGACCCCTATCGCCCAGGGTCTGCTGAATCATAAGGTGGGCGACGAGGTGGAAGTGAAGATTCCCCGTGGTACCATTAAACTGAGAATTGACAACATTACCGTCGGATAATATTTCGTTTATAGTTTAGAGTTTATAGTTTATAGTTGATTACATGGCAAGCCATTCCGACTATAGAACTAATCATCTCTAAACTATAAACTTTAAACTATAAACTCTTTTAAATATGGATATCTTCAGTAAAATCGCTGCTGGTGAGATTCCCAGCTACAAGTGCGCAGAGAACGAGGAGTTCTATGCCTTCCTCGACATCAATCCGCTGGTGAAGGGTCATACCCTCGTTATTCCCCGTCGTGAGGTGGATTACATCTTCGACATGGAGGATGATGAGATCGCCCGTTACCAAGTGTTTGCAAAACGTGTGGCCCTCGCCATCAAGAAGGCCTTCCCCTGTAAGAAGGTGGCTCAGGTGGTGCTCGGCCTCGAAGTGCCTCATGCCCATATCCACCTCATTCCGATGCAGTCGGAACAGGATGTGGATTTCCGTCGCGAGAAACTGAAACTCTCGGAAGAAGAGTTTAAGGCAATCGCATCGAAAATTCTGGAGGAATTTTCGAAGTGAAAAGGTAATAGTGAAAAGTGAATAATTTGCTACCGCCATCCCATTTGCATGGTTCTATATTGCGGTAGCAAATTATTCACTTTTCACTATTCACTTATACCTTTTCATACAAACTCTTCTCCGTATTTAATCTGTACCTCACTCACATACTTACGCACCAAGGCCGATGAGTCGCCTTTCTTGCAAATGAGAAGCACATTATCCTTTTCAGCTACGATATAGCCCTCCAGACCATTGATCACACCCAACCGTCCCTTCGGCAACTTGATGACATTATCGCTACAATCCTCGAGAATCACCTCCGAGTCGATCACAACATTGTCGTCATCGGTCTTACGCATAGCCTCATAGATACCATGCCACGTACCGAGGTCTGCCCAGCCGAAGTCACACTTCATGACAAACACGCCCTCACTCTGCTCCAGGATAGCATAGTCCAACGAGACATTCGGATAACGCGGATAGTGCTCCTTCACATACACAATCTCCTGCTCATAAGTGTAATTGGGGATTTCCTCCTTTAGGTGACGAAGTACCTCAGGGAAAATCTGTTCGAAGCTGTTCAACAGATGACGGGCATTGGCGAGGAAGATACCCGTGTTCCAATAGAACTCCCCACTGTTCATAAACATCGTGGCAAATTCACGCTCGGGCTTCTCAGTAAACGACTTCACACAATACACATCCGGTTTACAGCTCACATCACCCAACTGGATATAGCCATAGCCCGGCTCCGGTCTGGTAGGCTTCACGCCCATCGTCAGCAAAACATCATTCTCTGAGACATAGCCCACCCCGATTGCAATACTCCTTTTAAAACCCTCGTCATTCAGCACCATCTGGTCAGAAGGGGTGATGATAACATTCGCCTCGGGGTTGATACGTGCGATACGCATGGCCGTCCATGCAACACTAGGACCCGTATTCCGATGTACGGGCTCTACAAGGATATTGTGATCAGACACCTCGGGCAACTGCTCCTTGGTCAGCTGCAGGTATTCCTGACACGTACATACATATATATTCTCCTGAGGCAGAAGTTTGACGAAACGGTCATAGGTGGCCTGCAGCTGCGTGCGCCCCGTACCGAAGAAATCCATAAACTGCTTGGGATACAAGTCCCTGCTACATGGCCACAGGCGTCTGCCGCGACCTCCAGCGAGAATGATACAGAAGTTTCTCTTGTCTGTTTTTTCCATCTATAATATCTATAGCCTTTGTTTCCGTGTGCGAAGTTAAGCAAAATAGTTGATATTAGCAAGTATTTTACATTTTTTTACCAGAAACTTTTGCTATTTCAGAAATTTGTATTACCTTTGCACCCGCTTTGGTCAAGAAACCTGCTGCGTTGTCATGCCCAGATGGCGGAATCGGTAGACGCGCTGGTCTCAAACACCAGTGGGGCAACCCGTGCCGGTTCGACCCCGGCTCTGGGTACGATGGTTTCTAAAGCAGGGGAGTCTTCGGACTCCCCATTTTTGTATCCACGCAACTTATTGGTTTCTTGGAAGATAAGGTCGAGCACCTGATTGTAATTCTTGGTTCGATAATTTTTACCGTCATATTCGATTTTATCATAAAACATCGAACCAATGAGTTTACATTTCACTTTTACAGGTGCATCCATCATAATTTTAGTTAAATTATTGATAAGATGAACAGAGTAGTCAATCTTATCACGAACATCTTTACGATTGTGGGAGAGGATATTTAACTGCTGTTCAAGTTCCTCTATCCTTTGCAGATATCGCTCTGAAATACGCTCATGGGTCTTCTCGTTGATAGTGCCTCTACTCAGTTTATCGTCAATTGCAATCAACAACTCTTTAGTAGCCCCAACCTCTTTCTTTAAAGCCTCAACCTTACGCTGCATATCTCTTGAGTGCTCGCCTCGCAAGTCTTGTAAAACTTCTCTGTAAAGGGTCAGAACGACATCGTTAGGCTTAAGCCCACCAACATACTTGGCAAACCCCTCGTTTACTTCGTTAGCACTCTTGCGTAGATGCTTACCATCATGGGAACAATGGTAATATGTATACTTCCCACCATTACCTTTACTTGTGGAGCCTGTGAGAGAGTAGCCACATATAGGACAAACAAGGTACTTACGAAGATAAAGGTCTGGGTTAATAGCCTTGCTCAACTTTGGCGACTTCTTTCGTTTGCCATCTATGACTTCTTGCACCTTGTAGAAGGTCTCTTCGTCTATAAGAGGTTCATGCACACCTTCTACTATCTGCTCCTTCTCCTCCTTGTATGCTGGTATTCTTATCTTACCTATATAGAAGACATTCCGCATCATTTCAAGGAAAGAACTCTCTGATATTTGAGGGCATATTCTCTTGCGTATACGACAAGGTGATTCTATCCCTTTGGCTACCTCCTTGAAAGCTAAACGAACCATATCTGCTTTGGCTTCATCTATCTCTACGTGGGTGTTATGCTTACTGATACGTACATTCTTATACCCTCGTGGGGCTTTGTTGGCACACTTGCCTTTCTTCAACGTTCCACGTATACCGTCTATGGTCGCTTTTGAACGGCTGATGTTATCACCTTGTGCCATGCCGATATAAAGCCCTAATTGGGTTGGCCAACTTGCCGATGTATAGTCTAACGGCTCTTCAATAGAATTAACCTCTACCCCCCAGTTCCTTAAAGTATCCATATTAGCACACGCACTAAAGAGGTCTCTTGAATATCTATTCCATCTAAGAACAAGAAGTTTGTCAACCTGACCTTTATGTGCTCGAATATACTTCATAATTCCTTGAATAATAGGTCTTTTCTTGAAAGTCTTACCACTTGCATCCTCACGGTGTGGTACATCAACAACGTTATATCCCTTACGCTCACAATAGGCTGTCAAACGCTCTTCTTGAACATCGAGACTTGTTCCCTCTGCTTGCTCATCCGAACTCACTCTACAATAAATTATTACATTCATCATTCTCTGTTTTTAATCATTATTTTCTATTTCTGCCAATAAATAAAGAAATTCTCTTATATCTCTAATTTCTTCTTCGCTGTATTTCCTTTCTCCTCGGTTTAAGATTTTCTTACATCGTTCAATTGTTATCACTTTGTATTTGAATTAAGGTGTACCTCTCTCGGTACTTATTCTCAAGAGCCTCAATTGATGAGGCTCTGACACTTACGAATCGTGTTAACGCTCGTGTGTGTTATCTTACTGATGTTGCGAAGGCTGATGCCCTTACGCAATAATCGTATTTCCTCAGCATACTGCTCACGCATATCTGCCTCACTCTTACGGTAGCCCTCTTTTCGTCCAACCTTACCACCGTTCATTCGATAGTTCTTGTAGCCGCTCTCGACACGTTCACGGATAGTCTTGCGCTCCATGCGTGCAACTTCGGCAAGAATAGTAATAAGGAACTGAGACATTGGATTGACCTCTCCGTTATCGGTCAATGTCTCGATGCCGTAGTTTTGGATGTAGAGGCTAATGCCTAACCTATTGAACTGCTCAATAACTTCCAACACTTGCAGCGTATCACGTCCAAGGCGGCTAAGTTCCGTCACTGCCACTTTATTTATATGATGGGCTTGAACATACTCGACCATGCGACTTAGTTCCTTGCGTTCCATGTTCTTCTTGGCTCCGCTCACCTTCTCGCAAAAGGTAGCCTCAACTGCCCACTCATTGCGCACTGCGAGGGCTGTAAGTTCATTCACTTGACGTTCATAGTCTTGAACGTTTGTACTCACTCTTGCAAATATCACTACCTTTTTCATCTTTTTTCCTTACTTTATTTGTGTTTTGAATTTTTATTTTTTCTCTGCATTTGATTTATATTTTAATATTCTTATTTTCCAATTGTCTTATTTATCAACCGTTGACAATGCAAAGATATAGAAAAAATTTGATAACTCCAAAAAATTATTGATTTTTTTTGCAATTTTTCTTAAATTTCTTGTCAAATTGAGCAATTTTGTGTAATTTTGCCCAAAATTTTGTATATGGAGAGTATTTTATCGCAAAACGTAAGACGTATCTGTAAAGAGAGGAAGATGCAGTTGAAAGAACTTGCTGGGAAGATGGATGTTGACCCTGCCGCATTAACTCGTGCCCTATCTGGGAACGCTCGGCTTGACACGATGCAAAAGATTGCAACCGCTTTGGGGGTGTCGATGAAATCACTTTTTGAGCCGCAGGATGGTGTCGAGGGGTATATCCGTATTGGTGAACGTGTGTATCAGTTCAACAGCAGAACTGAACTAAATCAACTATTGAATAAAAGTGAATCGAACAACAAGTAAGGAACACAATGCATAAACTATTATTGATTGTAATGGGACTATTGACAAGTTTATTCTCTTTCTCACAGACTGGTGGAAAGGATGTTATAATACCTGAGGAGAAGTTTGCTGTGGTGGAAAGTTCTGCCGATGACAAACCTGCTATAATAGTTGTGAACACGAGTTTAAGAAAGTTTAAGCACAAGAAACTTTACGGCTGGACGTGTTCACTCGTGATTCAGTTTAAGGACACCGCTATGAATGGTATGCCAACGATAGACGAAAGCAACTTCGTCTATGATTACATAGAAGGACTTGATAAAATTATCAAGGGCGATGACACTCATCCTAACGCATTGTATTTAGCAAGAATAACATGGAATGGTACTTGTGAAGTTATTTGGCAGGTCAAAGAACCAAAGATTGTTCATGAGTATCTTGGCAATATCATTAAAACTGAGACATATCCTCGTGAGTTAGATTATAGAATAGAATTTGATGAGAAATGGGAAAAGGTCTCAGTATACAATAATATCAAACCATAAAATGAAATTATAATCTTTTAAGTTAGGTTGATACAAAAATGACGTATCAGTATAGTTGATTTATTGATTATACTGATACGTTTTAATATTGACACGCATCCCCTATATATAATAAGGAATATAACCGATGGGTTATATCTGATAGAGGGGGTTGTTATAATCCTACCAACGTCCGAGGATATGCCCCCAACTGGTATCTGATGTTCCGCACTGAAAACGTATCACACTACCTAAGAAATGGAAAAACATATCTT
>JAEEGL017210368.1_pt1 | contig 78238 bp, 74 predicted proteins | sample 9134231 | NCBI WGS metagenome assembly JAEEGL01 (sample SAMN16246548, study PRJNA631951) | gut metagenome | biome: gut microbiome; feature: rumen; material: fiber-attached | host: Bos | place: Iran: Karaj | collected 2018-10 | reverse complement strand
TGCCGTCACCGACAATCAGTAGCTTGCATTCAGGGAATTTGCTTAGGACTTTGGCAAAGGCTGGCATAATTATGTCGACGCCTTTTATTGTTTCCAGACGTGCAACTATACCTATTGTTAATTGAGGAATTTTCTCGCCATCACTGACAATGTTTATGTTGGGTGCTAAGCAATTGTGTATTGTGAAATGGTCGTGTTTTGACAATTTGACATTGTCGTTGTATAGACAGCTGCTTCCAAAAAAACTTTTTTCGGCAACTTCAGTCACACAGGTGAAAACATTTACTTTGTGTTTCTGTAGGAATCGTAAAAGAAATAAGTTTTTGTAGATGCTTGCATCGGTATGGAGTGTGGCAATGATATTCTTGATTCCCAGTCTTTTTAGAATGATTATCGGCATTGCGCCTGGGGCCATATATTGCACGTGGGCAATTTTTGGTCGATATTCGTCGACAACGCGTTTCAAACCTGTCTTTAGAAAATTGTATACAACGCGTTGCTTTTCTGGCCTTTTTCCATATGCGGAAAGGCAGACGATTCGACTTCCGGCTTGTTCAAACTTCTGGACCATATTAAAGTCGTATTCAAAATAGCAGACTGTCACGCAATGGTATCCACCTCCTGTCAATGCCTCTACAAGTCGAAGTGTCTGGATCTCAGTACCACCAACTTTTAAACAGGGTATTCCAATAAGAACTGATGTATTCAATTGTTAAATGTTAAGGGTTAAAGATGTATGATGTGCTGTATCTTAAGTTATCGTTTTGGTTTTGGTTTTCGTCTTCGTTAAAACTTTTTACAAGCATTTTTGGTAGGCTTCGATGGTCTGTGTTGCACAGCGTTTCCACGAAAACTTTGAAGCCTGCTCGAGACATTGTCTGACAAGATCGCTTTTTGTCAAGTTTCCTTGCTCAAATTCAGTCATATAGTTGCACATAGCGTCAATATCGTCGGGATCGACATACAGTGCTGCTTTGCCTCCAACCTCGGGTAGTGAGCTGTTTTGGCAGGTCACGACAGGTGTGCCGCAAGCCATTGATTCCAATATGGGTAGTCCGAAACCCTCGTATCGAGACGGGAAGAATGTCAATGTGGCTTCGTTGTAGAGTATGCTTAGTCGCTCGTCGTCAACATCTTTGGCTATTTGTATGTGGTTGCGTAGATGCGGCTGATTGCAGTAGTCTGTTACAGATTGTGGGGCTTTGGGCCAGACAAGTACAAGCTTGTGTTGTGGGTTTTGTTTGGCGAATTTTTCGTAGGCTCGTATGACCGACATTGTGTTTTTTCGTCCAGTGCTGCAGGAAACCGTCAGAAAGAATGGTTGATTCGCTTTTTTGTTCTGACGTGGATAAAACAAGTCGTCTCTATAACCCCACGGACATACGAAGATTTTTTTTTCTGGAATGTCCATATACTCCATTATGTCGCGTTTGGATGCTTCCGAACAGGTTATGATGCCTTTGCATCGTTTGGCAAGGGTAGGGTATAGGCGTCGGTAGTATTCATAGTTAAAGACATCGTCGGGATAAGAGAAATACATTGCATCGTGTATTGTGACCACGGTTTTTTGAGGCTTTGCCACCCACTCAAAATTGTGGGGTATGTGCAGTAAGTCGTATCGGGTCGTGCATTCACGTACGCGAAAGTTCTTTATAATCTTGTTGGCCCAGTCTTTATGTGGAAAGGATATATGCTTGTTAGGAAAGCTCAAACCTAATTGTTTGCCACTGATGCCTTTGGTGTTTTGTGAGTAGAGTACCACTTCAAACGGAAGATTGTCCATTTTGTCAAGGGCCTCTACAAGCTCTTTTGTCGTTCGACCAATACCTGATATCCACCCTTTGCTGTAGAGTGGAAGAATTGATTTTATGTCTATTACAATTCTTTTCATTAATTGGTCTGTTTTGTCTGTTATTTATTGTCTGCTATCTGATGCAGAGTGTTATTCCAAGAAGTGTTTACTTTTTCACTCAAGAATCTTTTCTTGTAGTTGTTCTCGGCTTTGCTGCCCAGTTCGTCAGCCAACGTTCTGTCATTCCACAGCTTAATTATTTTTTTCTCGAGGTTGTCGACATCCAATGGCTTGAACATGAGTCCGCAGGTCTCGCCGCTCTCTTCGTCTGTCATCAAATCTGGAAAGGCTCCGTGACTGGGTGCTATGCAGCAGCGGCTATGCGAGGCTGCCTCGAGCAAAGCAACAGGAAAACCCTCATAGCAACGGCTGGGGACAACGATGAATCGTGCATCGGCATAGAATCGTGCCAGTTGGCGGCTGTTGAGATGACCGCAGAGTTTTACATTGGAGGGCACCACTATGGTCTTGTCGTCGCGTGGAGTTCCTGCAAAGCGGAAATCTATTTCTGGATGACGTCGTGCCACCTCAAGTAGCAAGTCGTAGCCTTTCTCCTCGCTGAGCCTTCCTACATATCCGACATAGTCTGTGTCGCAGTTGGGTAGGGGTGTTTCCTGTGGCTCAACGTATTCAATGCAGTTGGGTATTACGCTTATCTTGTCTTTGTCGAATCCGGCTGCAATTAACTTTTGCTTCTGGAATTCGGTCAGGCAGCAGAAGAGGTCTACATTGTCCTTATAAGCTCTTGTGCGGCGGGCCATCATATTGCGCAGGGCGTATCCGAGTGAACGTAGACGGCTATGTTCGCAGTTGTAGCGTATGCAATCCCATTCGTCTACTTTTTTTAGGCAGTTCTCGCAGGGCTTGCCTTCGCGCAAAAAAAGTCCGGTCGGGCATATTAACCTATAGTTGTGTACTGTCATTACAACAGGAATGCCTTTCCGTCGACAGATTGGCAGTACGGCTGGGGATATGAAAGGGTATAGATTATGTATGTTTACGACATCGGGTTTGAATTCGCGCAAGGCTTTACGCATCATTCGCCTGCCCGAAATGCTATAAATGCCAGAAAAGAAACCGTGTATTTTACCTCCAAGGGTGTCGCGAGCATCTTTGGAGGTCCGTCGCAGGACTTTTATTTCAAAGCCTTGGCGACTTAAGTCCTCAATCATACGGTCTACAACGGCTTCTTCGCCGCTGTATTTGCCATAGTCGTTATGGACTATAAGAATTTTCATCAGAATTCTACAACATTGCCGCCGGCTTTGCGTTGGGCTTTCATCTTTTCGAAAGCATCGCGCACAACAGGATGGTCCATTATAATTACTGTAGTACGGTTCAGTATGAATGGATCATAGGTCAATATTCCGCCGAGATACTCGCAGCGTATCTGGTCTTTAGGAATGCCGTATTCGATTAACAGTCGGTTCTTGACGATATCGGCACGGTTATGGCTGAGGAAGTTATTGCGTTTCACTGTACCAGTCTTCGAGTCGGCAGAGCCATAGAGTATGAACTTGCGGTTCGGATAGGCCTTCATTATTCGGGCCATCTTGGCAATCTTCATTTCTTCCTGCGGACGAATGTCCCACTTGTCAAGGTCAAAGAAGACCATCTCGTAAGGCAGAAGCCGTTTCAAGAGTATTGAGTCGAGTGTTGCATCGTCGGGCACACTTTTAATGAGGTTGGAATGGCTTGTGTCATAGTATACGCGCAATGAGTCGTATTTGTACAATGTAACGACATCGTCTATGGTGTCGTAGTTGACGGTTATAATGGTGTCAATTATTTGAATGACGTCTAAATCCTCAACTTGTACGAACGCAACAAATTTTGGCATTTCTGTTGTGTTGTAGGGCATAATGCCTTTTTCAATATAGTAGTTGCGGCGGGCTCTTTCACTGCGAAGATTGAAATCATAACTCAATCCTAGCATCACTGCCAGGTCAACGTCTGGAGCAAGCTTCTCAACACCTGGTATACGCTCTCGGTCGAAGTCGCCTTCCATCACTGAGAGTTTGAGGTCGCCAAATATATTCAGATGATCTGTCAATGCATATTTGCTCATCCAGCCTATATGGCCTTCGTTTGCGAAGTTGGTGTTTTTAAATCCTTTGAAACTGTCTGATGTCGAAAATCCAATGAAGTTCGAAAACTTTTCAGGATTGTTTTCCGACAGACCAATACGAATGTTGTATCCAAAATATACGACATTGTTCCAACGTCTGTTAAGGTCAACCTTGTTATATCTTTTCATATATGAAAGGTTGACCATAATGTCGGCACCGATATTGAAATGATTCCAGTGTTGCGCAAAAACATTTTCATCGTCTGTTGTCCAGTAGTATCCGCCAAGTGCACCTTTGATATTGTCGTTGCCTGAAACAATGATTGTGCTTGACGAACCTTCGCAATTACCATAGTCTGCAGTCAATGCTTGACGGTTCTCGAGATAGCTTTGTTTGGAGATAAAGCCGTGCGCTTTTCCTAAACCTAATCCGGCACGTATTCCGACTACAGGGAATATCCATCTACCGATATGCATTTCACCAAGTGCACCGACACGATCTTTCAGGGGACCTTTGCCGTCTTCGAAGCCGTTGTGTATATGTCCGCCTCCTTCTATGTCAAACGTCCAGTTGTCCATAATGTGCGAACGTATCCAGCCTACACCGTGCTCGCCACGGTTTCTGACGGTGTCAACCGACGAAGAGTATTTCTCTACCTGTGCCGCTGCTGTGAATGCTAGCAGCATCATTAATAATGTTAGAGCTATCTTTCTCATTTTGAGTTGAAGTATCTTGTTAAATGATGATTTAGTTAATGGTTTTAGAATTTAACTTCTCCGCCACCGGCTTGGCCTGCCGCTTTCATTTCGTTGAAGGCTTTTTCAACCAGAGGATGGTCCATAATTATTACCGTGCAGCGGTTCAGATAGAATGGCTTGTAGTCGAGTATGCCGCCCAGATACACACGACTCAGCTGGCTTTCAGGAATACCGTATTCATTCACCAGTTTGTTGTATACAATATCTGCACGGTTGTGGCTCAGAAAATCATTCCTCTTCGGTGTGCCGGTCTTAGAATCAGCAGATCCTGTCAAAACGAATTTCTCGTTGGGATATGCCTTCATAATTCTTGACATCTTGTCTATCTTCATCTCCTCGCTTGGAAGAATGTCCCATTTGTCGAGTTCAAAGAACACCATTTCGTAAGGCAGCAGCTGATTGATCAATATCGAGTCAAGAGGCTGGTCAACAAGTCTATTTTTGCGTCTTGCATTGTCAGCATCTATCGAGTCGCGCAAGTCTTGTATCTTCTTCTGCATCTCAGGTGTAGGCATATTGACTTGTTCGTAGTGGATAATTGTATCAATGACGCTTAACGAATAGGTCTGTTCCATCTTTACGTATGTAAAGTGAGTTACACCAGTCACTACTGTATCTGTTCCTTGTTCTTTACGCACAAAGGAATCACGTTCTTCTTTCGTGCGTACGTGGAACTTGTACAGTATGCCTACTTGTGCGTTTAAAACATTGTCGACTCCGAATCCTGCCGCCTCAACGGCACCGACCCATTCGCGGTCAAACAGTCTCTCCATAAACGACAGCCTGAAGTCGCCAAAGATGCTCCAGTTGCGGGTGAAATTGTATTTGCAGATATATCCCAAGTGGGCTTCGGTGCGGTGATTGCGGATATTGTCTTCCGATAGGCCAAACTTCGTATAGGCTCCGCCGTAAATGATATTGTTCCATTTTTTTTCGGGATTATAATAACTCGAACCCCTGAAAATGGCAAGATCCATAAATAGGTCGGCACCGAAATAGTAGTATTTCCATTTCTGTATCAGCAGGTCATCGCTATAGTCGTAGTAGTATCCTCCTAGCGGTTGGCCAGTCAATGGGTCAATGCCACACTGGCCGTTGCCACCACTGATGACGCTGTTTTGATAATGGTCCTTTGTCAGAAAACCGTGTGCATAGCCATAGCCTATGCCTAATCGGAATCCGAACATTGGGAATATTCTTCGTCCAAAATGGAATTCTCCGTTGGCAGTCAGTCGGTCCAGGAAGGCTCCTTTGGTGTCATCGGTGCCGTAATACAGCTGGCCGCCGCCTTGTGTGAGGAAGAACCAGTCGTCAAAAAAATGCGAACGAACCCAGCCCACACCGTGTGAACCGTTGACAACGGCAGTGTCGTCGGCGTGATAAGCTCGACCTTGTGCCACATATTTGTGATTGTCGTTTCTGTCGATCTGTCCGTATGTTGCCTCTATGCTGAAGGCAGCAAACAGCATCAATATTAATAATTTGCTTTTCACTTTATGTTTTTTTGAATGTTATAATTAGTATTGAGAAGTCTGTAATAATCAACTTTCAGTGGAATCGGTCTCTCCGTCGCCATAACCGTAGCCGTATCCATAACCGTATCCGTAACCGTATCCATAACCATAGCCGTAACCGTATCCATAACCTCCATAGCCATAGCTGTGTTTGCGTATCTTGTAGTTGTTAAGAATTATGCTCATATTCTTCAGCTTGCCTGTCTGGTAGAACTCCTCAAGTTCCATAAGGATGCGGCGGTCGGAGGTCTTCTCCTTGATAACGAAGAATGTCGCGTCTACCAGACGGTTCACTATTGTGGCATCCGCCACGATGTCGATAGGCACACTGTCGATGATGATAATATCATAATTCTCACGGGCCCACGCCACAAGCTCGTCGAAGCGTTTGCTCATCAGCAACTCTGCCGGGTTGGGCGGAATGGGACCGTTGTGTATGACTTTCAAATCAGGATATATGCTGTCGTTATCAATCAACTCTTCGAATGAGTTTTCTTGTGCAGACAGATATGTGGTCAGACCACGTTTGAACTTCTCTTTTGTTCCGTGCCACGACTCGCGTTTGCGTATATCGGAGTTTATCAGCAGAACTTTTTCGCCAGCGTATGCAAACGACAGTGCGATGTTGTATGCCACAAGGCTCTTGCCGTCTCCAGACATCGTCGAGGTCAACATCAGCACACGACCGCCCTGAACTTCGCCGTTCATAAACTGGATGTTGTTTCTCAAAATACGGAATGTCTCGTTGAACCTGTCTTTGCCGCTCTTGGTAATGATGCGGCTTCCGCCACCCTCCACCATAGGTATGATGCCAGCCACAGGTATCGAGCAGTAGGCCTCGACGTCTTTTTTACTTCTGATGCGGACATCAAGCCATTTAATCAGCATTATTATTCCTATCGGCAAAAGCAATGCTATAATGATAGCAATCGTATAGGCACGTGATGGCACTGGCGATATTTTCCATCCCGAGGCATAATCTATCACTCTTGTGTCGGCATCGGTTATCGTAAGTTTCAAAGCGTTCTCTTCGCGCTTGTTCAGCAGGTAAAGATATAATTGCTCCTTGATTGACTGCTGGCGCGTGAACGACTGCATCTCGCGGCGCTGGGTTGGAACCATATTGATTGCGCTGCTCGTGCGCATCTCCTGGTGACGGTATTCACGGATGCGGATTTGTATCGACTGAATGTAATTCTCGATTGAACGCAGTATTGTACTGCGCATAGTCTCCATCTGAGATTCTTTTTCAGCCACAAGAGGACTGCTGCTGCTAGAATTGGCTATGAGCAGTTGACGCTCACGGACACGCTTGTTGTATTCTTCTATCAGTGTGTTGACGCTCCCGTCGCCTATCGACAGGTTGGGCAGCATCGTATATGGCGCAGCCTCGCGAACCTTGTTCTGCAAGTCGCGGGCAATGCGAATTGCCACCTCTTCGTCAACCAGCGCCTGTGAATACTGTGTGCGGTTGTTGATGTTCGATCCCATCTGCGTGTTCATATCGCTGATGTTGTTCTTGCGCATATAGTCCTCCAGGTCGCCTTCAACGTCTGACAATTCCACGCTAATCACTTTTAGACGCTCCTCTATGAAACGAGCTGTGTTCTCGGCCACACGGTTTTTGTATTCTACAGTGTGCCTGTTGTACGATTCTATCCACAAATTGATGATGTCGATGCCGCGTTTCAGATTTATGTCGTTCATTGCCAGGCGGATGTTGCCGGCATCCTCGTCGACGATCGACGCACTCATACGGCCCATATAGTATCCCGTGGCTTCGTCAAGTGGACGGTATCTTACTTGCAACTTCTCGTTTTCGATGTGGGCAAAACCGGCACGACGTTCTATTACGAGCACACCGCGAGGGGTAATCAGCGTGTCGCCATATTTGCCGTTCCACATCATCGGTGCCTTGCCTTTCTCGCTCTCTATTGTTGAGAGCGTGTAATTGTCCGCACGGCATTCCACCTCGAAATTGCAGGCAGGATAACTGTTGTCGACAAAATGGACATCTATTGGAGTTTTGTCATACATATCCTCGTCCAAAAACAGATGAGGCTTAATGTAAGTGACTGTAAGGTTCAACTCCTCTATCACATCGCGAACAACCTGTGTCGACTTGAAGAAATGGATCTCCTTTTCCGCAGTGCTTGGCGTGCGGAAAGCCTTCATCACATCCTGGTTTATCTGTGTGTTGGGCGAATTGATCTGCATAGTCGCTGCTATGGAGTAGGTGTCCGGGCTCATCTTAAGATACAGCCACGCACATACCAAACATACTACAAGCGAAACAATAATCCAGTACCACGCCGACATAAACAGCTCTATGATGTTGTGGATTATAAAACGGTTGGTGTTTTTCCTTACCGTCGTATTCTCTGCTTTTGCCTGATCTATCATATTAGGGGGTTGAAAGGTTTAAAGGTTGAAAGGGGTAAAATTGTTCTAAATCTTAATTCTGTTTTTTGCTGAACATAGTCACAACAAGTGTTACAACACTCACAGCCGTTGTTACTATTGATAGACGGCTCAGCCAGAAGTCGACAATCCGGTTGCTGCTTCGTATTGTTGTCTGCGACGGCCACACATATATCACATCATTCTGCTGCAGGTAGTAGTAGGGGGAAAACAGAATGTCTTTCGACAGCAGACTGATGTAGTCGGAATACAGCACCCCGTTAATCTCGCGCATAACCAGTATCTTGTCTCTTCGAATACCCATTCCGCCACCAGCAATGCCGCTTCCACCTCCTTGCGCTATGTTTGCCTTTGCTATTAGGTCGAAAATCGTGGCTTTGCCGTCCTCAAACTCATAGATGCCTGTGGCTCCTTCGCCTATCACCGTCACTTTGAAGTTGGTAATTTTGGCACTGACCGTGGCACCATACGCCAGGCCGGCATCGGCAATCTTCTTGCTTATCATCATTTCAAGTTCAGAACAGGTAAGTCCCTCGACTTTCAACGTGTCAAGCAATGGGAAGTTGATGTATCCGTTGCTATTCACCGTGTATGTCGTTATCGACTCGCCGCCTTCCAGCGAATTGATCTTGTTGTTGAACATCTCGGCCAGCATTGGCAGCTTGTGTGTCACCACTATGCGCAGGTCGTCGCCGCGTTTTATCTTCAACTCCTGCATCTGCTGCATTTTGTAATATGTGTTTACATCCAAGTCGTTCAGCAGCACATATTCTTCCACTGTGCCGCAACTCGTGGCCAGCATCATAGCAGCGGCCACAAACCAAAGTTTTGTTTTGAAAAATCGCATATATGTCAAAAAATCAAAATTTTCAATTAAAAAATCACATCTCGTCTCGGTGTTTCCTGACCCATTTCAGGTAGCGCGGTGTCGATACAAAGTTGCGCTCCCACATCCTTCGAGGCTCCTTTAACAATCGGAACAGCCATTCCACTTTTAGCCGCACTGCCCATTGCGGAGCACGTCGCACTGTGCCGGCATAGAAGTCAAACACGGCACCAATCGAGGCTGTCACTTTCACATCGCACAGAAGCGATTTGTAGCGCTCCACCCATTTCTCCTGTTTCGGTGCCGTCATCGAAACAAACAGCACGTCGGGAGCAAAGGCGTTGATGTCGTTCACTATTTCTTGACTCTCCTCCTCGCCAAGTTCGTCGCAGAATGACGGCGACAATGTGCGTACCACGATCTCGGGATGCTCACGGCCCAGCCGTTCCACTATCAGATTCAGCACCTTCTCGGTGCTGCCCATATAGTACACTTTCCCGCGACGTTGCGAAAGCAGCGACAGGAGATATCTATGCAGGTCGTCGCCGGCTATCTTTGCAACTCTCACTCCACGCCAGCGGCGAAGCGACATACAGATGCCCTCGCCATCTGGCAACAGCACATCGCTGTTCTCCAAAGCGGTACGAAAGTCCTTGTCGTCCAAAGCCTTTGCAAAAGAGTGGGGGTTAAGGCAGTTCACCACCTTACTCGCACCGTCCAGGGTTACGGCGTCAAGGCTCTCGGCCAATTTGTAGTTGAAAAACTTCTGCATATATCTTCTTAAATCGCATCGGAAGTCGTGTTTGTACACACTTCCGTCACGGTCAGCCCCATAAGAGACTGTTCCTATCCACTGTGGCGACACAGCAGACTTTTTTTTTCGTTTTTTACGCCTGAATACGCATTTGCACTATCACTTCAACGTTTTTTTTACTGTTTTTTTTATTTTCTTATTATTATAATCATATCTAAAAAGCAGTAATAGTATGAGTTATGCAAAAACATACTTGCGTTTAACAGTTACAAATATACACTTTTTATTATTAATGACAAAATTTGCATTGATTTTTTTGTTCCGTGTTGTGTTTTTCTTCTGTTTCCCATCCATTTTTTACCTATACCAGCATAGGCATATGTACAGTATTTGTACAGTATATGTACAGTATATGTACGCTTTAGAAGCGTACATATACTGTACATATACTGTACAAATACTGTACATATGCCTTGGAAGAACTGGTTCTTAGTACGTTACAAGGGCTGTTTTGATGCTTGTGGTTTTTCTCCTTTTGAAACAATATTTTCGTTTTTCCCGCGTTTTCTGTCCGATTTAATGCCTGATTGCACTTGGTAAAAATTTGATCAAATGAATTTTCTTGACTTGATAATAGCTCTGCCTTTGGGGTATTTGATTTTCAAAGGCTACAAAAGGGGACTGATTTTCGAGCTTGCGGCTTTTCTGTCCATCATCTTTGGCAGCATTCTCGCCGTTCGTTTTGCCAATTGGTTTTCGCAGCTTGTTGGTCTAGACGGACCTAATGCTTACCTGATTTCGTTCTTTGTTATCTTTTTGATTGTCATTGTACTGTCGCTGATGGTTGCGAAACTTGTCGAACGTTTTGTCAAATTGATGCACGTCGGTGTCGTCAATAATTTAGCTGGCGCTTTACTGGGTCTGCTCAAGGGCCTGTGCATAGTTGGAGTATTGCTTTACTATATTGCTGTTATCGATTTGAATGAGAAAGTTTTGAGCCGTGATGTGAAGCAGTCGTCGATGCTCTATCATCCAGTCGAAAGATCGGGACGATGGATTGCCGGTCAGATGGATACATACGTTGCACAGCGAAAGTTGCAGCACGAGCAACAAGAAGGCTCTCAATCTATCTGATCTTTAGTCTTTTAATAATGTTTGTTTTAAACCATTAAACTTCATTTATGCTTATTCTCGCTCCGATGCAGGGTCTCACTGAATTGCTTTTCAGAAGGGTCTTCCACAGACTCTATCCAGGAGCGTTCGACTATGCTGTCAGTCCTTTTCTTTCGTTGACCCACGGCAATCTTAAGGATGCGGGAAAAAAGGTCGAGGATGTGTTGCCTGAACTCAATGCTGATTGTATGCCGGTTGTGCCTCAGGTGTTGGGTCACGAGGCTGAAGGTTTTGTTGACCTTGCCAATCGGCTTAGTGAACTGGGCTACAGTGAGGTGAACTGGAATATGGGGTGTCCTATGCGAAGGGTTGCGGCCAAGCATCGCGGCTCGGGTATTTTGCCTTATCCCGATGAGGTGCGGTCTATTCTCGATTACGTTGTTCCCCGTATCAAAACGTCTCTTTCTGTGAAAGTTAGACTTGGATATGTTTCTCCAGATGAAATTGATTCAATAATACCCATCCTTAACGACTATCCTCTCGCCTCGGTGACAGTCCATCCGCGTACTGGCAAACAGATGTACTCTGGACAGGTCAACATCGAGAAAATGAAACAGATAGCTCCGCTTATTCGGCATAAAACAATCTATAATGGCGATGTTTGTTCGGTATATGACTACCGTCGCATCAGGTCGCTTTTTCCTGGCATCAAAGATATGATGATTGGCCGTGGTGCACTTTATAATCCGTTGTTGCCTATGCAGATACGCACTGAGGTTGTCGAGGACTTTTCTTCGTCGGAGAACATTGGTGTTGCATCGGTTCCGACAGCAGCTCAATTCATCAATGCACTTGTTGATGCGATTATGGATATGGATGTCAGTGTCCAGGCAAAAGTACGGAAAATCAAAGAGTATTGGTGCCTTTTGTCAAAGGCATTGTCCGGCAGTGAGGAATACAAGCGCAAAGTGCTTCACGCCAGTGATTTGGATGCTGTTTTGCGTCTTATCGATGAAATGACGAAATAGACCATTGCACCGATACCTAGTCCGAGCAGCGCACCGCAGATAAGGTCGCCTGGATAGTGTTTGCCCAGATAGGCGCGACTGTAGCATACTAAGGCGGCCCACGTAAACATAACGTACGGTATTGCAGTGTTTTTATAGCCACTGATCTTTGTTTCAGGTTCCTGATTCTCCGTTCTCCGTTTCCCTCCGTACATTAGACTTATAAACATTGCTACGGCAAATGAGTTGGCAGCGTGTGACGAAACAAAGCCATAATGGCCGCCTTTGCCTGTATGGAACATTCTGACACCTTCGAGTTCGTAGCAGGGACGCAGCCTTTGTACGCCTTCTTTGATGGCGTTGTTGCTTATTTGGTCGGCAAGCAGAAAACACAGACCTATGCCGACAAGCACCCATAACCAGCTTTTCCGGTCGTGTTTAAATGTTGTGAATGCAATTACAACAAGTAGTAATATTGCCCAGCTCCAGCCTTGGCTGAAGGTCCACATCGTCCAATCCATCAGGTCGTTGTGGTGACCATTGATCCAGCGGAACAGTGTCTGGTCAATCGTTATTACTCTCTCCATTTAATTTGGCGAAAATCAAATCCTTGAGTTCTTTGATGTTGTATCCCGATACGGCGCTTATCATTATTGTGGGCAATGTGCGTGGCAGTGTGCGTTTCATCTGTTTTATCATTTCGTTGTCAAGCATATCGCATTTTGTCACTGCCAGAATACGTTCTTTGTCAAGCAGTTCGGGATTGTATTTCTTGAGCTCTTTGAGCAGAATGTTGTATTCTTTTTTGATGTCCATACTCTCGCACGACACCATAAAGAGCAGTATTGAGTTGCGCTCTATGTGACGCAAGAAGCGCAATCCCAGGCCCTTGCCTTCCGATGCTCCTTCGATGATGCCAGGAATGTCGGCAATGCAGAACGACTGGTCGTCGTGGTATTTCACGATGCCGAGGTTGGGAACCAGCGTCGTGAATGGGTAGTCGGCTATTTCGGGTTTTGCTGCTGAAACTACGGAAAGGAACGTTGATTTACCCGCATTGGGAAAGCCCACAAGTCCCACATCGGCAAGAACTTTCAGCTCTATGATGACCCATCGCTCTTCTGCAGGCTCGCCGGGTTGGGCGTAGCGCGGTGTCTGGTTGGTAGGTGATTTGAAATGGTCGTTGCCCCATCCTCCGCGACCGCCTTTGGCTATGATGGCTGTCTGGCCTTCTTCGGTGATTTCGCACAGTTGTTCGCCAGTTTCTGCGTCGCGACATACGCAACCCAGGGGCACGTCGAGTATCTGGTCTTCGCCTTCGCGGCCGGTGCACAGGTTCTGGCCGCCGTTCTGACCGTTCTCTGCAAATACGTGCTTGGTATATTTCAGGTGTAAAAGAGTCCATCGGTTAGTGTTGCCGCGCAGTATCACGTGGCCGCCTCGGCCGCCGTCACCGCCGTCGGGACCGGCTTTGGCGTTGTATTTCACTCGCAGCAGATGTGCTGAACCTGCACCGCCTTTGCCGGAGCGGACAAGGATTTTTACGTAATCGACAAAGTTTGATGTCATTTGGTTGTGGGTCTTGGTGTTGTATATTTGTTTTTGGGGGCGGTAAATGCCGCTAAGCGTTTGCCGCCCAATGCTATAAGCGATGTTTATTTGCGCTTTTCTATCTCGGAAACGATATTGGCAGAGATTTCTTTGATGTCGCCAAATCCGTTTACCTTGATATGCAGACCTTTGCCTTCGTAGTATGCTGCTACGGGAAGGGTCTTGGCTTCATATTCTTTCAATCGGTTCTTGATGGTCTCTTCGTTGTCGTCGCTGCGGCCCGAAATTTTGGCACGTTCCAGCATACGGCGTATCAACTCTTCGCGGGGCACGTCGAGACTCACCATACAGGTCAGCTTGCGACCGTGTTTTGCCAGTAGTTTGTCGAGGGTTTCTGCCTGTGCAACATTGCGCGGAAAACCATCGAAAAGAATGCCTTGTGTGTCTTTTGCTATAGCGTTGTCGATCATTTCCACAACGATGTCGTCGCTGACAAGGCTGCCGGAGTCCATAATGCATTTTATACGCTTGCCGAGTTCGGTTTGGTCGGCTATTTCCTTGCGCAGAAGGTCGCCAGTCGAAATGTGGTTGAGGTTGTATTTTTCAACAAGCAAATCGGACTGGGTACCTTTGCCGGCACCGGGAGCACCGAATAAAACGATGTTTAGCATATTAACTTAACATTTTACCGTTAAACTATACTTTACTTCACAGAAACGATCTCGAGATCGAAAATCAGCGAGCTGTTGGCAGGGATAATGCCAAGATCCTGAGGGCCGTAACCAAGCGACGAGGGTATGATGAGGGTCAGCTTGCTGCCTGCAGGCTGGTTGATGATGCCCTTTTCCCAGCCGCGGATGAGCGACTGCTCGCCTACACGGTAGCTGAGGGGTTCGTAAGGACGGCGGCTGTCGTAAATGTCATTCTCTTTGGCAACGCTTTCAAGGCTGGTGTCAAAGACTTTGCCGTTGAGCAGACGACCGGTGTAGTTGATGGCAACCTGGCGTCCTATTTCAACCTTCTGGCCGTTACCTTTCTTGTTGACGATAATGTAAAGACCTTCGTCGTCGGGAGTGGCCTTGATGTTGTTGTCTTCAACGTATTTGGCCAGAGCCTCTTTTTCAGCGGCTTGTGCCTGCTGCATATTTTCCATAAAGTTGGCCTGTTCCTGCTCCATCTCCTCGCGGGTAACAATGTCGGTGAGGTTGATTTCGTATATGAGCTTCATACCAGTGCCAGCTTTGTAGAATTCCGGGAAACGACCGCCGTATTTGGCCACCGAGTCAGCGTTGATTTCAAAAATAGCCTTGTCACCGATGTGCATCATCAAAAGTCCTTCGGGCAGGTCGCCGGGGAATGTTGTCGCATTTGCCATCAGTATGCGGTCGGGAGTGTCGACACGGCCAAGGATGGAGTCGTTTAGTTTCACAATGCAGGTTCCGACCAGGACATCGTTCTCCTTGACCTGTTGGGCATCCTTGTTGATTTCAAGGAATTTGTACCTCAAACCGTTTTTGGTTGTCTTGAATCCATCGCCGCACGACGCCAGAATGGCTGCTCCGAGAGCAATGACTGCAAAAAGTTTATAACTTCTTTTCATTTCTTTAGTTGTTTAATTTTTATTGTTTTGTATTTGTTGTTTTAAATTCAAGGTTAAATCATAGTACTTCAAGGTCGATGACAAGGATGGCTGACTGCGGAATGCGGTCGCCGTCGCCACCGATGCCGTAGGCCAGGTTCGACGGTAGGATCACTTTGGCGCGGCTTCCACGGTGCAGTTGTAGCACGGCATAGTCCAGACCTATCATCTCTTGACGTCGTCCGGCGACATAGTTGTCCTCTATGTCGTTGTATATTGTCTTACCGTTAATGGCTTCAATGTTGTAGCGCAGATGTACGCTGTCTTCGATTTCAATTTTTTTGTTGATGCCTTTTCGGTATTCCCATAGGCGGGCACCTTCGGGCAGTTTTTCCATCTGCCACCCGCGCCGCGTAACATACTCGTCTATGGCTGTTTCCTCCGATTGGGCAATAGTACGGTTTGCATTGATGAGATGTTCTTTCAAGTCCTTGCTTTGTGTCGTTGGGCGTCCCACCATAGGCGGATCGTTGTGGCAGGCTGCAAGTAGGCTGCAGGCAAGTATCAGAATCGCGCGTTTCATTTTGAGGTTTTGTTTTTCAGATGGTTGGACAAATCGCGCAGCATATTTTCCTCAAGCACCTTCAAGGTTGTATCGAAATCGTAGGGCGACGTGGCACCACTTGCCTGTGTGTGGCCGCCACCACCGAAATATTTGTGGGCGAAGACGTTGACGTCAAAATCACCTTTTGCACGGAATGATATACGCACTTTGCCGTCGGTTTCTTTTACCATTGCACCTACAGCCATAGGCTGCATCATAAGTGTATAGTTGACAAGGCCTTCCAGGTCATTGGCTGTGCCGTCAAAGTGTGCCAGGTCGTCAGCGTTGATGTATATGTAGGAAAATCCGACTTCAGGAAATATCTTCAAACGCTCGCTGAGTAGGAAACCGAGTATCTGCATTTTCTTGATACTGTAGTTGTTGAAGGTGCGGTTATGGACATCGGCAGCGCCTATTGGATGATGCATCAGGGCGGCAGCGGCTTCGTAGAGCGATGGATCCTCGTTGGCGTAGGCAAAGCAGCCGGTGTCTGTATTTATGCCGTGAAACAGACAGCGTGCCGTAGGGAGCGTAATCGAACTGTCGCCAATCATTTGAACAAAAAGCCAGTATAGCAATTCGCAGGTAGATGACAGGTCTGGCACCGAGACAACTGTCTGGAACATAGTCGTGTCAGGATTGTGATGATGGTCTACCAGCATTTTCGACGCATTGCTTTCTGCTAATGCTTTATCCAAAGGCAATATGCGCGAGGCGTTGTTGAAATCCACACCCCATATTAGGTCTGCGTCAGCAAAACGTTGCTCGCAGAGAGCCAGGTTTTCTTCCGCGTTGATGATATCTTCCGAACCAGGTAGATAGCGCATATCGTCGGGGCAGGGGTGTGGCAGAACGACGCTTATTTGCGGCATTGTTTCGCCTGCAAAAAACGCCGTCCGCAGCCAGTGGTAAGCACCAAGGGCCGAACCTACCGCGTCGCCGTCGGGGTTCATATGCGACACGATTACGATGTTTTGCGCCTTGCCAAGATGTATGGCAAAGCGTTCAACGGTTTCGTTATCAATGGTTAATGGCATTTTTTGCGTTATTCTACAAACTGCAAAGATACGCATATTTTTTAATATATGCGCGCGTGTTGAAAAATTATGATGGTGTTATCTCGAAGCGCCTATTTACCACGCTTGGCCTTTGCTGACCATCCAGGCTTGGGCTTCTTTATTGCCGAGTTTTGCAGCCTTCTTGTAGCTTGCGGTCTCGCGGGTGCTGTTGCCCTGTTTGGCGTAGAGCTTGGCGATAAGGCAGTAGGTCTCGTGGTCGCGGTCGTTGATGGCTACGGCTTTCTGATAGCTTCGCAACGCTTTGACGTAGTCACCCTTGTCGGTGTAAACTTGTCCAAGGCACTTGTAGGCATCGGTGTTCTTGGGATTGATGCGCGAGGCTTTCTGATGGTAGGCTATTGCCTCGTCGTAGTTGCCTTTGAGGGCGTAGACGGCACCAAGGCGATTGTAGGCGGGAATGTAGGTGCTGTCGAGATCGATGATTGCTTCGTAGCATTGTGTGGCTTTCTTGTCGTCGCCGCGCTGTATGTAGGCAATGCCGAGATAGTATAGCAGCTTGATGGATTTGGGGTCGCGCTGCAGGCCTTTGCGTAGGTGTGTGATGGCTGTCTCGTAGTTGTTTTTCTGGGTGTACATAACGCCGAGGTTGTAGTAGGCATCAATATTGTCAGGATCGTTGGCCAGCGTTTTGCGGAATTGCGCAAGAGCATCATTGTCGTTGCCTCGGTTGTAATAGATTACTCCCAGTGTGTTGGTGGCGCGCGGATATTTGGGGTCTATTTCGAGTGCTTTCTTTACCCAGTTGACAGCGTTGGTGAAGTTCTTCTTGTAGTTGTATATCAATGCCATACTACAGTAGGCTGAGGCGCTTTTGGGATTGAGCTCTATGGCACGCTCGGCAAGTTGCATCAGTTCGTCTACACCGCTGAAAAGTGCACTCCGTGAGCCGTCGAAGTCACCGTTTTCGATGTAGCAGTAGACGAGGTGCTCATAGGCTTCCGCCAGTGTGTCGTTGATCGCAACGGCTTGATAGAGTGATGTTATGGCTTCGTCGAGGTGGCTGCGCTTCTCCTGAAGTTTACCGAGTAGAAGCAGCGGTTCGGCATTTTCTGGCTCGTCGACGACAGCCTGTTGGTAGTATCCTTGTGCGCGGTCGAGCAGACCAAGTTTTTCTGCGTTGATGCCTTTGGCTATGTTGTCGTTGCTTTGGCACAGGGCGGTGCCGCTGATTATAGCGAAAAGAGTAAAAATGAGTATTGTCTTCTTCATAATCGTCTGTTTTATAATCAATATTCACCAGTTGGCAATCATTCAACTTATTTTCCCCCAGGCGAGGGCGCGTTTGTTTTTCTGTATGTAAAGGCGCAGGCAGGCGTTGTCGATTTTTTCCAATTGTGGGTCTTGTTCAAGGATTGTCTGCACACATTCGCGAGCGGCACGCACTATCGGTTCGTCGTTGACGATGTCGGCCAGCTTGAGTTGTAAAATGCCACTTTGCTGCAGGCCTTGCAGGTCGCCGGGCCCGCGCAGTTTAAGGTCTACTTCTGCTATACGGAAACCGTCGCTGGTGTCTACCATTGTCTTGATGCGCTCGCGGGCTGTGTTCGACAGTTTGTCGCCGGTCATCAGGATGCAGTACGACTGTTCCGCACCGCGTCCCACGCGACCGCGTAGCTGGTGCAGCTGCGACAGGCCAAACCGCTCAGCGTTTTCGATGATCATTACTGATGCGTTAGGCACGTCGACACCGACCTCTATAACTGTAGTGCTGACCATAATCTGCGTTTCTCCGCGTTTGAAGCGCCCCATCTCGTAATCTTTTGCTTCGCTGTCCATACGGCCGTGGACGATGCTTATTTGGTATTGAGGCAGCGGGAATTCGCGAGCAATGCTTTCGTATCCATCCATCAGGTCTTTCAAATCCATTGTTTCCGACTCCTCAATCAGAGGATAGACAATGTAAACCTGACGGCCTCGTGCAATCTGGTCACGTATGAATCCGAAGACTTTCAGTCGCTGATGATCAGTGCTGTGTATCGTTTTGACCGATTTGCGTCCTGGTGGCAGTTCGTCGATGATGGAGCAGTCAAGATCGCCGTAGAGCGTCATTGCCAGCGTACGCGGTATGGGTGTGGCGGTCATAACGAGCACGTGCGGCGGCTGAATGCTTTTTGTCCACAGCTTGCTGCGCTGTTCGACGCCGAAACGGTGCTGCTCGTCGATGACTACAAAGCCCAGATTCTTGAACTGCACATCCTTTTCTATGACGGCGTGTGTGCCAATGAGTATGTCTATTTCGCCGTTTTGCAGGCGTTGTTTTATTTTGCGTTTTGCACCGGTTTTGACAGCTCCGGTCAGAAGTTCGACGCTGACTCCGAGATCGTCGAGCATTTTGCTTATGTTGGCATAGTGCTGGTTGGCAAGTATTTCGGTAGGAGCCATTAGGCAGGTTTGGCAGCCGTTGTCTATGGCGATGAGCATTGTCAGCAGTGCCACCAGCGTTTTTCCGCTTCCTACGTCGCCCTGCAGCAGGCGGTTCATCTGGTGGCCGCTTTTCATATCGGCCCGTATTTCCTTGACGACGCGTTTCTGGGCGCCTGTCAGTTCGAAGGCCAGGCGTTCGTTGTAGAAACGGTTGAAATGTTCGCCTACAATACTGAAAACGTAGCCGTTGCTGCGCATTTGGCGACTGTGTTTGGCATATTGGTAGTCGAGTTGCAGGAAAAACAGTTCTTCGAATTTCATTCGTTGCACTGAAAGGCTTATGTCGTGTGGGCGGGTGGGGTAGTGTATCACCTCGATGGCGTTGGCGCGGCTGGGGAGTTTGTATTTTTCTATGATGTTCTGTGGCAACGTCTCGGGTATGCGTCCGGCGGCCATACGCAGCAGTTGCTCGGTGAGTTTTGCTATGCCTTTTGTGTGCAACCCTTTGGCTTTCAGTTTTTCGGTCGATGAATATATGGGTATGTATTTCAGGTTGGAGTTGTTGTCGCGGTCGGCACGTTCTATGTCGGGATGGGCGATGTTGATGTGTCCGTTGAAGATGTTGGGTTTTCCCATCACGATGTATTCTGTGTCGGGTTTTAGCGACTCGCGTATCCATTTAAGTCCTTGAAACCAAACCAATTCAATCTGCCCTGTCTCGTCGCGCAGCATAGCTGAAAGGCGCGTTGATTTGCCGTTGCCCACGGTGTGCAGGTCGAATATGGTGCCGCGCAGCACAACGTAAGGCTCGTCGATGTTTATGTTGCGAATGGTCGTGGTCTGCGAGCGGTCGACATAGCGGTAGGGGAAGTATTCCAAAAGGTCGCCATAGGTGCTAATGTCCAGTTCGCTCTTGAGAATTTGAGCGCGCGCCGGGCCTACTCCTTTAAGGAATTCAATCGGTGTGTCGACAAATAGCACGTTGGGTGTATTCAATGGCCGTAAAATTTAGAATCTATACAATATATTTATTAATGTCTTTTCCGAAGGCTGCCAGTTCGCGAACCATCGACGAGCTGATGACGGCATTTTCGGGGTCGGCAAGGAGAATCACTGTTTCGATGTCAGGGGCAATGAGGCGGTTGATGTCGGCAATCTTTTGCTCGTAGGCGAAATCGGTTGCATCGCGGACACCTCTAAGAATGTATTGTGCTCCGGCCTGTCTGCACAGGTCGGTTGTCAGGCAGGAATAGGTGGTCACCTCCACACTGGGCATCTGTGCCACGGCGCGTTTGATTCGCTCCACGCGTTCGTCGACCGGCATAAAACCCTTTTTTTCGGTGTTGATGCCCACGGCGACAATTATTCTGTCGAAAAGTGGCAACGCCCTTTTCAGCAAAGCCAAGTGTCCGACGGTCATAGGGTCGAACGAGCCGGGGAAAACAGCAATCTTTGTCATTTAATTATCTGTGTTTCTTTTTTTTCGGTTTAAGGTGTTTGTGGTTGTCGTCGCCGAAAACATAAAGCAGACGCATCGACAGCGACGAATTGTAGAGATTGTTCTGCCATTGGGTTGCCTCGCGGTCGCCATCGTGGTGGTAGCCCGAGAAGCTCCAGTTGCGTTTCACGGGTATCAGCGACATCTGGTAGCGGAAGTTGAGCGTAAGGCCTCGCCAGATTGGAAACCTGATGTCAATTGCTGCTGCCAGGTCGTTCTTAAGGAATGACATATCCGACGTGTCGGGTTCGAAATAGCCGGCGTGGTAGATGATCAGACCGTGGGGCTGTTGCACCAAACGGCTGTATACCAGTCCTAAACCGAGGGTCATACCACCGTAAGGGTCGGTAAAATGAAAAGTCAGCGGTATGTCGACATAGTTCATTGTGAAATCGAAGAGGCTGTAAGGTTCGTGTGTGTTGTTGAAGGCACCGCGTTGGGAATAGTCTGCCTCCATCGACAACTGCCATTTGGCATCGTCCGACAGGTCGACGATGGCACCGACACCTGCCGTGATGCCCCATTTGCGGAAGCCGCGCAGCTCGTCGCCCTCTATTTGCGATGCTGTGGCGCCAAAGGCGGGATAGGCGCGTATCACCTGGCGGCTTTGCCGGCGTTGCGCCGTTGCGCTGCCCGCGGCAAGTAGCAGTGACACAAAAAGTATTATAGTGGTTTTTTGTAGCTTCATACAGTCTTAAAAGAGTGTTTTTATTGCATAAAACGCAATTGTTGAAAAAAAATTGTTGTGAAAGATACTTCTTGTTCAAAAAAAATGCAGTAATTTTGCACTATGGAAATTACACAACGAAACAGTACAAAAAGAAAAGAAAGAATTACTTACGAACAAGCTTTCTCTCTCAACGGCAAGACACCACCCCAGGCTGTCGAGCTTGAAGAGGCCGTTTTGGGTGCTCTTATGCTCGACCAAAATGCCCTCAACAACACCATACAGATGCTTCGTACGGAATATTTCTACCGTCCGGAGCACCAGATTATTTTCAAGGCCATATTGACTCTGTTCGAACAATCGAAACCAGTCGACTTGCTTACTGTTACGCAACAGCTCATCAAGGATGGCCAACTCGAGGCCGTAGGTGGCGGTATGTATCTGTCGCAGCTCACCAACCGTGTTGTCTCGGCGGCGCACATCGAGTTCCATTCGCGCATTCTGTCCGAAAAATACATACAGCGCGAAGTGATACGCGTATGCACCGAAACCCTTACTGAAGCCTACGACGAGACCACCGACGTGCTCGATTTGCTCGACAAGACCGAACGCGTGCTGATGGACATTGACGAAAAGAATTTCCACACCGAATACCATAATATGCAGGACGTGCTGCACACCGCCTTCGAACAGATCGAGGCGGCACAGGCCAGCGACAGCTCCTACAGCGGCATTCCTACAGGCTTTGTCGAACTCGACCGTATGACGGCAGGCTTCCAGCCGGGCACACTCATCATCCTTGCCGCCCGTCCCGCTATGGGTAAGACGGCCTTCGCTCTGACAATGGCACGCAACATTGCCATCGATATGAAGAAACCGATAGCTTTCTTCTCGCTTGAAATGACTGCTGTCGAGCTTGTTATGCGACTCATCAGCAGCGAGTCGGGCATTTCGGGCGACCGCCTCAAAAAAGGTGAAAAACTGCCCGAAGTCGAAAAAACACAGCTCTATGCCAAATCGCAAGTGTTGACCGAGGCGCCCATCTATATCGACGACACTCCGCAGCTTTCCATTTTCGAACTGCGTGCCAAATGCCGCCGCCTCAAGCAGCAACACAAAATCGAGATGGTATTCATCGACTACCTGCAGCTGATGCAGGCCGGCGGCGAGCAGTCGCGCAACGGCAACCGAGAACAGGAAATCAGCCTCATATCCCGCCAGTTGAAAGCATTGTCGAAGGAACTCGGAGTGCCTGTCATTGCACTTTCGCAGCTTTCGCGCGCTGTCGAGACTCGTGGCGGCACCAAGAAGCCACAGCTCAGCGACTTGCGCGAGTCGGGTGCCATCGAGCAGGATGCCGACATCGTGATGTTTATCTATCGTCCTGAATACTACCAGATTTACGAAGACAACAATGGCTCTACGCTTGGAATGGCCGACATCATCGTCGCCAAGCATCGTAGCGGCGAGACCGGCGAGGTGCGCTTGCGCTTTGTATCGCAGTTTGCCAAGTTCGAAAACCGCGACGCCGAAGGTCAATACGATATGGTTTCGGGTTTGGCTCCCAACACCGCTTTCGACAACGGCGGTGCCGTCATTCTCGACTCCAAGATGAACCAGGACATCGACTCTTCTTCCAACGCCGAAAACGAGAGTATGTTCTGATGCCCGTGCCCGTTTGCCCGTTTTGTGGCGAATGATTGGATTTTTATAGTTTTCTGCTTTTTGTATATAGTTGAAAACCACAGCGAAACATCGGTTGGTGTTTCGCTGTGGTTCATTATGCCTTTATATGTCCCAAAGCGTTCTTTTCGCTATACATTCCCTGGCATATGTACAGTATTTGTACAGTATATGTACAGTATATGTACGCTTCTGAAGCGTACATATACTGTACATATACTGTACAAATACTGTACATATGCCAGGGCGGTTTCTGTAAATGACTGGAAATGAATGGTGCTTTTTTGAGGGTGCGACAATGCTTGAAAGTTGTTTGAAATTTTATTTTGCCGAATGAGTAAAAATGCGTAAATTTGCAGATGTGTTGTTTTGTGCAACATACATATATGTGTTTGTAATTCAATAAATAAAATTAATTTATATAATTATTCAATAAAAAAAATGGAAAAGAAGGACCTTTTGAAAGAAATTGTTCAGCACATCGACATCAAGAAGTATGACTCGACAGAGATTATCGACGCTATGCGCCATATGTCGTTCACAAGCCGCGACACTGCCCGTGCCGCCGACATCCTGATGAAGATGTGTGCCGAGAAAGAGTGTACCAACATCCTTACCATCGCTGGCTCGACTTCGGCTGCCGGATGTATGCAGGTGTATGTCGATATGGTTCGCAACAAGATGGTCGACGTTGTCGTTTCGACCGGTGCATCGATTATCGATATGGACCTTTTCGAGGCTCTTGGTTTCAAACATTATATCGGCACGAAGGAAAATGTCATCCCCGACACAAAGCTGCGCGAGCTTTACATCGACCGCATATATGACACTTTCATTGACGAAGAGGAACTGCAGGCTTGCGACAATGCCACGTTCGAACTGGCCAATATGCTTGAGGCTCGTCCCTACAGCTCGCGCGAGTTCATCTACGAGCTCGGCAAGTGGCTGCACAACGGTCGCGCTGTGAAGAAGGACAGTCTGATCCAGACCTGCTACGAGTGCGGCGTGCCTATTTTTGTTCCTGCTTTCAGTGACTGCTCGGCAGGTTTCGGCATCGGCAAGCACCAGTGGATGCGCGCTCAGGAGGGCAAGCCTTATCTGAGCATTGACTCGGTTTGCGACTTCATCGAGCTGACCAAGATCAAGATGGCCTGCCCCGAGACGGGTCTGTTTATGGTCGGTGGCGGTACGCCGAAGAACTTTGCCCAGGACACCGTTGTCTGCGCCGAAATCCTTGGTCACGAGGTTCCTATGCACAAATATGCCATTCAGATCACCGTGGCCGACGTGCGCGACGGTGCCTGCTCGTCGTCGACGCTGCTTGAAGCCGGCAGCTGGGGCAAGGTGAGCGAGGAATTGCAGCAGATGGTCTATGCCGAAGGCACTACGGTCATCCCGCTGATTGCTTCGTATGTGTACCACAACGGACCGTGGCGTGAGCGTGAGTACAAGAGATGGCAGGACATTTTTGCCAAATAAAAGAAACCCCATTCACCTTTCACACAAATCACCGACAATGGACGATTGTTTACGTGGCCAGATACGCGACTTGATAAGGCGCGAGGTCGTTGTGGCGACGGGCTGTACCGAACCGGGTGCCGTGGCTCTGGCTGTGGCCAAAGCCCGCGAGACGCTTGGCGAAATGCCTGACAGCACAGAACTGTTGCTCAGCAAAAATGTTTTCAAGAATGCTATGGGTGTCGGCATACCCGGCACGGGAATGATTGGTCTGCCCATAGCTGTGGCAATTGCGCTGACATCGGGCGAATCGCAGCGGCAGCTGGAGGTGCTGACGGTGCCGGCCGAGGCTGTGGACAAGGCCAAAGGCTGGCTTGCCAACAATGGCGACCGCATCAGCATCGGATTGAAGGAGCCTTGCGAGGACAAGCTCTACATCGAATGTATCTGTACCAAAGGCTCCGACAAGGCTACGGCGATTATTTCGAAGAGGCACACCAACTTTGTTTATGTTGCCAAAAACGACAATGTGCTGGTCGACAATGAGGGTTCGCAGTGCGGTGGCGACTCCGATTGTGGCAATGAACCGCGCCTGTCGCAGCGCATTGTCTACGACTATGCCACCACGGCTCCCCTCGATGAACTGAAGTTCATTATGGAGACTGTCAGTCTGAACAGTGCTGCTGCCAATGAGGGTCTCAAGGGTTACGGTCTGAACACGGGGCGCATTCTGATGGAAAATGCCGACGGCGACATTGTCCACACTGTCATTGCACGCACTGTGGCCGCTTCCGACGCCCGTATGGACGGCTGCACACTGCCGGTCTATTCCAACAGTGGCAGCGGCAATCAGGGCATAGCCTGCACACTGCCGGTATTCGAATATGGCAAGGCCAAGGGATCGAGCGATGAACAGGTGACGAGAGCGTTGATACTTAGTCATTTGACATCTATTTACATCAAACGCGGCATTGGCCGCCTGTCGGCATTGTGTGGCATTGTCAACGCTTCAATCGGCGTTACTTCTGGCATCACTTACCTGCACGGAGGCAACTTCGACCAGGTGTGCTATGCCATAAAGAATATGATCAACACGCTGGCCGGTATGGTTTGCGACGGTGCCAAACCGTCGTGCGCACTGAAGATGTCGACAGGGTTGTACAGCGCCTTTGTCAGTGCCGAGTTGGCATTGCACGACAAGGTTGTCGATGCCTGCGACGGCCTGTCGGAGAAGGACATAGACTATTCTATCCGTAACCTTGGCCGTCTGGGTCACGAAGGTATGGACCAGACCGACGACGTGGTTTTGGACATTATGACGCACAAGCAGAATTGAGGCCGACGGGGAATAGGGAAAAGAAGTAAGGAATCAGGAACCGGGGACGGTGGCCAATGAAAAAAATGTTGGTGATTGTTCCCCATTTGAAAAAAAAACAGTAATTTTGCCAATTCAAATTTAATATTATCAAGATATGGATTTTAACAGTAACAGAACGAAAGAAGAGTTGTATTCACAGTCCATTAGTGCGGGAAAGCGCAAATATTTTTTTGATGTGAAAGAGACGCGTGGCGGTGACAAATTCATCGTTATTGCCGAAAGCCGCAAGCTTTTTGACAACAACACGGGTAGTTTTTATTTTGAGAAAAACAAAATGTTCCTCTATAAGGAGGACTTTGAGAAGTTCCAGCGCGGCCTGACGAACGCCATCAACTTCATTGAGACTGGCGTTATTCCGGAAGAGGAGCCGGCAACGTTTGCCGACGATACGACTTCTGCCGCTCACAACGACGACATTGAAGACATTTTCAAAATCTGACGCCGGCAATCTCCGGCAATGAACCAAAATCGAACATCGATTAAAATGGGTAAAATAATTTCGATAGCCAACCAGAAAGGCGGTGTGGGCAAGACAACCACGGCGACAAACCTTTCGGCCTCGCTGGCAGTGCTGGAATACAAGGTGCTGCTTATCGATGCCGACCCGCAGGCCAACGCCACGTCGGGACTGGGTGTCAACCCCGAGACCGTGGAGCAGAGCGCCTATGAGTGTTTTCTCGGTCAGGCGGCGGCAAAGGACTGCATTGTTGAGACTGAAACGCCCAACCTGTATCTGCTGCCTACACGTATTGACCTTGTAGGTGCAGAGATCGACCTTGTGAACGAGAAACAGCGTGAGTTTTACATTTCGAAGGCTTTGGCGCCGATTCGCGACGAATATGATTTCATTATCATCGACTGCTCGCCGTCGCTGGGTCTTATCACCATCAACGCGCTTACAGCGTCGGATTCGGTCATCATACCGATACAAAGTGAGTATTTCGCCCTCGAAGGTCTTGGCAAACTGCTCAACACCGTTCGTATCGTACAGACGCGGCTGAATCCGAAACTGTCTATTGAAGGTCTTCTCATCACTATGTACGATTCGCGTCTGCGCTTGGCTCGACAGGTGGTGGAAGATGTGCGCGGACATTTCAAACAGATGGTCTTCGACACCCTTATCTACCGCAACACCAAGCTGGCAGAGGCTCCGAGCTACGGCCGCTCGATTATTATGCACGACGCTACCTGCTCGGGTGCCATCAACTACCTGAATCTTGCCAACGAAATCCTGCGCCGCAACGGGATGGACAAGGCCAAGAAAAGCAAGTGAGAACAGAAAGTAAGATTGTTATGACTACCAAGAAAAAAACTACAGGTCTGGGACGCGGTCTGGGTTCTATATTGCCCGATGTCGACATCGATGCCGCTATGGGCAAGAGCAACCTTACCACGGCCATTACCACCATACCTCTCGACAGCATAGAAGCTAACCCTTTCCAGCCTCGCAAGGAATTCGACCAGGAGGCTCTTGAGGAACTGGCACAGTCCATTCGCCAACAGGGGGTTATCACTCCAATCACGGTGCGCCAGATGCCTGACGGCAAATATCAACTTATTGCCGGCGAACGTCGTATGCGTGCTTCGCAGATTGCCGGCTTGAAGGAAATTCCGGCCTATATCCGCATTGCCACCGACACACAGATGATGGAGATGGCACTGGTGGAAAATATTCAGCGTGAGAATCTTAACGCTATGGAGATTGCTTTCTCTTATAACGCTCTCATTGAGGAATGTCAGCTGACGCACGAACAGCTTAGCGAAAAGGTCGGCAAGAATCGTTCGACAATTACCAACTATCTTCGCCTGCTCAACCTGCCGTCAGAGACGCAGTTGGCATTGAGCACTGACAAGATAAGTATGGCTCACGCCCGCTGCCTGGTCAACATTGAGGACACCGACACGCATCTGGCAATGCTGCACGACATCATCAACAAGCAGCTTTCGGTGCGTCAGACCGAACAGATGGTCAAGGAATTGACCAAGCCTAAACCGCAAGTTTCTGTCCGTAGCAAGGAGGATTTGCCAGAAAGCTATGCCGCTTCGCGTTCGTCGCTGAAGCAGTATCTGCAGTCAGAGATTGACATCAAACGCAGCCGTCGCGGCAAAGGTACGCTGACTATCCACTTCAACAGCGACAAGGATTTTGATCGTATCATCAAGCTTATCAAGGAGTGATTAGTGTTTTGTGATTGTGATTAGGGCTTTTGGAAATATGAATTTTATCAAAAGAGTAGGGATTCTTTGCCTTACTCTTTTTTCTGTTCTTTCGGCCGGCAACGCTATGGCGCAGAACGACACATCTTTTTCTGTCAAGCAGGGCAGGGTGGAAGCCACTGTGCACAAGATGCCTGTCGTAAAGCCCCACAGCGCCAAGAAAGCCCTGATTTTGTCAGCTGTGCTGCCCGGTGCAGGCCAGGTCTACAACGGTCAGGCTTGGAAGGTGCCCATTGTCTATGCCGCTGTTGGTGGCGTTGCTTATTACACATACAGCAACTACACGCAGATGAAAATGTACAAAGATGAGTACTTGTATCGTGTCAATAACAATGATGCGCCGTTGCATACTGACAATGCTGAAATTGTTGGAGCACCGACATCGAACATCTACAATATGTATGAGACCTACAACAAAACATTTCAGTTATCGATTATCATAGCGGCGGCTGTCTATGGTCTCAACCTTCTTGATGCATATGTTTTCGGGCATCTATACGATTTCCAAATCACCGATGATTTGACGCTGAATCTTTCGCCAGAGTTGATGCCATATTGCTTTAGCAGTTCACCGACAGGCATAGGACTATCCTTTCTTCCTGGCGCAAGCATACGATTAAGGTTTTGACATTGTAATTAACAAGAAGTGCCGGACTAAGTCCGGCACTTCTTGTTTTATTGGCTCTGTTTCTGAATTGCTTATTTGTACTTGAACTCCTCTATTTCACGGCGGTCGCGTTTGGTCGGTCGGCCGGTGCCACGGTCACGTTTCTCGAAGCCGTACTGGCGTGCCATCTGAATGCGCTCGTATTCCTCAGCTGGCGTGAGGTCGGTAAGGTAGTTCTCAACCAGCTTGGCACCTACACGGTTGGCAAGCAGTGCCTTTACCTGCACGGTGCGGTGCATCTGCTCGATGTTGAGCTCGTAAATTTCGCCGACGCTTATTTCGTGTGACGGCTTGACAGGCATATCGTTCATCTTCACTTTGCCGGCACGGCAGGCATCGGTTGCGATACTGCGTGTTTTGAAAAGTCGCACGGCCCATAGGTATTTGTCGATACGGATTGCGTTGTTATCGTTTGGCATAATCAAGAAACGTTTTTATGCAATTATTTCGCGCGGAAATAGATGTTTATAGGAACGCCTTGGAAGTCCCACAATTCGCGCATACGGTTCTCGACATAGCGACGATAGGGGTCGCGTACATATTGAGGCAGGTTGCAGAAAAAGACAAACTGCGGATACGGAGTGGGCAGTTGGGTGATATACTTAATCTTGACCCATTTCCCTTTGACGCTGGGAGGCGGGTTCTGCTCCTTGACGATGGGTAGCAATGTGTCGTTCAGCTCCGAGGTGGAAATCTTGCGGCTGCGGGCGGCATAGACCTGACGTGCAGTCTCAAGCACCTTGAAGATACGTTGTTTGTTGATGACCGAAGTGAAGATGATGGGCACATCGTTGAACGGAGCAATGCGTTCACGGATAAGGTCTTCGTATTCTTTGTGGGTCTGGTTGTTCTTCTCGATAAGGTCCCACTTATTGACGACGATGACAATGCCTTTATGGTTGCGCTGTATTAGTCCGAAGATGTTCAGGTCTTGTTGTTCAATGCCTTGCGAAGCGTCGAGCATCAGTATACATACGTCGCTGGCCTCGATGGCACGCACCGAGCGCAATACTGAATAGAACTCGAGGTCTTCGCTGACCTTTTGTTTCTTGCGCAAGCCAGCGGTGTCGACAAAGTTGAAGTCGAAGCCGAAGAGGTTGTAGTGCGTAAGGATCGAGTCGCGTGTAGTGCCTGCAATGGGGGTCACGATGTTGCGTTCCTGGCCTGTGATGGCGTTGATGAACGACGATTTGCCCACGTTTGGCCTTCCCACCACGGCGATGCGTGGCAGGGTGTCTTCGACCTCCTCATCACCCTCTTCAAAATCGGCCACCACGGCGTCCAGCAGATCGCCCGTACCGCTTCCAGTGATGCCGGCAATGGGGTAAAGCTCGCCGAGGCCAAGGGCATAGAACTCGCCGATGGTTTCTTGTCGTGCCGCTGTGTCACACTTGTTGACGACAAGCATCACTTTCTTTTTGCAGCGTCGCAGCATATCGGCTACATCCTCGTCCATAGGCGTCAGTCCTTCCTTGGCATCTACCAGGAAAAGAATCACGTCGGCTTCGTCGATGGCCAAAGCCACCTGCTTGCGAATCTCCACTTCAAACTCGTCGTCGCCGCCCATAACGTAGCCGCCGGTGTCGATGACGGAAAAGTGTTTGCCGTTCCAGTCGCTGTGGCCGTACTGGCGGTCGCGTGTTACGCCCGACGTCTCGTCGACGATTGCTTTGCGTTCCTCAATAAGTCTGTTGAAGAGTGTCGATTTGCCCACATTGGGGCGTCCTACTATGGCTACTATGTTGGACATTTATTTGTTGGTATGTTGATACGTTGGTATGTTGATACGGGGTGATAGTTTTATTCGTCCACCGACATAAGCACCATTTCAGGCAGGCCGTTGTCAATAATGCCGAAACAATTCAGGGCGGCGTAGCTTTCGGTAAAATATGCCACACCTTCAATGGTGTCGCCGTAATGCAGTATACGCGGTGCTCTGTAAGCCATCACTGCGTGGTCGTAGCTGCCGCTGGTGTTTGTAAAAGATTCGCCCAGGTTGTCGGGTGTGAAAATGTCGATGATATAACCTATCTGCGACGACGAACACATTTCGCCGCCTACCACTGTGCCAGTAAATCTGAACTCCTCGATGTCGCGGTTGCAGGCACCGAGGAGTACAGTTGTCATCAGCAGTATGGTTGATGCTATTTTTTTCACTTGTAAGAAAAATTATGACGCCGTTTAGTCAGCCGAAGAGCTTCCGAAGAAGATGTTCAGACCGACCGACACATTCAGGTGTTTGGCGTCGATGAGGTACAGATTTGAAATATAGTCTATGAAGGTGTATACTTGGAAAGCGCGTAACGGTGTCAGCGTAAGGCCGATACCGGGGTTGAACCAATTGATTTTGTTGTTGCTCGTCAGCATCGATGCCGAGGCAACCACCTCAACCCAGTCGTACAGATTGACGCGTGCAATAGCCGATGTGCGGCTGTAGAAGCCCACATTCTTGGTCTTGAAGACATCTCCGACTTTCACCAGACCGCGTTCAAACTCGCCGTGGAACAGCAGTCCGGCACTGACTCCCTTGGTGATGTGGAACATACCGCCTACATTGACTTTGGTGGGTATCGAGGTCCAATAGTCATCGCCGCCGTCGACGACCTTATATTCGGCCAGAGCCTTGAGCGAGTCGATAAGCACCTGCGAATAGGTCGAGTCGAGGGTGCCGCCCTGCATTAGATTGCTAACGTCGACACCGGTGAATGTGAACGTGTTGTCCTCGCGTGCCGAAACAATCTTGTTGATGTTCTCAGCCCAGTGGATGCCAGGACCGAGGTCGATGATCGAAGCCGACACCTCGAAGAGGTCGGTGGCATAGCGGACACCAAGGTCGATGTTGAGACCGTAGTTCTTCGGCATATAGTTGTTTATCTTGTAATTGTATTTGCCCTTGACCGAGTCGTATTCGAAGTCGATGGCACCGGCATAGTTCATATCAAGATTCATATCTGCAGTCATCGTCGAGTAGTCGGGCGCTGTGGTCAGTGTCAGCGACGAGCCGCCATTCGAGATGTCAAGGTATCCGTTGAGCAGTTTGGCGCGCAAACCGACGGTGAGGTTTTCGCCCAGTTTCACACCAAAGCCGAGGGCTATTTCGTCATAAAGACGTGCGTTGACGAGGTTGCCGTCGAGCAGCTCAATGGCGTCCTCGCCGGTATGGCCGTAGTTGCCTTCGCTTATGAAGGTCACGAGACCCTGCGGCAGACCAAAGCCGAAATCCAGTTTGGCCTGTGCCGACAAGGTGATGAAGAACTTGCCGAAGTCGATGCCGAGACCTGCGGCGTTGATGTTGGAACCAAGGCGGATCTTTTCGCCGTTGGCAAGGGTGTCAAGCAGGCTGTTGGCATTGATGATGGTCTTGTTCTGCGTCGAATCGTAGCTGAATATGCTCGAATAGGCGAGCGGACTTGAAAAGTCGAGGTTCACGCCGGGCAGCGACAGATAGGCACGCGAATGGCTGGGGAAGAAAGCCGGGTTGGCGGTGTTCATCAGCGGGTTGCGCGACGAACCGTACATAATGTTGCTCTGGGCGTTGACGCTGCCAATCAGCGTGACGGCTGCAACAAGCAGCGAGGCAAGGCGGATGGTGAGTTTTTTCATCTTGCACCTCCTTTCTCGTTGCTGGTGCTGTCGCTGCCGTTGCCACCGATGTTGATGTTAAGATCGTAGGTGGGGCGCAGCTTGGCCCAAACGCGAAGTGTAAGCCTGTCGTCGCCCTGTATCGATACGCGTTTGCGCAGCGGGTTGCTGGTCGATGAGGTGTTGAGCACGGCGCTCATACGTATTTTGCGTGTGTTGAGCAGATGGTCGAACACCGTTCTGGTGACGGGTATCTGTATCAGCGTTTGCTTGGGTGCTGTGGCGGTGTAGAGGTTGGTGGTGGGGTTGAGTTCCACGTCGGCTCCTTCCACTTCGGTCTGCACCGGGTCAAGCACGTCGCAGAGTACCTGGTCGTTTTCGTCGACAAACTGGGTGCGGACCAGCAGCGAAAGCGGCAGACCGTTCTGGCAGTCCAGATAAATCATCGACGAGTCAACAATAAGGTCGTTCAGGTGGAACGACGGCGTGAAGTTGATGTCGGTCTCGTAGTTGAGGTTGTTGATGTATGCCGACAGCGGGAAGCGCACCTTGACGTCGCCGCTGATGTCGACAGACTGCACACCGATCGAGTCGGCCACAAACTGGTGCTCGGTAAGACCAGAGGAGGCAAAGAATTCAGCCTCGAAAGCGATGTTCATACGTGCGCTGTATTGTATCTGTTTGGGGCGGTGGTTGATGGCCAGGCTGATGTCGGTGTTGTTGAACAGTTTGATGTACTGTCCGGCTATGAGGCTGTCGATGGGTATCGAGTCGGCAGTCTGGCCGGGAGCTGGATAGACTTGGTAAAGAATGTTGTCTTGGCCCAGCACATCGATGGCCAGCTGGTCGTAGTACACGTGGACGTGATAGTTCTGCAAAGCCTGAACAACGCTGTCGTTGGCGTTGGCCTTGACGAAAGCGTTTAAATAGACCAGCAGGCTGTCCACCTCTATTTCAGCGCCGTCAAGGAAAGTCAGGTTGTTGAACAGGTCGATGTCAACCGAGCCGGATATCTGGTTGCGAGCAACGTGGACAATGTCACCGTCCTTTGCTCTGCCACCTTTTTGTGTAGTCATATCGATATGCCAGGCAGCTGCGGTGTCGTAGCTTAAGGTGATGATGCCGCGGTTGTCGACCTCCATATCGGCATAGGAAATCTGCACCATTTTGAGCATATCATAGATTGTTGCCGAGCCGGTGCCGATAGGCACTCCGAGAGTCGGGCTTACAGTGCCTTGTATGCTCATTTCGTGGCCCAGGGCCTCGAAATCGTTGAATCCGTCCTTCAGACAGGACGTCATCAACATACTGGCAAGCACAAAAAAGAATGTAGTTTTTTTCATCTTTTTATGTATTAGTCAATAAATTAATGATTCTGATTCTTAAATTGTTTGTTTGTAAATATTTTGCAAAGTTACGAAGAAAATTGAAATTACTGCACGTTTGGCGAAAAAAAAGTTTGGCCATTGTTTCAATTCTCTTCACAACCTCCCACATTGTGCCACAATGTATGCCTTCCCTGGCATATGTACAGTATTTGTACAGTATATGTACAGTATATGTACGCTTCTGAAGCGTACATATACTGTACATATACTGTACAAATACTGTACATATGCCGAGGAATGTATCTTGAAAACAACGTTTTCGTATATAAAGGCCAGCTGTGAAACATAGCGACAAACATACCGAAGCAATGTTTTGTCTTTCAGCGCTCTGTGCTATGGATGCGGTTTTTTGCAGCACGCAATGGTTTATAATCCATTTTTTTTGGCTATCTTTGCAAAGGCAAAAAGTATGTAATGAAGTTTATAAGACGGTATCAGTCAGATATTTACGGCAACTATCGCTTTGCCGCGCTGCGCGACGGTGCCCTTGCGGGTCTCGTCATTGGCGGTGTTGTGCTGTTTTGCAAACTTATTTACTATCCCATCTACGCACCCGAAAACTATGTCACCGACATCACGCTGCTTGTCGCCACGCTTTTCTTTGCCTACCGCTATCGCAGCCGGCTGCCCGAAAAGCGCGTTTTTTTCAAGGAACTGATGCTCTATGGCCTGTGGCTGGGTGTTGTGGCTGCCGTGGTCTATGGTCTCTTCCTGCTGTTCTACGGCGGTGTTGTCGACAAGGAGTTCCCGGCGCGCTGCCTCGAACATTTCATCTACGGTGAGCAGCAGGGCAGCGGCACCGACGAGGAGAAGGCTGCCACCATCGCCGTGATGCGCACCTACCGTCTGCACACCTGGGCTTTCATCGGAGCTTTCCGCACGGCGGTGATGGCCATAATGACGGCCTTTGTCGCCGCGTTGGTGTTCAGAACCGAGAAAAACAAGGTAAAAGAAAAAACAAAGTAAAGAAAGAACAAAGTATAAGAAAAGCAAGGCTTGGAGAAACAATAACCCTTCAACCTCAAACCCTTAAACCTTCAAATAATGGATATCAGCATTATAGTTCCACTGTTCAACGAAGACGAGTCGCTGCCTCATCTGGCAGAATGGATAGACCGTGTGATGAAAGAGCACGGATTCACATACGAAGTCATAATGGTCGACGACGGCAGCAAGGACCGTTCGTGGCAGGTTATAGAAGAACTGCGCGCCAAGAACCCCTGCTACAAGGGTGTCAAGTTCCGCCGCAACTACGGCAAATCGGCTGCTCTCAACGTCGGTTTCAGCCACGCACAGGGCGACGTAGTCGTCACTATGGACGCCGATTTGCAGGACAGCCCCGACGAAGTGCCGGAAATGTACCGTATGGTCAAAGAGGACGGCTACGACCTCGTGTCGGGATGGAAGAAGAAACGCTACGATTCGAAAATTGCAAAAAACATACCGTCCAAGTTCTTCAACTGGACCACGCGCAAGATGTCGGGCATCAAGCTGCACGACTTCAACTGCGGTCTGAAGGCCTATCGCCGCGATGTGGTCAAGAGCATCGAAGTCTACGGCGAGATGCACCGCTACATTCCCGTCATAGCCAAGTGGGCCGGTTTCAGCAACATAGGCGAGAAAGTGGTGCAGCACCGCAAACGCGAGTTCGGTGTCACCAAGTTCGGTCTCAACCGATTCGTCAACGGCTATCTCGACCTGATGTCGATAATGTTTATGTCCAAGTTCGGCAAGCAGCCTATGCATTTCTTCGGCCTTGTGGGGTCGGTGTCGTTCCTGCTTGGTTTCATAGCCTTCGTTGTCGTCTGCGTTCTCCGTCTGTGCGGCCGCATCGCGCTGACCAACAGCGTGTGGTTCTACATCTCTATGCTGTTCCTTGTGCTGGGCGCTATGCTGTTCCTGGCTGGATTCCTGGGCGAGCTTATATGCCGCAACTCCAGCACGCGCAATAGCTATCTTATTGAAAAGGAGCTTGTCGACTGATGGGCGCGCTGTTTTTGGACCGCGACGGTGTCATCAACGAGCGCATCATCGACGGCTATGTCACACGCCCAGAAGACTTTGTTGTCATCGACGGTGTGCTTGAGGCAATGGCTCTTTTTGCACGTAAATTCGACCGCATCTTTATCGTCACCAACCAGCAGGGCATAGGCAAAGGCCTTATGACCGAAGCCGACCTCACGGCCATCCACGACGGTTTTCTCCACAAGGTCGAGGCTGCCGGAGGACGTGTCGACAAGATATATTTCTGTTCCGCCCTCAAGGCCGAGCACAGTTTTATGCGCAAGCCGTCGATAGGTATGGCACTGCAGGCACGTCGCGAGTTTCCCGATGTGGTGCTGCGTCAGTCTGTTATGGTCGGCGACACCGAGAGCGATATGCTTTTCGGCCGCCGTGCCGGTATGCATACCGTGCTGGTGGGTCCCGAACCAGAGATAGCCCACAAGATACCGCATCTGGTCGACTATTGCTACCCCACGCTGTTGAAGTACGCACAGAGTTTGATGGATTAATAAGTGGAGGTAAAAATGGAAGTAAAAGTGGAAATAAAAATGGAAGTTAAAGAGGACAAATGATAAGTATTGTCCATTTAACTCTCTAATTTATTAATAAACATCTTGCATTTAACATCTAACATTTAACATAAAACATCAAACAAATATGATGTACCGTAGGAACATACAGGACACTTCCAAGCCTCGACGCAGCCGTATGCGTTGGGGCAGGGGCAAGGTGCTGCTTTGCTGCCTTGCTGCCTTAGTGTGTTTTGTCGCCGTTACGGTACACCACAGGCACAGCGACGAGGCTCTTTATGCCGCTGCTTTGCGCGACGACGATGCCATTGTGGAAGGCCAAAACCACAGCGACAACCAGCACCGTGTGTACCGTCGGCGCATTGCGCGCAACGAGATACCGGCACTCAACTACAACAATATCAACTACCGCACCCTCTTCAACGACTCCAACTATGTGCAGCTCAGTGCGGCTCGCGCCATAGGCATCGACCCGTCGACGGTCGGTGACCCGGCTGAGAACGACGCTTTGGTGCCAATCTTCAGCACCGCCTTGTACCGTGTCGACACAATGTACCACTCCGTTCCTTACCTGATGCCCGAAACGGTGCTGCTGCTCGACTACATAGCCCATCGTTTCAAGTCCCTTATGGCCGAACACTATCCATCCATCGGCGAGCACAACGTCATCCTCACCAGTGCACTGCGCACCGAGCAGAGCGAACGCAACCTGCGTCGCGTGAATCGCAACGCCACCGACACCTCGTGCCATATCTATGGCACCACATTCGACCTCTCGGCACAGCGCTATCTGCACGTGGCCAGTGGTCACGACACCGTTGTCGACGCCTGCAAGCAGATGCTCGCATTGGCACTCTATGAACTGCGCTACGAGGGGTTGTGCTACGTCAAATACGAGCGCGGTTCCTGCTTCCACATCACGCTGCGCACCACACAGTACGAAGGCTCCGGCACTTCCGAGACGCGCAGCTATGTCAACCCCGGCTCGCCCGACTATCTGCTCACCAAGGCACCGCCGCGTCCCAAGCCCTCGGCGCGTTCCGCCGGACAGCCGGCAAAGAAGGCACCGGCCAGACAGCGCACCACACGCAAGCAGCGGCACAATACCGCCGGGTACAATGGCGATGTAAAGAAAGAGTCGGCACAAAAAAACGGCCAACAATCCAACCATATCACCGAACGTGAACGTATGTCGCTCGAACAGTTCGAACGTCGCAACTATTGAGCGTTTACAACATATTGATTTTTGGACAAAGAATCTTTGGCGTCTGTCATTCGCCCGATTTGTAAGGCGTGAAACTGCCAATTGATTAATTATGTGTAATTAATGGTTGAGATTAAAACAATAGACACCGGCGCTGCGTGTTAAATAATGTTAAATTGGGCCGTCGTTGTCAGAAATGGCCACCAGAATGGCTATTTGTATATAGAAGAGGACATAATGGATAGAGAATCCGTCTACGAAAAATATCTGCAGCTGTTGAGGCGACATCGCAAGGTCATCTGGGCGATATGCTTCCATTATGCCGGTGGCGACAGGAAGATGACCGAGGACTTGGTGCAGGAAGTGTCGGTGGCGTTGTTTCTCGAAATGGACAAGCTCCGTTCCGGGGCTACTTACTTGGAGGAACGCAGTTGGGCGAGGTGGCAGTCGCGGGCTGTAATCAAAAAAATGCTGCCAAAGTTGAAGAACGGTTTTGTTGAATTGAAGGAGGATGATGTCATACCCATAGCTATGTCGCAGTATGTCCAAAGCGAACTGATAGAAGAGATAATGTCCTTTTTAACGGCCGACGAGCGCATTGTGATACAGTACACTCTTGACGGCTATGGCGACGCCGATGCAGCGGCACAGTTGGGCATCAGTGTCGCAGCGCTTTATCAGCGCAGGCATAGAATAATCGATAAACTAAAGAAAATATATAAGACAGATGAAAGACAATGAAGAAAACAAAATAGACTTGCTGCTCGACTTGATTGAAACCGGGACGGTCAGGGCTGACATCAGCACCGATATGTGCCGTCAGGTCTGTCGCATTGCGAACGAAGGATTTGGAGACTGGTATGAGTCGTGGCGCCGGTGGCGCTTCTCGGCCCGCGTCGGTGTCGCCACGTTAATCGTGACGTTTTTTGTAAGCGTCGCCGTTTTGCGCTTCACCCCCTCGGTCGAAGTGGGAGCTGTCGACAGAGCATCGTCTGCGCACAGAGCCGAAATTATAATGAGTATAAATAGTATATTGAACCAGCAATGAGCAAGAGATACAAAATAAAGACCATTTTGTTGGCGTTGATGTTTATGCTTCTGGCTGTTGCCGGAGTGCTGGTGTATAAGTACTGGCCGCGCACTCTGCCGCCCGAGCAATGCAGCGAAGTCTACCGGCACTACTGCAACCGCTCCGACCTCAATGTGGCCTTCGTCAAGGACTACCGCATCGGCGACAGCATCACCGTCGACGTGACAACCATAACGGCAAAGGACTCCGCCGGGTGGGAAGCATTGTTGAGAGAACTGAATGTGAGTGAATACACAATTACTATACAACGAGAAGCGAGAAAGGAAGGCATTGCTGCAGTTACTACCGACTATAGACTCAAACAACATCCAGACATAAGAGTTTCAATGGGAAACGATAACAAACTTGACTTGTTGTTTTTTTCATATCAAGATCAAATAGTATTCATATTTGACGTGGAATCCAAAAACCAAGCAAATCGTATATCCAATTACAAAAGTAAAGATTATATAAATCAAGTAAAATGATGATCAACCTCAAACCCATCGCACTCCTTGCAGTGCTCAGCATCGCAGCCGTCGGCTGCCAGAAAGAAAACATCGTCGAAAAATAAAAAAAGTTTTCAACAATGTCACAAAACGGCAAAAAAATATGCATTATATAGGTGAATAGGGGGAAGTCTGCCTTCCCAAATCGAAATAGTAATAACTCAATAAAAACAAAAACAATGAAAAAAGCAATCCTTATTCTGTCAGTTGTGTTCACAGCGGCAATACAGGCATTGGCGCAGCCGATGCCAGCTGCCAACAGATACTATCAACCGTACATTGACTACAACAATACCGGCCTACGTCTGTCGATAACATCCTACGAGAAGCATACGGCAATGGTGCTTTCGTATAATGGAGCCAACGTAAACGTTGATGTGCCGGAACAGTTTGAATACGAAGGCGACACATTCACCGTTACAAGTATAAACGACTATGCCTTCTGGAACAAATGTTCTATGCGACAGGTGACGTTACCCGCCACCATTGAAAGGATTGGCAGTTACGCTTTCTTCGACAGCAAAACAACGATACCCAACCTTCCAGACTCTTTGCGGTATGTTGGCGAACACGCTTTCTCGGGCACAAGGAATTATGTTTTCACCATACCCGCAAAGATGAAGGACATTGTTCCTTCTGCTTTCTCGCAGAACGGTCTTGACATTTTTTATGTCGACAGCCTCAATCCATATTACACAGCCGTTGACGGGGTGCTGTACACCAAAGACACCTCCACGCTCGTGGCCTGCCCCAGTAACAAAATCGGCACGTTCGTAGTGCCGGAGGGTGTGAGGCGTATCGAGGCATACGCTTTCAGCTGGACGTGCTTATTTACGGAGATTGTCCTGCCCAATTCATTGCGTGAAATAGGAAGACGTGCTATTGAACTATCGGGCACTACACCGATTCATATTCCGGCCGGGGTATGTAGCATTGAGGGCAACCCAGTTCTTAATAGGCCAGTGATACTTGACAGCCTTGACGGCGTACCCAACCAGCACTACCGCTTCGAGGGCGACAGGCTGGTGAGTATGGACGGCGACACGCTGATATTGTGGAACAATGCCTCGGGAGAGATAACGGTACCGCAAGGTATCAAGGTCATCGCAGACGAGTGTTTTGCAAACTATGAAGACATAATAACAAGAGTCAACTTGCCCGAAGGGATAACAACACTGGGTATAAATTCACTACAAGGCAGCTTTTTCAAATCAAATATGCCGTCCACAGTGCGTCACATAAAAGAATATGCCTGTGAAGGCGTTGAATTTGATTCGATTATATTGCCTGAAGGAATCATCGAGATAGGAAGTGGCGCCTTTGCCGGAGCTGTTGTAAATACTTTCGTCCGGTTTCCAAGCAGCCTGAAATGCATCAGCGACAGTATGTTCCTCCAGTCTAAAGTCAATAGATTTGAATTCAGCGAGGGTCTGGAGGAGATAGGCATCAATGCTTTTGCATTGATACGAGGAATGAACAGCCACTCCTATCGCTTTCCTTATACTCTGCGGCGTATCTGCAACGGAGCATTCGGCCTTTCAGGTTTTCACGACTGTGTTTTTACCGGTGAGCTTGACACCATTGGGGCTCAACTTGGCGGCTCTACAATATCCAGTTGCCGTCTTGCCAATAACGTTCCGCCTATGCTATATCCGGGATTCTTTGGATCAAATAATCTGCAACAAATAGTAGTTCCCTGCGGTATGGTGCCTGTTTACCAGGCAGCCGGCGGCGAGTGGGACAAAATAGCCGACAGCCTTTTTGTCGAGAACTGCGAAAGCATTGCCACACTTGAAGAAAACCACACCTACCTGATGCCCAACCCCGCCAGCGAGACGGTGACAGTGGCCTCCTCGTTCCGCATCGGCGACGTGGAGGTCTACACGCTCGAAGGACGCCGCATACTCGCCAGCCGCGTCGACGGCATCAGCACCACACTCGACATCTCCCAGCTGCCCACCAGCACCTACATCGTCCGCATCTCGACCAACAACGGCACAGCATACAAGAAGCTGGTGGTGAAATAGTTTGTTGATACGTTGATATGATGATATGGGAGTTAAAGATACACTACCACCTTAACTGAAAAGCCATACCGCAGCCGTTGAAATAAAAAAAGTTTTCAACAATGTCACGTTTTGGTCAAAAGTTGAGTATTATATATAGTGAAATTTAAGGGGGAAGTCTGCATTCCCCGGAACAATACATAAAGGTCAACCGTCACCTGCCCGACATACCGTCGGCAAAGGAGGTTGAGGACAACGGTGTTGACCTCGGCAAGATGAATGCCAAACTGCTGCAGAAAGTCGAGGAACTGACCCTCTACGTCATCGACCTGCATAAACAAATTGATGAATTGAAACAACATAAAAAATAAGGATATATGAAAAACAAAAATCTATTGTTGTCATTAATTAGTTGTTTTCTTTTTTCGTGCCAACCTTTAGATGAGGATTGGCATACACCCGGCTTCCTTATAGTTCAATTCAAAGAAGGTATGGAGCATTATTCCGAGAATGCTTGGGTACATAAACAAGGTTATTCATATCCATATTATGGGCGGGATTGGTTACAGCCTTTGTATCCATTGGGTAACGGCTATTATATTAGTCTATATTCTGATTTTGATCCGGATATTGGCTCAAATATGAGATATGACAGTACTTATTTTCTATCGACAACAAGAGAAGAATGGAATGCAGGTAATCAAGAAATCAGTTACAGTCTTATGCTTTGCGAGATTTACGATGTATTAAACGACAATCATATATGGATAGCTAGGTCGAATGACGAACTCGTTTTTCCCCATTTAACAATAGAGATGGATTCCCTTAAACATAGATATATTTCCTGGGCTGATACAGCTTGGTTCAGGTTGAATGTACTGAATCAACCAATAGACGAAGGACATTTTATTCATTTTAATTAATTGGTTGTTATGAAAAAAAGCATAATAGTAATTCTTTTGTTCTCTTTTAGTTTGGCTTTAGGGCAACAGGTATCTTTCTCAAATGCACAAAAGGCTGTAAAAAATTATCTTAAGAATTATGGCTACAGCGATGTTGGTATTAAAGATTATATATCATATGACAGGAACAATAGCCCATACATATATGTATTTAATACAGAAGCCAAAGTTTGGGTGATGGTTTCGGGTGATTATCGTGCAACACCTGTATTGGCAATAGGTTTTGATGAGTATTATGATACAATAAATGATCTCCCGGAAGCAATGAAATGTATTATTGATGATTATATTGCACAAATAGAGGATGTAAGAACTAATACAGCGGATCAATTCGAAATCAACAACCAATGGGACGAACTGACATCAGATGATTATATTGCAAGAAACATATATGACCCCGGCATAGAATTGCTTGCAAATAATCCCACAAGAGGTAAAATATTATGGGGACAAAGATATGTCAATGATGATACGACTAATTGTTTAGATATCTCTTATAATATGTATGCACCTACGTGGAATCCGCTTCTTGGTTTATTGGAGGATTGTGATTGCGAACTTCCTCCTGCAGGATGCGGACCTGTGGCAATGGGACAGATAATGTGGTATTGGCAGTGGCCAAAAAAATCCCCAATTCCATACAGGGAAGGATATAATTGGAACATAATGCCAAATGAACTTACGACTTCGTCCACTTTGGAAGAAGCAAAAGAAATCGCATATTTGTTGAAGGATTTAGGTGATGCCACTAACGCTATTTATAAGTGTAAAGGAACATCTACGTTTGACTATGAGTGTCGAAATACATTTGCATTGTTTGACTACAAAAGTGTTGCAAGGGCGTATCGAGGCAACTGGAACTATGGATACTCTTGGACTGAACTGGTAAGAAGCGAGATAGACAATGCACGTCCTGTTATGATAAGTGGTTATTCTTCCTATCCTGATGACGGCCATTTTTTTATAGCAGATGGGTATCGTTCTTTTGACAACAATCTGTTCCATATAAATTGGGGCTGGAGAAGGAAATATGCAAACACTTGGGTACGATTGTATGACCTTGTAGTTGGAGATCACAATTACTCCATTAATCGAGTAGCCTTTGTTGGCATTTCTCCGACATACAGTGACACAGTTGTTAACAAAGCTTTTTATGAGACAATAAAAAAAACTGATTATGAATTGTCGCAAAGAACAATGTCATTACCAGCAGCAAATGAGAATCTAATTGTTGAGGATGGAGCTGAATTGACATTGGTGGCAGGAAAGGAAATAATATTGCAGCCAGGATTTGAAGCAAAAGCTGGGAGCGAGGTTTCAATTACGATTGATTCTGAACTTGTCAATAAAATGCCTATAATAGTATCGGAATGGCCAACAACAATTGAAGAAGAGAGTGACGGATTGTATGTGCCTGTGCGAAATGCAAATTCATACGAGTTGACTGCACGTGATATTTATGGCTACATAAAATATCAGACAGCAGGACTGGTTAGAGAGTCTCCTGCCCGCGTTTGGTGCCGCGATTACGATTATAATCCTTCAGTGACCTATGATTGTACTGTTCGTTTCAAAAATAATTTTGGGCGTGCATTGGAACATACTTTCCGCATAAATGATCCAGACAATAGGAATGGTGATTACGAGATGAGGATGGCAAAAAAAGAACTAACGGATGACAATACAAGTCTTAAAGTTTATCCAAATCCAGTGTCCGGGTGGATCTCAATAGAACTTACAGGTTTGAGTAATTGTGAAATTACACTTTATAATGCAAAAGGACAACCTTGTCTGCACGATGTCTGTATTGACAATTCTGTCTATTATATTGATGCCTCTTTATTCCCAACAGGTATCTATTTTTTAACAGTTCAATCTGGTAAAACTATTAAATCACAAAAACTAATTATAAACTAAACGTTTGTCTGCAATGCAAAATTATTTGTGAAGCAGTTGTTTCTGCAGCAATAGACCATTGAATTATTGTCAATTAGTATGTTACTGCGGATTTGCATTCCGCACAACAATTCTAAAAAGTCAAGAATATAGCGTGAAGGTTAGATAAAACAAAATTTACATAGAGTGAATTTTGAAAAAAATAGCTAACAGCAAAATAATTTGCTTGAGTCCCCGAACAATGGTATGTGGCGCGTGTACGCACAAAATGCGACAGCTCGCATTTCAACGACTGGAGCGACAGCGTAATGTTCTATGTGCCAGGTGACACAACCGGCGGTGGTGACAACCCCAACCGCATCGAGACCGTCACCGACCGCTACACCTACCTGATGCCCAACCCGGCCAGCGAGACGGTGACGGTGGCCTCCTCGTTCCGCATCGGCGATGTGGAGGTCTACACGCTCGACGGACGCCGCATACTCGCCAGCCGCGTCGACGGCATCAGCACCACCCTCGACATCTCCTCGCTGCCCACTGGCACCTACATCGTCCGAGTTTCGACCAACAACGGCACGGCATACAAGAAACTGGTTGTGAAGTGATACAAAACAGAAGGTTAATAAACGAATAACAGACTTTTTTGCAGGCGAAACGCCTGCAGATCTTTGCGAATAGGAATTGCCACGAATTACCCGGAAATTTTTCATAAAAAAAAAGGCATTTCGTGGGGTTCCTGTTGTTTTTGACGACGATTAAATAACTACGGTTGGGCTACGCAGTGCGACGGATGACTATTTTTGGCTACGCAGTGCGGTGGGTGACTACATTTGGCTACGCAGTGCGACACACCCCGGCCTACGTTTTTGTTCTCCGCTTCGCTATCGGGACGGCCACCGGCAGTCCCTTCACATCTCCGAGAGGGGATGGGCTGCCGCATCACCTTGACAACAACAATAACTACAAGATGAAAAATAGAAGATAGAGTGTGTCGCACCGCGCCATCCCCTCTCGGAGAGGGGTACGCGAAGCGGGGGGTGTGTCGCACCATAATAGCGACTAGGGTGAGGTTCATCATCAAATCAAAACAAAATCTCTCATCATCAAAACAACTAATCGTACCAGCAAGGCAGCTTTTGGGGCTTTTGGCTAAAAATCAACATATTGCAGATGTTGGTGTTTCACGGTGTATTTTAGGGTGCAAAAAGGGTGCATAGCGTATACCCGCAAGGGCATTTGTACAGTACTTGTACAGTATATGTACAGTATATGTACGCTTCCAAAGCGTACATATACTGTACAAGTACTGTACATATACTGTACATATGCCAGGGAATGTATACTGGAAACAGCGTTTTTGTACCTTAATGAACCTTGTGAGTCAATGTGAAAAGATGATTGATATAAAAGCTTTGTTGTCAGGTTTTTACGATAATGGGTGCTACTTCGCGGAAATTGGTGCGCCGGGTGACACACACGAATGCCTGAAATAACGGCTGGGCGACTCTGCCTGGTTTGCATTCGGAAGCAGCATTGTGGTGCGGAGGTGATATTTTTTATGCTGCTGACACAATATTTTCGAAGGTTGTGTGTTATGAATATTGTTTAATAATGATAATACACATAATAAGTAACTGATATATATGTCTCTGCAATGTGGTATAGTGGGTTTGCCGAATGTGGGCAAATCAACACTTTTCAACTGTTTGAGCAACGCCAAGGCCCAGGCAGCGAACTTTCCTTTCTGCACTATCGAGCCCAATGTGGGTGTAATTACTGTTCCCGACGAGCGTTTGGCGAAGCTGGTCGAGATTGAGCGTCCCGCCAGCGTGGTGCCTGCCACGGTGGAGATTGTGGACATAGCAGGCCTGGTGAAGGGCGCGTCGAAAGGCGAGGGCTTGGGCAACAAGTTTTTGGGCGACATACGCACTACGGACGCCATAATCCACGTGCTGCGCTGCTTTGACGACGACAATGTGACGCACGTCGACGGCTCGGTGGATCCTGTGAGGGACAAGATGACCATTGACCTGGAATTGCAGTTCAAAGACCTCGAAACCATTGAGAACCGCCTGCCCAAGGAGGAGAAGAAGGCCAAAGCCGGCGGCGACGCGAAAGCGAAGAAGTTGGTTGAGGTGATGAACCTTTACAAGGAGGCTCTGTTGGCGGGCCGCAGCGCGAGGACGGTGCCGCTGGAGGAGAGCCAGCAGGATGCCGCCAAGGATTTGATGCTGCTGACTGCCAAGCCGATACTGTATGTGTGCAACGTCGACGAGGCTTCGGTGGTGAATGGCAACAAGTATGTGGATATGGTGCGCGAGGCTGTGAAGGATGAGCAGGCCGAAGTGTTGGTGATAGGTGCCGGCATAGAGGCCGACATCGCCGAGCTTGAGACCTACGAGGAGAAGCAGATGTTTCTTGAGGACTTGGGTCTGAAGGAGTCGGGCGTGAACCGTTTGATCAAGGCGGCTTACAAGTTGTTGAACCTGCAGACGTTCCTCACGGCGGGTCCGAAGGAGTGCCGTGCGTGGACGTTCAAGAAGGGTATGAAGGCTCCGCAGACGGCGGGCATCATACACAGTGACTTTGAACGCGGATTTATCCGTGCCGAGGTGATAAAGTATGACGACTATGTGGCTCTGGGCAGCGAGGCCAAATGCCGCGAGGCCGGCAAGATTGCCGTGGAGGGCAAGGACTATGTGGTGCAGGACGGCGACATTATGCATTTCAGGTTTAATGTTTGAGGATGATTGTCGGTTGTTGTTATGTTGATGCGGTACGTAAATAGAATGTTTGTTTTGGCAGCGCTGGCGGTGCTGCTTTTCGTTGGCTGCTCGACACAGAAGGCCAAGTGGGCCAACATCACGTACCACAACACCACGTGCCACTACAATGTGTGGTGGAACGGCAATGACAGCTATCGCGAGGGCTTGAAAAAGCTAAACAAGACTTTCAAGGACGATTATACCCAGATTCTGCCGGTCTACCAGATAGGCAGCAAGGAGCAGGCAATGGGTATATATCCCAATATGGACAAGGCGATAGAGAAGGGCATAAAGGGTATCAAAAAGCATAGTATCTATGTGCAGGGCAGGGAATATGTGAAGTATGTCAAGAACTGCTATCTGCTGACAGCCTATGCCACATTCTACAAGCAGGACTATGCAGCCACGGCCAACACGTGCCGTCTGATAGTGTCGCAGTACAACGGCTCGACGGAGGCCGACGAGGCACGCATACTGCTGGCACGCTGTATGAGTCAGGAGATGCAGTACGCCGACGCCGAGTCGGCATTGGATTTGTTGGTGAATGAGCAGAGCAAGAACAATTTTTCGCCCAAGCTGGCCGACAAACTGTATATGGCGATGATTGAGGCTGTGCTGCCGCAAGAAAAATACAAGAAGGCGGTGCAGTACATTCGTCTTGCCCTGGACGAGACAACAGACCATCAAACCAGGGCGCGTCTGTATTTCATTATGGCGCAGATATACCAAAAACTTGAGAAGCGCCCCACGGCATCAAAGTATTATGAAAAGGTTCTGAAATGCCGCCCAGACTATGTGATGGAGTTCAATGCAAGGATAAACATCGCCTCGTGTGCCAACGAGGAGCGTACCAACTTGGCCGAGGTGGAGCGCAGCCTTGACAAGATGCTGAAGGACAAGAAGAACGAAGAGTTCAAAGACCAGATATACTATGCCAAAGGCGAGATGTATCTGGGTATGAAGGATGCCAAGAAGGCCTGCGACAGCTACAAGGAGTCGGTAGCCGCTGCCGCCGGCAACCCATCGCAGAAAGCCAAATCGGCATTGCGTCTGGCAGATGTGTTGTATGAACTTTATGAGAATTACGACGAGGCGCAGTATTACTACGATACGGCGATGCACATCATCAAACCCGGATATCCGCATTATGACGAGATAAGATCGCGATACAACACCCTGACGGCCTTGGTGGAGAACACCCGTGCCATTTATCGCAACGACAGTCTGCTGCTGTGGGCTGATATGGATCCCGGCAAAAGGACGAAACTGATAGAGCAGAAAATTGCCGACTTGAGACAGCGCGAGAAAGAGGAAGCCGAGCGCCAGATGATTGCCGAGCTGAATCAGGAAGCCCTGGCACAGCAGAACACGTTGCAGGGTGACTGGTATTTCTATAACCATAACACCGTAAGCAAGGGCAAGCAGACTTTCCGTCAGCGTTGGGGTGTGCGCGTCCTCGATGACTATTGGTTTATGTCGAACCGCAACAGTTTCGCTATGGGGTCGATGATTCCGGGAATGGATTCTCCAAGCGACGATTACGACTCGGACACGGACAGCACGGCATCGGACAGCACAGCTGTCACATCGCCCAGGGACAATCCTGACGATCCGCATAATGTGGCATACTATCTCAAGGATCTGCCCAAGACGCAGGGTCAACGCGATACAATGCATCTGGAGATTGCACGTTGTCTGCTGAATGCCGGATACATATACTACGACGGCATCGAGAACACTGAACGGGCGCTGGAGTGCTATCTGCGCCTGACAAAAGACTATCCGGCTTCGGACGAGATTGTGCAGGCCTTCTATCAGCTTTGGCGCATATACAGCAAACAGGGCAATACCCCGCAGGCCAACTATTACAAGGATATGGTGCTGATGGGTTTTCCCGACTGTGACTATGCCAATATGATACGCGACGACGAGTATTACCTTGAAATCATCCGCCGTTCCGAGGTGGCGCAAAACGAGTATGCCACGGTATACAACCTGTATCGCCGCAAGCGTTACAGAGACGTTGTGGCACACGTTGACGAGGCATTGACCCTTTACAACGAGCAGCCGCTGATGGGTAAGTTCAAATATTGGAAGGGTCTTGCTTCGGCCCAGACGGGGGACACAAGCACAGCAACGGCAACATTTGAGTCTATTATTGCCGACTATGCCGACACCAGCCGTATTGTGGAACTTGCCAAGGAACAGCTGTCGTATCTGCGTACAGGCTTTTTTATGTCGTCGGAAAATATATCGAGCGACGACGAGGAGAAAGGCAAGAAGCGCTACAAGGAGAATGTCCGCGATGTTGTTGCCACAAGTAACATCGAGTCAGGGAAAGGCGACAAGGAAGAGCTGCCCACCGAAAGCCTTATGTACCGATACAAGGAGAATATGCAGCACTATGTGGCTGTGCTTATCAACGACAAGAAAATTGTTGCCACACAGTTGCAGTATGCCATAGCCGACTTCAATATGCAGAACTATTCCAACAGTGGCTACCGTGCAAGTCCTCTGCTGTTTACCGACACGGTACAGATGTTGACGGTGCATCGTTTCAAGAATGCTCAAGAGGCCGAGGACTATAGGACGCATTTGCTGCTGGATGGCGGCCCGCTGTCGAAATATGACCCCAAGGACTATATAGTGTTCAGTATCTCGACGCAGAACTACAACACATTCTACAATCAGAAGAACATTGACGCGTACAGGAAGTTTTACGAATACTACTACAAATAATTCCATATATAAAGGAATCAAGAAATTGTTTAAAATACAAATAAATGGCTAAATTTGCAGAAATGGAAAGTTCAATTAACACCATTGCCAAAGGCACAACAATCAAGGGCGCTATCAGCGCTGTAGGCGATTTCCGCTTGGACGGTATGCTGGAAGGGAACATAACACTCAACGGCAAGCTTGTTGTCGGGGAGTCGGGCTTCATAAAGGGCAACGTAGTGTGCCAGAATGCCAACATCATAGGCCGTGTCGATGGCAACATCTCGGTCAAAGAGCTGCTGTCGCTCAACAGTACTGCCAATGTGAAGGGTGACATACTCATCAACCGCTTGAGCATCGAGCCCGGTGCCACATTCTCTGGTTCGTGCCGTATGCTCGACGAGGTGCGCAAGGAAAACGAGATGCGTGCCGAAGAACAGGCTGAAGAGAAGTGATTGTGAAAGGTTTGGGCAAAGACGACAAGAACTGGATCCGCTATTCGACTCTGGGCATCGAGATGGCCGTTATCATTGGTGCTGCGGTGTGGGGTGGTGTAGCTTTGGATCGTAAGATGATGTTGTCGTTCCCTATATTCACAATACTGATGTCGGTGATAGGACTTGTTGTGGCGATAGCGAGGCTTGTGATTGGAACAAAATGACTGGACGCTGCGGCAATTTTTATAAACTATTATTAACTACATTTCTTTTCGATGGAAGAACTGTTTAAATGTTGGGCAGGAGAACCTTGTGTCAATAAGATTCAGCTTACTGCCAATGGCTCGAACAGGCTTTATTACAGACTGGAAGGCGAAACAAAACACTGTATCGCTGCCAGGAATACCGATATTCGCGAAAATGAAGCTTTTTTCTATTTTGCATCCGAGATGCGCAAACGTGGCGTGAATGTTCCTGAGATCTATGCTGTCAGCGAAGACCGTACTGTTTATCTGCAGCAAGACTTGGGCAATGTAACGTTATACACTTTCCTGACGTCGCGCAAGACCAACGGGATAGACATCACGGAACAGATGCGCACCCTGTACAAAGACGTGATTGACAATCTTATTGAAATCCAGATACGCTGCAGCGACATCGACTTCAGCTGTGCTTATCCGCGCCCCTGTTTTGACAGACAGGCCATACAATGGGATTTGAACTATTTCAAATACTATTTCTTGAGGCTGTTCCATATTCCGTTTGACGAGCAAAAGCTGGAAAGTGACTTTCAGACGTTTATTGCTTATTTGCTTGACGGCGACTGTGATTACTTTATGCATCGCGATTTCCAGGCAAGGAACATAATGATTGATGAAGGGAAATTGTATTTTATTGACTTCCAGGGTGCCAGAAAAGGTGCAGCACAATATGACCTTGCATCGTTGTTGTACAGTTCGAAGTCGGATGTTCCCGACGATATGCGTCAGGAATTGCTGGACTATTATATATTGCGTCGGTCGGAGCGGATAGTTGCCGGCCATCCCTTTGATGCCAAAGCGTTCCGAGGCCGTTTCTACGGCTATGTTCTTGTGCGAATGATGCAGGCTATGGGGGCATATGGATACAGAGGTGTGATTGAGAAAAAGGAGTATTTTGTAAAAAGCATACCTTTTGCAGTCAAGAATTTGCGCAAAATCTTGGAAAGCGTTGACTTGCCTGTCGAGATACCGCATCTGAAGTCGGTATGGAAGTCTATTGCCGAGATGTCAGACTATTCTAACAACGACGACAAGTTGATTGTCAGTGTTTTCAGCTTCTCGTACCGTAATGGCATACCCTTCGACAAGAGTGGAAATGGCGGAGGCTATGTATTTGACTGCCGTGCGTTGCCTAATCCTGGATTGTATGAAGAATACAGGCTATTGAATGGACGCGACAAGGCAGTTATAGACTTTTTTGAAAAGCATCCGGAGACGGAAACCTATCTCGGCTATGTTCGAGGAGTTGTGGGCGAGTCGGTAAAGAGCTATATCCAAAAAGGTTATACGAGATTGATGGTTAATTTTGGATGCACAGGAGGACGTCACCGGTCTGTGTACTGTGCTGAACAGATAGCGCGCTACATACACGATAATTTTGACTGTAAGGTGACACTGCATCACCTTGAACAAAGTAAACTGACAAAGGTTGAAAGTTGAGTGATGGAACTAAAAAAAACGGTTGTTCGTAGTGGTGGTTTTTGATGTGGCAACATTATTTTGTTAAGTGTAAAAATTTGTCAATTAATTTTTTGTGACAGCGGGCCATTTTTTTTCTTTTATCATATACATTATTTTGATAAAACTTCGTATATTTGCAAACTCAAATAGTGAATAAAAACTAATAAAATATTAATAAAATGAGCAAGACTGGATCTATTATCCTTAAAAGCGTACTCGGTCTTTTGATCGTGTTTCTCGCAGTTATGATTTTCCTCTGTGTGGACCGTCCGCAGCAACGTGAAACGGAGTTTTTCACTCGTCGTGATGCTTGCGGTGAAAAACTGAAAGTCATCCGTACCCTTGAAGAGGCACACAAGCAGGCCTATGGTACCTATTGTGGCGACTTCGACACCCTTCTCATTAACCTCCATAAGCAGGAACAGCGTGTGATGAAGAAAGAAAAAGCCGAAAACGCACCAGACTCGGTTTACGATATGCCAGAGTTGGAGGCTATCCGCAAAGGCTGGATTGTCCAAAAAGAGGCTTATGTTGTGCCTCTGGATAAATTGCGTGAGGACGGCAAGTTGACCTTGACCGACGAACAATTGGCAGATATCGTATATGTGCCCTATACGCACAAACAGACAAAGTTCACCATTAAGGCTGACTCGGTTGCTGCTTCGCTTTCGGGTGCTGGTGACAAACTTCCTACTTTTGAGGCATACGTAACCCTTGACGAACTTTTCGCAGATTATGTTAATAGTGATCAAAAGGGAGGTTTCCACAAATTTGTTGAGCTGTTCACTGGTAGCGATGCCCAGTGGCTTATCAACAAGAAAGCCGAACTGAAAGACAAGAATAAATTCCTTGGCTGGAAAGTCGGTGATATCACCGCTCCGGTTACGGAAGGTAATTTTGAATAAAAAACAAATCTATGTCATATAAGATCAACTCTTTTATCGCATCAGACAAAGAAGTTGTCTCGTATGAAAAAAGATTATCCATTTGCCTTTCGTCAAATGGATTTTCTTTTTCAGTGACAGACGTCTTTGACGAACTGCTTGCAATGGGCGAAGTGGAATGCAAGCTCTCGGCCCCAATGGCAGAGCTTTTGGCAGACCTCAAGGCTGCACTTGCGGAAATGCATATCCACACATACGGACTGAAAGAAGCCGAGCTGGTGACTGTCAGCCGCCAGTTTGTGTGGGTGCCGCAGCATCTTTACGACGACAGCCGCCAGAGAAGCTATCTTGAGGCTCTCTGCAAAGTGCCTATGGGTTATGGCATCTATGTGGACTATAATGACGCTATCAAGGCTCATATGGTTTTCAGTGCTGATAATAATCCTGTTTCGGCGTTTAAAATTGCGGTGCCTGGCATCAAAATACGTTGTCAGCATAGCAAGCTTGTCAATGCTACGATGTTGGAAAGCAGCGATATGAAGTCGGTGCTTTTGGTTAATATGCGTAAAGGCGCATCGGATTTTGCTGTTTTTTGCAATAAAAAACTTCAAATATCCAACACATTTGACTGTGTAAACCTTGACGAGACGATATATCACTCGCTGAATCTCGCAAAACAGTTTCATCTCGATGATGCACATTTGATGGTTGCAGTATGCGGTGATGTTGACCGTGAGCGTTTTGCTCGTTTGCGCGAGTATTTTCCCAATGTTGCTCTCTATACTGGTCGTCAGCTGACGCTAACGGTGCCTGAAATGCAGCATATTCACACCTTCCGTTACGCCTTAATCTTGTCGTGAAGCTATGCGTATCATTGCCGGAAAACTACGCGGTAGGCGTCTGAACCCGCCTTCCAATCTGCCTGTCCGTCCAACGACGGATATGGCGCGTGAAAGTTTGTTCAATATTCTGAACAATTACGTTGATTACGAAGAATGTTCGGTAATGGATCTTTTCGCCGGCACGGGTGCTGTGAGCATAGAGTTTGTATCGCGCGGTGTCAAGGATGTCACCAGCATAGACATCAACAATGCCTGCACAGAGTACATAAAATCTGCAACACACCAGATGAACATCAGCAACATACACGTGGTGCGTGCCGATGTTTTCGATTTGCTCAAACGGGCATATAAGAAGTTCGACATTATTTTCGCCGATCCTCCTTATGCGCTACAGGATTTGCCAAAATTGCCTGATATTATTTTTAAAAGCAATGTATTGAACGATGATGGCATATTTATTCTTGAGCATCCTCGCGAGATTTCTTTTGAAGATCACCCCAATTTCTGGCAACATAGAGCATATGGCAAAGTTAATTTCACTTTCTTTGCAATGAAATTGGATGAGGAAGAGTAGGAGAGGAATTTTATTTAGACTACTAACGATTTTACAATAACAATAGATATAATTATGCAAGCAATAGTAAAAACAAATTTTCATTTTCCAAAACAAAAAAGTCTGTACGTCGGCAAAGTCCGCGATGTGTACAATATCGACGACAAGTATATGGCTATGGTCGTCAGCGACCGTATCTCGGCTTTTGATGTTGTTCTTCCTAAGGGCATTCCTTTCAAGGGTCAGGTACTCAATCAGATAGCTGCCAAATTTCTTGATGCAACATCGGACATTGTTCCCAACTGGAAACTTGCAACGCCCGACCCGATGGTCACTGTCGGCCTGAAGTGCGAAGGTTTCCGTGTCGAGATGATTGTACGTGGATATTTGGCAGGGTCTGCCTGGCGTGAATACAAGGCTGGCAACCGCACTCTGTGTGGCATCACTTTGCCCGAGGGAATGGTTGAAAACCAGAAGTTCCCAACACCGATAGTCACGCCTACTACAAAAGCTGACGAGGGTCACGACGAGAATATCTCTCGCGAAGAGATTATTCGCACGGGTCTTGTGTCGAAGGAAGACTACGATATGCTTGAGAAGTATTCACTGCAGCTTTTCCAGCGTGGTACCGAAATGGCTGCACAAAAAGGTCTGATCCTTGTTGACACAAAGTACGAGTTTGGAAAGCTGGACGGCAAAATATATCTTATTGATGAAATACATACTCCTGATTCGTCGCGCTATTTCTATGCTGACGGTTATGAAGAGCGTCAAGCCAAAGGTGAGCACCAGCGTCAGCTCAGCAAGGAGTTTGTGCGTGAGTGGCTTATGGAGAATGGTTTCCAAGGCAAAGAAGGCCAGAAAGTGCCAGAAATGACCGATGCTATCGTCAATTCCATTACCGACCGTTACATTGAGCTCTATGAGCATATCACTGGTGAGAAATTCGTTAAGGCCGACGACTGCACCAATGTCGAAGCTCGTATAGAAAAGAATGTGACCGAGTGTCTGGCTAAGCTATGAAGCGCATACCGCACACATTTACCATTGTATTCTTTCTGATACTTTTCGCCGCCCTGCTGACGTGGATTGTTCCGGGCGGCGAATTTGTCAGACAAACCGTCGATGTTGAGAATGCCGACGGCAGTGTCACATCACGCGAAGTCGTGCAGAACGACTCGTTCCACTATGTCGACCGTCAGCCTCAGACGTGGCAGATTTTCTCTTCTCTATTCTCTGGCTTTTGTGACAAAGCAGACATCATCATCTTTATTTTGATGGTCGGTGGTGCTTTTTGGATACTCAACAACAGCCACGCCATAGATATTGGCGTAATGGCCTTTTTGCGTAGGGTTCAGCGGCTCAACCGTTATCTTTTCTTTCAGAAAATAGGTGTTGAGAATGTTATCATTTCGCTGATAATGATAATGTTCAGCCTGTTTGGCGCAGTGTTCGGGATGAGCGAGGAAACTATTGCCTTTGTTGTTGTCTTTGTGCCATTGGCTATTTCGATGGGCTACGATTCCATTGTTGGTGTATGTATGTGTTATATGGCTGCGCATATCGGCTTTGCCGGTGCTATGCTCAACCCTTTTACAATTGGCATCGCTCAGGGTATTGCCGGACTGCCGCTTTTTTCTGGACTTGAATACCGTTTCTTCTGCTGGATTGTGTTGACAATCATCGGCATTGTTTTTGTGCTTCTATATGCCAAACGTGTTAAGAAGAACCCTGAGAAATCGCCTGTATACAAACTGGATGCCTACTGGCGTGAACGTTCGCAGCAACAGGCAGAATCGCAGGTGGTCTATCACACAACGCGTGTGGCTTGGATAGTGTATTCCCTTTTGGGCGCTGTTTTGGTATGGTGCGCTGTTCGCTTTCCTATGACCACAATAGCCGTGGGAAATGGAAGCTCGCAGATATGCCTGATGCCAGTTTTTGCCGGGCTTTTCCTATTGACAGGATTTTTAGCCCTTCGCAAGTCGGTCCACTTCTTCATCCTTGACCTTCTTATATTTACCATAGTCTATCTCATTGTCGGTGTTTTGGGCTACGACTGGTATGTGATGGAAATTTCTGCTCTTTTCCTTGCTATGGGTTTGCTTGCCGGCATTGCCGACAGTCAGCGAGCCGACGATTTGGCCAAACTGTTTCTTGCCGGGTGCAAGGATATACTGTCTGCTGCTTTGGTTGTTGGTCTTGCCAGTGGTATAATCTTCATTCTTCGCGATGGAAAGGTTATTGACACAATCTTGTATGGACTTACACGTTCGTTGGCCAAAGCTGGCGAGGTGACTTCTATGGGGGCAATGTATGCCTTCCAGACATTGCTTAATGTTATTATGCCATCCGGCTCGGCTAAAGCGGCACTTACAATGCCTATAATGACTCAATTTGCCGACCTTACCGACATCTCGCGCCAAGCTGTTGTGCTTGCTTTCCAGTTTGGCGACGGCTTCACCAATATGCTCACACCGACATCGGGTGTGCTTATCGGCTGTCTCGGAATCGCCAAAATACCATATGCCACGTGGCTCAAGTGGGTGTGGAAATTCATCCTTTTCCTCATTGTGGTGGGTTTCCTTCTTATTCTGCCGACATTGTTCGTACATTTTCCAGGTTTTTAACCCCCAGATACTTTTGTTCTATGAAAAAAATAGTATTGTTTGCCACCCTTTTTATTCTCTTTGGTTTGCATAGTTCTGGGCCGAAAGCTCAGGATACAAACTATATGCGTCAAGTTTTGCGTCAGTTGACCTCCGAAAGTTTCCACGGACGTGGCTACTCCTTCCGGGGCGACAGCATTGCTGCCGCCTTTATCCGTGAAGAATTGCGCCGCTTGCACGTCGCACCGTTGGTAGAAAACTATTTTCAGCCTTACACTTTCAGCGTACATTCTATGGAAGGACCGCTGCATTTCAAGGTCAATGGCATAAAACTCGAACCCTATACGCAGTTCCGTGTGCCGGCCTGGTCCAAGTCCACTTGGGGCGACTACAAGGTGATAACTGTTTCCGCCGAAGTGCTGGTCGACACCGATGCTATGCGAAAGTTCTTGAAAAAAAACAACGACCTGCTACAGGATGTTTTTGTCTATATTGATGCCAGCAAATGGTATCTCTCCAGTCACGGGGAGGCAAAGGAAATATATGCAGAAGTCCAGAAACTGCGCATTCGCAACCCGTTCAACTCGAGAGGTATCATCGTTGGAATGTATCAACTCAACACCTATTCGCCAGCCTTTACCGACTACGAGCACGGTTATGCTTATATAGAGGTGCTTGCTTCGGCTATGCCGAACAAAATCAAGAAGATAAACTGCGACATCTTTACTCAGTTCCATCCTGACTATGCCACTCAGAATGTTTATGGCTATATTCCTGGCGAGGTGGATACTTTGATTGTATACACTGCTCACTACGACCATCTTGGCACTATGGGCGACAGCGTCGTTTTCTATGGCGCTCACGACAATGCCAGCGGTGTTGCCACTTTGCTCGACATTGCTCGCATCACGGTTGCCGACAAGCCGCACTACTCTCATCTCTTCTGCTTCTTCAGTGGCGAAGAGGCGGGACTCAAAGGATCGAAATTTGCGTTCGAACACCCTGTGTTCGATTTCGACAAGGTGCGCCTTCTTTTGAACATCGATATGTTCTGTGGTGGCGACGAAGGCATAATGGTATTCAATGCCGAAGCCCCCGAAACGCAGCCTTTCGTCGAACGGCTCGAAAAATTGAACAAGGCTCTCGAGATAGCACCTGAAATTCGGCGGCGAGGCAACCGGCCAAACAGCGACCACTACTACTTTTCACAGCGTATGCCGGCACTCTTTTTTCTCTCTATGGGACAGCGCTACGGTGGCTATCACGACCCTCTCGACAACTGCGAGCGCTGTGGCTTGGAAAACTATGCCAACTACATCACTCTCATAATGTCGCTGGCTTTGTAGACCTTCGCTGTTGAAAGTTTGACGACCGCCATACAACAAAAAAAAGAGGACTTTTTTAGTCCTCTTTTTTTGTTGAAGCTTGCAGTCTTTTTTCAAGGTTATTTCTTTTTCTTCTTCGATTTCTTCTCCTGCATCTCGCGGATTATTGCCACTGCGTCGGCAAGGCTGATCGTCAGTGGATCGTAGCCCGTTTTAGGCATTCGGTAGTTCTCACCCTTGTAAGTGAGGTATGGACCGAACTTGCCAACGTTCGACACAACCTTCTCACCCTCATATTCGCCTATCTCGTGCGGGAACATTGCCTTCAGACGCTCCTTTTCCTCGGCCTGTTCGCGCTTCGTGTCGATAATCTCTATGGCTCGGTCCAGCGTCACAATGTACGGGTCGTCTGTCTTCGACAGCGAGTAGAACTTGTTGTTGTGACGAACATAAGGTCCGAAGCGACCAATGCTCACAACAACGTCCACACCCTCGTATTCGCCCAGTGTGCGTGGCAGGCTGAACAGGTCCAATGCCTCTTCCAGCGTGATGCTCTCTATGCTCTGTCCTTTCTTCATCGATGCAAAGCGAGGTTTCTCGTCTGTATTCGTCTCTCCAATCTGGATCAACGTTCCATAGCGGCCTATCTTTGCATATACATTCTTGCCACTGGCAGGATCCGTTCCCAGTAGACGTTCACCGCTCGTACGTTTCGAGTGGCTTTGGGTTTGCTTCACGTTGCGATGGAACGGTGTGTAGAATTGGTCGATAACCTCTCGCCACGCCTGTGTGCCGTTGGCCACGTCGTCAAAATCCTTCTCCACCTTGGCAGTGAAATTGTAGTCCATAATCTCCGTGAAATGCTCCATTAGGAACTGGTTCACGATGGTTCCGATGTCTGTCGGGAACAGTTTGCCCTTCTCGGCTCCAAGACGTTCCGTTTTCTCCGTGCGCGTCACATCCTTACCCGGATGTAGCGACAGCGTGATCACGTCCACCTCCTGCGGAGCGCGGTCTTCCTTTATTACGTATTCACGTTTCAGTATCGTCGAAATTGTCGGAGCATAGGTCGACGGACGTCCTATGCCAAGGTCTTCCAGCTTCTTCACCAGGCTTGCCTCCGTGTAGCGCGGCGGATGCTGTGTGTAGTGCTGTCCGGCATCGCAACTTTCCAAAGCCAGGTTCATACCGTTCTTCACAGCTGGTAGCTGGTGGTTCGGATTCTCCTCTTCCTCCTCGTCGGTCGATTCGAAGTACACCTTCAGGAATCCGTCGAACAACACCTGCTCTCCCGAACAGCAGAAACGCTCCTGATGGCCCTCAATTTCAATTTCAATGGTCGTCTTCTCCAACTCTGCGTCGGCCATCTGCGATGCCAAAGCGCGCTTCCATATCAGCTCGTAAAGCCTGCGTCCGGCAGCGTCGGCGTTCACCTCTGTGGCCTGCATATCCGTAGGGCGAATTGCCTCGTGCGCCTCCTGTGCACCCTTTATTTTCGTGTGGTAGCGGCGTGTTTTAACATATCTCTTGCCGAAAGTGCTCTCAATCTGGCGGCTGGCCATATCAAGTGCCACCTCGCTGAGGTTTGTCGAGTCGGTACGCATATATGTGATGTATCCCGACTCATACAGTTGCTGTGCAATCTGCATTGTACGTGCCACCGAGTAACCCAGTTTGCGGCTAGCCTCCTGCTGCAGCGTCGACGTCGTGAACGGCGGCGCAGGACTGCGGTGTGCAGGTTTCGTCTCAACCTTCTCCACCTTGAATGTTCCCGATTTGATGCTCTCAAGGAAACTGCGAGCATCCTCTTCCGTGTCAAAGCGGCGGTTCAGCTCTGCCACCAGCTTGCGGTTCGTGTCGCAGCTGAAAACAGCTGTCACACGGAAATAGCTCTGCGATACAAAGTTGCGTATTTCGTTCTCTCGCTCCACAATCAGTCGCACGGCCACACTCTGCACTCTTCCCGCACTCAGGGCCGGCTTGATCTTTGCCCACAGTATGGGGCTGATTTCATATCCCACCAGACGGTCCAGGACACGGCGTGCCTGCTGCGCGTCAACAAGGTTCATATCAATGTCTCTGGGATGCTCTATGGCATACAAAATAGCGTTTTTCGTTATCTCGTTGAAAACAATTCGGCGCGTCTTCTCGGGCTTCAGATCCAAAGTTTCCTTCAGGTGCCAGGCTATAGCCTCTCCCTCACGGTCCTCATCGGAAGCAAGCCACACCATATCAGCCCCTTTCGCAGCCTTCTTAAGCTCCACAACAAGCTTGCCCTTTTCCTCCGATATTTGGTATTCCGGCTCATAGCGGTTGTCAACATCGATGCTCATCTCCTTTTTTGCCAGGTCGCGAATGTGGCCATAGCTTGACATAACTGTATAGTCCTTCCCAAGAAATTTCTCGATGGTTTTCGCCTTCGCCGGCGACTCTACAATAACTAAATTTTTCATATTATATATTGTATTTATTTTATTATCAATAATAATAGCAAATCCCCACTCTGGGGATTGCCGATGCAAAGTTAGCAACTTTTCTTCATTCGGCAAACTCATAGGCAAAAAAAATCTAATTTTCCTTCCGTTCAAAGGACAGTTTTGTGGCAAAATACTAAGGCATATGTACAGTATATGTACAGTATATGTACAGTATTTGTACGCTTCTAAAGCGTACATATACTGTACAAATACTGTACATATACTGTACATATGCCAGGGAATCTATATTGAATGAATTATTGACAATCGTTATGAAGGCAACTGATTAGTTGTGAAACATAAATATGTGTAAGGAATTGACTGTGTGGTGTATAGTTGTCGAATCCGGCGTGTTCTGGATTCTTTTCTTGTTGTTGGTTTTTTTTGGGGCTTTTGGAATAATATTTTTTATGGGTCGGCGTTTTGTGAGGGAGTTTTAAAATGTATTGACTATGCCTGCGCGACGCGTAATTGTTTCTGTCACCAACGACCTGGTCACCGACCAGCGCGTTCACCGTTCCTGCTCAGCTCTCTGCGAGGCAGGCTACGACGTGCTTCTTGTCGGACGGCTACTGCCTGGCAGCGCCACACTGCAGAGACCTTACGCCACGGAGCGTATGCGCTTGCTGTTCAAGCGGAAAGCTGTGTTTTATGCTGAATACAATATTCGGCTGTTCCTCAAACTGATGGTTGTCCGCGCCGATGCCTTCTACGCCAACGACACCGACGCGCTGCCTGCCAACTGGCTGGCATCACGCTTGCGACGTAAGCCGCTGTTCTTCGATGCTCACGAAATGTTTCCGGAAGTACCTGAACTTGTGGGCCGTCAGCGCGTGAAGCGCTTTTGGACTTGGATCGAACACCGTCTGTTCCCGACGCTTACAAAGAAGGGCAGTGCAGCCGTCACTGTATGCCAGTCGATTGCTGACATCTATGCCCAGCGCTACGGTTTGCATATGGAGGTGGTGCGCAATGTGCCGATGGCTTTCCCCGTACAGAGCGACAGCGCCAGGAAGCTGATGGCGGAAGTCGGCGAGGGGAGGCGTATTTTGCTCTATCAAGGAGCCGTCAACATAGGACGCGGCATCGAGTGGATTGTGCAGGCTATGCCCTTGCTGCCAGAATGTGTGCTCGTCGTTGCCGGAGTTGGCGACATATACGACGAGCTGCGTGCCAAGGCTGCAACGATGGACAACGTGAGGTTTCTCGGACGCGTGTCGCCTGAAGTGCTGCACGGTCTTACAGGCTGGGCCTCGCTGGGCCTTTCCTTGCTTGAAAACCGTGGTTTGAACTACTATTATTCGCTCCCGAACCGCATTGCCGACTTCGTGCAGGCCGGCGTGCCTGTTCTGGCTACCGACTTTCCCGAGATTCGACGAGTGGTGGAGCAATATGGCATCGGCACACTTGTGGCTCCGGTGCCTTTTGACCCCAAAACGTATACTTCGGCCATTCCCGACCCAGCCCAGACGGCTCAGACCATTCGCGACGCGCTAGCTTATTGGGATTCCCTGCCCGACGAGGAACGTAAAGCCCGTTTTACCCGTGCTGCAGCCGATCTGAACTGGAACAACGACAAAAAAAAGCTTTTGATGCAGTTCGACACAATATTTTAATCAAAATATAGTTTTCTTCAAGATTGTATTGTATAATGACATTGATAATGTAAATTGACTTGTTTCTTTTATTCTACTTTTACTCTCGGAAACCTTTAAACTTTAGAATATTAATTAATAATCTTAAAACTGGATGTTATATAATCTTTTCGCTCTCGTCTACATTCTCGGTCCCTTTGTGGGGCTTTTCTTTGTGTTCAAGAAAGTTGGTTTGGCGCCGTGGAAGGCGCTCATACCCTTGTACAACATTGTGCTATGGGTCAAGCTGTGCGGCAAGTCGTGGAAGTGGTACATTTATTTTCTGATTCCAGCAATCAACATTTTCACCTTCCTTATGTTGGTGGTTGAGACCGCCAAGGTGTTCGGTCGTCACAATTTTTGGGAACAGACGCTCTCGGTACTTTTCCCCTTCGCCTATATGCCCTGGTTGGGATTGAGCAATGTGCAATATCTGGACCCTGCAACCCACAAGGAGGTTAAATATTCGAGCCTTCGCGAATGGGCCGACGCCATCGTATTTGCACTGATTGCTGCCGTCATCATACGTGGCAACTGCTTGGAATTCTACAAGATACCGTCGTCGTCGATGGAAAAGTCGCTCTTGGTAGGCGACTACCTGATGGTCAGCAAGGCCAGCTACGGACCACGAACCGCAATGACGCCGCTGTCGTTTCCGCTGGTTCACAATGTGATGCCTCTTAGCAACGGACAGCGCGAGTCGTACCTGAAGTGGATAAAACTGCCATATCACCGTTATCCGGGCTTTCGCAACATAAAACGCTTTGACGCCGTTGTGTTCAACTATCCCGACGGCGACACGGTTTGCACGGCTTTCCAGAGCAATCGCTCGTACCACGATATGGCAAGAGAATACGGTCGCGAGGCACTGTATGGCAATCCTTCGGTTTTCGGACGCATAGTGGTGCGTCCAGTCGACAAGCGCGAAAACTTCATAAAACGTTGTATCGCACTGCCTGGCGAGACGCTGGAAATAAAAGGTCAGCAGGTGTTCATAAACGGCAATGCAGTCGAGAATCCCCACGACCTGGAGTACAACTATGCCTTGAGAATGACGGAAAGTATGGAAGACTATCTGCAGTCTATGTCGCAGATGGGAGCCTTTGGTAGCGATTTGATGATGGGCAAGATTCAGAAAGACCAGCAGCTCCTGTCGTCGATGGGAGTGTCGAACGAAGACTGTGAGAATTCATTTGGCTTATATTCTTATCTTTACTTGACTGATGCGCAGCTTGCAGTGGCTCTGAAATACAAGGAGAACATCAACATAGAACCGATGGAGTATACGCGTGGCGACAGCAGCCATCTGGTGCGCTTATCGCCCCGATACAAGCTTATTTACCGCAATGGAGGCGATGCAGCTGTAAATATGGCGATACAGCAGATTATGCAGGAGCTAAAGGAATGTGGTGTCTCGGAGCGCGATGTGGACAATATGGGGCAGTACTATACCTTGCCGCTAACCTCGGAAATGTACAACCAATTGGTCAACGATGCTCGTATAGCTGAGGTTATTCCACTGTCGGCACAGCCTGGCTTTGCCGGTCGCGACCTTTTCCCGCACAACGACAATTACAAATGGTCGGTGGACAATTTCGGTCCCTTGACGATTCCTGCCGAGGGGTCTACTGTTGAACTGACGACAGAAAATCTGCCGCTCTATCAACGCGTTATCGAGGTTTTTGAAGGCAACAAACTGGAAGTTCGCGATGGAAAAATCTTTATTAACGACAAAGAAACTTCGCAATACACTTTCAAGATGAACTACTACTGGATGATGGGCGACAATCGCCACAATAGCGCCGACAGTCGCTACTGGGGTTTTGTGCCGGAGAATCATATAGTGGGACGTGCATCGATGATAGTTTTCTCGAGAAATACAGACAGCAAGAAAATCCGTTGGAACCGCTTTTTCCGTATGCACCTCTAATCGTTTCCGACAATGATAGATAGAAAGAGGAGCCGAACGACAACGGTCGTTCGGCTCCTCTTGATTTATGCATATTGCATCAGGCTATTGGGATAGTTTTTCGATAATAGCTTTTGCTGCCTGTCGGCCGGCACCCATAGCCAGGATGACGGTGGCTGCACCGCTTACAGCGTCGCCTCCGGCATAGACATACTCGCGCGAGGTCTGTCCGTTGTCGTCGACGATGATGCCTCCCCATGGCTGCGTGTCAAGTCCGGGAGTTGTGTTTTTTATAAGTGGGTTGGGGTTGGTGCCGAGAGCAACGACGAGATTGTCGATGGGAATCACAAATTCGCTGTCCTTGATTTCAGAGAAGCGTCGACGACCGCTGGCATCGGGTTCACCCATTTCCATACGTATGAGTTTCAGCCCCGCGGCGTTGCCATTGCCGTCGTCGACAACGGCAACGGGATTGGTCTGGAACAGGAACTTTATGCCCTCTTCTTTGGCGTGGTGGATTTCCTCCTTGCGTGCCGGCATATCCTGTTCGCCACGACGGTAAACGACAGTGACTTCGCATCCCAGTCGGCGAGCTGTACGTGCTGCGTCCATTGCCACATTGCCACCACCAACGACGGCCACGTGGTTTCCGAGTACGATTGGAGTATCGTAAGCAGCGTCGTAGCCGTGCATCAAGTTTGTGCGCGTCAGCAGTTCGTTGGCAGAGAGTACCCCTACAAGTGTTTCGCCTGGAATGCCCATAAACTTTGGCAATCCTGCACCGGAAGCAATATATACGGCATCGAATCCCTGATGTTCGAAGAGGTCGTCGACAGTCACCGATTTGCCGACGATGACGTTGGTGAATATCTTGACACCCAGTTTCTTGAGGTTCTCAATTTCTGGTGCAACGACACGCTGTTTGGGTAGTCGGAATTCAGGAATGCCGTATACAAGTACTCCGCCTGCGTGGTGAAGAGCTTCGAAAACAGTGACATCGAAGCCTGCTTTGGCCAGGTCGCCGGCACAGGCAAGTCCCGAGGGACCGCTGCCGATGATAGCGACTTTGCGACGTGCTGTGTTTGAAGTTTCGCTTTCCGGCTCACTGTTGTCGGCCTTACTTTTAGTGTTTTCGCGGTTCCAGTCGGCAACGTATCGTTCGAGAGCGCCGATGGCGATGGGTTGGCTTTTGTGGCCAAGAATACAAGCGCCTTCGCATTGAGTCTCTTGAGGACATACACGTCCGCAGACGGCCGGAAGCGATGAGTCCATAGCAATAATGCGTCCCGCTTCGGCAATATCGTTGTTTTTAACAGAGGCAATAAATGCCGGAATATTGATATTCACAGGACATTGGCTTACGCACAGCGGTTTCTTGCAGTTGAGGCAGCGTGATGCTTCGACAAGAGCCTGTTTGTCGCTGAATCCAAATGATACCTCGTCGAAATTATGTATGCGCTGTTCGGGATTTTGTTCGGCAGGCTTTTGTCGCTGTGGTTTTGCATCGTTGACGATGGCAGCATCGACAGCATCAGCCAGATTGCAGCGGTGTCCTCCTTCGCTTGTGGCGATGCGGTATTTGCGTGCATCGGGACGGGCCAGTCGACTCATAGCCTCGTCGAAATTTACCTTGTGTCCGTCGAATTCGGGTCCATCTACGCAGGTAAACTTGACTTCGTCGCCAACGCTGACGCGGCAGGCACCGCACATACCAGTACCATCGACCATCATCGAGTTGAGGGAAACAATGGTCGGAAGGTCATACTGCTTTGTGAGCATTGAGACAAACTTCATCATAGGAAGAGGTCCTATGGCCACGCAGCAGTCGTATCTGTTGCCTGATTCTATCAGCTGTCGAATCTTATCGGTCACGAGGCCCTTTTCGCCATAGGTGCCGTCGTCGGTCATTATGTACAGGTTCTGGCATACAGACCTCATTTGTTCTTCAAAGAAGATGAAGTCTTTGCTGCGGGCACCGATTACAATGTCTGAATAAAGGCCGAACCGGTAAGCCCATTTGGCCTGAGGGTATACAGGTGCCGTACCTACGCCACCAGCGACAAAGAGGATTCGTAGGTTAGGGTTCTTTTCAAACAGGCCAAGCACTTCGGCCGGTTTCCCTAAGGGACCGACAATGGTGAACAGGCTGTCGCCCTGAGACATATCTGCCAATTTCTGAGTTGATTCGCCGACAATTTGAAATACGATTGTGACGATGCTTTGTTCGTGGTCAATGTCGCAGATGGTCAGTGGAATTCGTTCCCCGTTGGCGTGAGGTATTACGATAAGGAACTGTCCGGGATGGCCACTTTGAGCTATCCAGGGCGCTTCGACTTGCAACAGAACTGTTGCCGGGGTGAGGAATTCTTTTTTCAGGATTTGGTACATAATATGTGAATTGTAAATGGTGAATCGTGTTTTTTGAGTGGTTGGTGCAGAATAGTGTTCCGTCAAAGGATGAGACTTATATTCTTAAAAGACGGTCTACATACTCTACCTGTCTGGCTCGAGGATTGCCTTCGTAGTTGAGTATAACATAATCGGCACGGTCCATCTTTTCTTCTGCACTGATTTGGTTGCGCATACGTGCCTCGAGTGCATCGCGGCTTACATTGTCGCGTAGTTGTAGCCTGCGCAGCCGCTCTTCTTTTTCAAGGTATACTGCAATTACTGTGTCAAGTTTGCTATCAAGGTTGTATTCATATATAATGGCAGATTCCATTATTACGTATGGGGCTTTTTGCAGCTCAGCCCACGAAACAAATTCCTGCATTACTCGTGGATGTATCAACGAATTGATCTTTTGCAGCTTGTCTTTGTCGTTGAATACAATTCGTGCAATTTCAGATTTGACAACATTGCCATTGTCGTCGAATACTCTGTCTCCAAAGAGTACTCGTATTTCGTTCAAGAAAGCAGGTTCTTTATAGTATTCTCCTGCTCTTTGGTCGGCCACAAAGCAAGGAATGCCGAGATGCCTGAAGGTCTCCAACACTGTGGTCTTGCCACATCCGATGCCGCCTGTAAGTCCAACAAGTTTCATTTTATGATTATGTATTGCAGTTGTTGGGGTGAAATTGATTTTATACGTACATTGGCCGGGAATTGTGTGACGACTGGCATAAGGTAATTGCTTGTGTCATTGATGGTTTTGGCTGTCACGACAAAATCGTCGCTGTTGACATCGGCATATTTTTTGCGTGGTACAAGACAGTTGAGAGTGACGGTGGAAGGGTAGAGTTGAACACGTTTGAAACTGTTATCATTGGCATATTGAACCGCTACCGAAATTGGTTTTTCCGTATATGTCTCCACGGGAATGAAGATATCAATATATTCCGTTGACGGTCTGACATCTGGATATTTTTTCCAGTCGTTTGCCAGACGAACACGGTGCATTCCGCTGATACGGATATTTTTGATTGTTTTTGGTTCAGTGCGGACATATTCAATCTTGTCAAGCGACGACTGGCTACCGTAAAGGACAATGGAGTCGGGATGCAATTCTGGTTGTCCACAAAGGCCAACCATTGGATCGAACTGAAAGTCGATATTGTCGATTTCCGGTACAAATACCTTGCTTTGCCGTCTTGCGAGTGCAATGTTCAAGATGTCGCCTACAGGCTTTATTTCATTCACGCCTCGGGTGTCTATCTGGCTGCGTATTATGTCGATATAGTCATCAATATTAAGTGTCACTTGAATGTTGTCAGCGTCTTTGTTCGTTATTTTGGAAGTGACGTTGACGTGTACATAACGGTTTTTCTTTATACCGCGTTGGAATGCGTGAAAGCCGTTGCTGGTGATGTCAAGTGTCAATATGCTGTCGATGCCGGTGATGGCATATTTTGCTGTGTCTATACCGTCGTAATAAAGCTTGTAATGTTCGCGATATGCCTTGTGTTCGGACATTGCAGAGACAAGCCATATTGCAGCTATGGCTATTAATGAGAAAATAAAGGCGCGCGACTGTTTCAGACGTTGTCGCAGGCCTGATGTCTCTGTGTTGTCCATATCAGTGAGACCGATTGACGATTCTTATTTAGTCTCTGTGGTATCGTTGTTGGCGACTGACTGGATAAAGCTTTTTTCGACAGTCATTATTACTCCGTTGGCAACTTCTACTTCAACGGTTGTTGCATCGACAGAGTGTATTTTGCCGTATATGCCGCCCGAAAACACTACTCGGTCGCCCTTCTTTAGTTGTTCACGCATCTGCTGTTCTTCTTTTTGTTTTTTCTTTTGCGGACGAATCATCAGCAACCACATTACAACAAAAAGCAGGATAATCATAAGCAGACCGCTTCCGCCTGCACCGTTGGGTGCTCCTTGTGCTTGGAGCATTACATAAAGGATGTTCATTTTTTAATTTTAAAATTTTAAGTTTGATTTTCTTTAAATTGTAAAACGGGTCTATCGCACAGTCGCTGAAATTCTCAACCTGGTTTTTGATGGTTGGGTGTTTGAGGCGACAATGACTTCTTTGATTTGGTTGCCCGACATACCCTGCGACTTGAACGAAACAGTGATATACCCTGTTTTGCCAGGTGCTATACGCTCTTTCGGGTAGTTGGCCACTGTGCAGCCGCACGATGCATCGCAACCGCTAATGACCAAGTCGGCATTGCCGGTGTTGGTGAATTTGAAACTGTAGGATATTGTTTCGCCTGCCATCAGCTGACCGAAATCGTGCATATCGGTTTCGAAGACTATTTTGGGCATTTTCTCGCTTTCGTTATATCCTGTTGCACTGTTGGGGTTGTTGATGATGTCGACATCGGCACCTTTGTCTGTGCCGTTGCAGGATGCCAAAATGAGAGTGGCGAAAAGAATGTATGCTGTTTTTTTTATCATAACTGTCTGATAGGATGTTAAAGGTCGGTTTTTTCGCCGTCAATAACCGGATCGTACATTCCGCGTTCATCTTTCACTATTTTACCGGCGACGCGCAGTTCAATCAACAGTTTGTCGAGTATGCCGTTGATGAACAGTTTGCTCTTCTCGGTTGAAAACTCTTTCGAAAGCTCTATGTATTCGTCCACGGTGACGCGTTCCGGGATGGACGGGCAGTGTGTGAACTCGTTGACGGCCATATTGATAAGCAGTATGTCCATCAGTGCCACGCGTTCCAGCTCCCAATTCTGAAGGTGTTTGCGTATCATTGGCTCCACGTCGTCGAGGTGTTTGTAGGTGTCTGCAACAAGTTGGCGGGCAAAATCCACGTCGTTCACTTCTTTTTCATTGCGAGCGTCGTAAATCTGCGGACAGCGCATTGCCTCGTCCATCGACTGTTCGTCAAGTTCTTTGAGCAGCATAAACACATACTGTGCCACTTGGTCGAAATCGTCTTCCCACAACAGGTCGCGGTCGAAGATTATTTCTCTCAGTGTTGTGTCATTCATCAAATACTTGAAGGCTGTCAGTGCAATGGTTTTGTATTCCGTGAATGTCGGTTCTTCAATGGCTGCGTGGGCCTGGAAATTATGCGAGGTCTTGAAGGTGTTGAGTATCTTGCGGAAGACGTCGAAATGGTTGCTCCAGTCGATATGCATCCGGTTTTCTTTCTGTCTGTACTCAAAACCTTGTGACAGTTTTTCCACAAACGGATTTTTGGCCCATCTATCCAGCAGGTCAAGTTCAGACTGGTTGGGGTTGAACTTCTGCTGCTCGTTTTCAAACACTCGTTCGGCGGTGTATGTCAGCTGCATAAGGGTGCTCATCTGCAGTACCCCAAGGTCGTTGAGGCGGTCGACGTTGTAGTCGAACATCTTCAGCAGTTCCTCTTCCGATGTGTTGTCGGCTGTCACGCCGGCGTAGATGGTCTGTAGCGCTTTGGCGCGTAGGAAATGTCTGCTCAGCATACTATATTGATAATTCTTTTGGGTACGAAAATAATTTTCTTCGGCTCTTTGCCACCGGTCCATTTGTCTGTTTCGGGCATAGCTTTAATGGCGGCGATGGCTTCATCCTGTGTGCAGTTGGCCGGCAGGTCGACGGTGAAGCGCATCTTGCCGTTGAAGGATACTGGGTAGGTGAACGAGTCTTCGACGAGGTGCTTTTCGTCGAAAGCGGGCCATTCGGCGTCGCACACCGATGTGTTGTGGCCCATCAGGTGCCACAGTTCTTCGGCGATGTGGGGGGCGAAAGGTGCCACAAGCACTGTCAGAGGCTCAAGGACGGCGCGTTTGTTGCATTTGGCCGATGCCAGTTCGTTGGCACAGATCATAAATGTGCTGACGCTGGTGTTGAACGAGAAGCGCTCTATGTCGTCGGTCACTTTCTTGATGGTCTGGTGCAGGGTTTTCAGCTCGGCTTTTGTGGGCTGTTCATCGCTGATGCAGAACGTGTTGTTTGCGTCGTGGAACAGTCGCCAGAATTTCTTGAAAAAGCGGAACACGCCTTCAATGCCGTTGGTGTCCCACGGTTTGGCCTGTTCGACGGGGCCGAGGAACATCTCGTACATTCTCAGTGTGTCGGCGCCGTAGCGTGCCACCAGGTCGTCGGGGTTCTGCACGTTGTACATCGACTTCGACATTTTCTCTATTTCCCATCCGCATACATATTTGCCCTCCTCCAGTTGGAAACTGGCATCGGCAAATTCAGGTCGCCACTGGCGGAAGCGTTCGATGTCGAGAATGTCGTTGTCTACAATGTTGATGTCGACGTGAATGGGAGTCACGTCGTCCATATTCTTTATCAGGTTTTTGGATATGAAGAGCTTGTTGTCGGCTTTCGAACGGTATACGAAGTTGGAACGTCCTTGTATCATACCTTGGTTGACAAGCTTTTGGAACGGTTCGTCCTTCACCGACATTCCGATGTCGTAGAGGAATTTGTTCCAGAAGCGGGCGTATATCAGATGGCCGGTGCCGTGTTCTGCACCGCCGACATAAAGGTCCACATTCTGCCAGTATCCCACAGCCTCTTTCGAGAAGTAGGCTTCGTCGTTGTGCGGATCCATATAGCGCAGATAGTATCCGCTGCTGCCTGCAAAGCCTGGCATAGTGCTCAGTTCGAGTGGGAAGACGGTCTTGTTGTCAATGAGGCTTTTGCTAACCACCTTGCGGTTATTTTCGTTCCAGGCCCATATCTCGGCGTGGCCCAGAGGCGGCTCGCCGGTGGCGGTGGGTTTGTATTCTTTTATTTCGGGCAGAAGCAATGGCAGGCATTCTTCGGGGATGGGGCAGGGGATGCCGTCTTTGTAGTAGATCGGGAACGGCTCGCCCCAGTAGCGTTGACGGCTGAAGATAGCATCGCGCAGACGGTAGTTGACTGTGCGGTGTCCGATGCCCATTTCCTCTATCTTGTCGATGACGGCTTTCATAGCGTCTTTGACTTTCATACCGGTTACGAAGCCGCTGTTTACGCTGTAGCCTGTTTTGGCGTCGATGCTTTCGCTCCAGGTGGAGGGGTCGCTGACGGCATCCTTTTCGGGGGCCACAACCTGGCGTATGGGCAGGTTGAAGTGGCGTGCAAAGGCGAAGTCGCGGCTGTCGTGAGCCGGCACAGCCATAATGGCACCTGTGCCGTAGCCTGCCAGTACATAGTCGCTCACCCAGATGGGTATGCGTTCTTCGGTAAGGGGGTTGATGGCGAAGGCTCCGGTGAAGACACCGCTCACCTTCTTGACTTCGGCCTGGCGTTCGCGTTCCGAGCGGTTCTTGGCCCAGGTGACGTAGGCTTCGACCTCGGCTTTCTGCTCAGGTGTTGTTATTTGGCCAATCAGTTCGTGTTCGGGGCAAAGCACCATAAATGTCACGCCGAAGATGGTGTCTGGGCGTGTGGTGAAAATTTCGAAACTGGGAGTTGGTGTGGGTGACACTTGACCCATAAACAGGCCTGTGGGTGCGTCGACAGTGGTTGTGGGGACGTCGAGCGGGAACCACACTGCGGCACCTTCGCTGCGGCCTATCCAGTTGCGTTGTATTTCTTTCAGCGAATCGGTCCATTCCACTTTGTCCAGTCCGTCGACAAGGCGCTGGGCGTAGGCTGTGATTCTAAGACTCCACTGGCGCATCAGTTTGCGCTCGACGGGGTAGCCGCCGCGCACGGAGAGGCCGTTGACAACTTCGTCGTTGGCGAGCACGGTGCCGAGTTCGGCGCACCAGTTTACCGGTATGTCGGCCAGATAGGCCAGTCGGTAGCCCATCAGCACTTCGGCACGTTCTTTCTCTGTCAGTTCGTTCCAGGGCTTGCCGTTCTCTGCAATGCGTTCGCCGCTCTCGAACTGTTTCACCAGTTGTTCGATGGGGAGTGCTTTCTGCTGCTGCTCGTCATAGTAGTGGTTGAAAAGCTGCAGGAATGTCCATTGGGTCCATTTGTAGTATTTGGGGTCGCAGGTGCGCACCTCGCGGCTCCAGTCGAAACAGAAACCGATTTTGTCCAGCTGTTCGCGATAGCGTTTGATGTTCTCTTCTGTAGTGACGGCAGGGTGCTGTCCGGTCTGTATGGCATACTGCTCGGCGGGCAAACCGTAGGCGTCATAGCCCATAGGGTGCAGCACGTTGAAACCGCGCAGACGTTTGTAGCGGGCATAGATGTCGCTGGCTATGTATCCGAGCGGATGGCCTACGTGCAGTCCGGCTCCCGAAGGATAGGGGAACATATCGAGCACATAGTAATGCGGTTTTGGGGAATTGTTGTCGACGCAGTAGGTTTTCTGGTCGCGCCAGAATTGCTGCCATTTTGGTTCGATTTCGCTGTAATTATAGTCCATCTTTCTGTCTTTCAAAGTGGTTTTTCTTAAGTGTAAAAGCTGCAAAGCGCTGGTAGACAACGGTGTGTAACTTTTCACTGCGCAAATACAAACTGCAAATATACACAATTTTTTTCAATTTTGTGTCGGTATTTCCGTTTTTGGAATCATTTTTTTTTGCGGCACGGTGTTGATAATGGTTGGTATGCAAGGCGGATATGCCAGTCCTGCGCGTGGTCGTCCTGCCGTCGTAGACCTGTGCCACAAGGGTGTTGAAATGTAGCCTGCTGTTCCGATGGTTGTCTGAACCTTTGGAAATGAGCGAGTTGTGAAGTTTCGCAGTACAGAATGTTTCAGATGTTGCAACAAGTGCCCAAGTGGTTTTGTTCTGTATACAAAGTAAGGCATATGTACAGTATTTGTACAGTATATGTACAGTATATGTACGCTTCAGAAGCGTACATATACTGTACATATACTGTACAAATACTGTACATATGCCTATGCTGGTCCTGTAATGGTCTGAGGATTAGCGTGTTGAAAAAGCGCAAAAAATGCTTTTTTTGCCTATTGTTGCTTTAGAGCTGGTTGACAGTGTTTTAGGTGTGGATTTTGTCAGGGGTTTGGTGAGGGTGTTTCGTCGCTGATGAAGCCGTTGTTGTTGTCGTCGATGTAATCGACGGGGAAGTCGGGGTCGTTGCAGAAGTCGTCGATGGTGGGATGCGAGGCGTTGTCGATGGAGTCGTTGTAGCCTGTGAGTGCGGCGAATGGTGCAAACTGTGCGGCGCGGTTGAGCATCGACATCGGTCGGTGGCGCTTGGAGATGTGGTGCGGCAGGTCTATTATGTCGTCGTAGTTCATAGTCGTTTTCTTCTGTTTTCAGAACATTGTATTTGCTTTTTCGACGGCTTCGGGTGTTCCGACGTCGATCCATTTGCCTACGGGGTGCATAAAATAGCCTATGCGGTGTTGCTTTGCTATTTGGAGGTAGCTGCCGAAGACTGGGTAGGGGTGGTCGTCGGGCGGCATCAGGGCGAACAGCTGGGGGTTGACCATCGATACGCCGCTGAAGGGGAGCGGTGTGAGGCCTTCGGCGTTGTCTTGGCCGTAGATTCCGGCGAGGTTGCCTGTGCTGTCGAAGAGGAGCATACGGTTTGTCTGTCGGTGGCTGGTGCAGAGTGTCACTAGGTTGCCGCTGGCTATGTGGTGCTGTTCGAGTGCTGCGAGGTCGATGTCGGAGAGGATGTCGACGTTGTGGATGAGCACGGGCTCGTTGCCGCTGAAGAGCGGTGCGGCGTGTGGCAGTGCGCCGCCGGTGTTGAGCAGTTGCTGGCGCTCGTCGCTGATGAGTACGGGGCAGGGCCAGTTGTGGCTTGCGATGTACTCGACGAGCATATCGCCGAAGTAGTGGACGTTGACGACGCAGCGCTTTACGCCGGCATCGGCAAGTCGTTTGATGTTGATTTCCAGCAGTGTCTGTCCGTTGATTTCGACCAGTGCCTTGGGGCGGTCGTCGGTCAGCGGTCGCAGGCGTGTGCCGAGTCCTGCGGCAAGAATGAATGCTTCCATTGGTTTGAGGGTTAGAAGGGGTATAAAGGTTATAAAGGGTTTAAAGGGTTTAAAAGGTTTAAAAGGTTTAAAGGGTTTAAAAGGTTTGAAGGTTTACACACTCCTCAGTCACTTCGTGACAGCTCCCCTAACTTAGGGGCGCATTTCCGGGAGGGTACACTGTTTTCGTTTTCGTTTTAGTTATCCTCTCCTTTAAGTGGAGTTGGTGGGGCGTACACGGGGGTACGCCCTTACAGAATTGCTTTCCGTTTTCCGCTTTCCGTTTTCCGCTTTTCACGCTTTGTGTCCTCCTATCTGGCGGTTGCGTTCTTTGGCCGTTGCGCCTTCCTGGAAGTTGAGTCCTTTGAGGATGGCGTTTTTCCCGAAACGGTGCTTGATATTGATAACGGCTTCCTGCATACGGCGTTCTTTTTCAAGTTGTTGCTGCTGCTGTTGCTGCTGTTGTTGCTGTTTTTTGTAGTCGGTGAAGAGGTCGAGCTGGTTGTTGGGATGATGTGTGGATTGGACGGTGTTGTCTTCTTCGGGTGTGACGTTGAGTGTGGCGATGGTTATTCGCCTGACGAGGAGTAATGGGTTGACGGTGTGGTCGTAGATGTTGAGTATTGTCTGGATTATGAGGTGTGCCGATGACGACGGTGCTGTGAGTGTGGCGGTTCCGTGGGTGTATTTTGGCACTGGTCGTCCGTAGTGGTCGATGGTGATTTCGCCGGTGTAGGCGTTGCGGACTGCGGGGTCTGCGAGGCTTTGTGTGTCGTAGTTGACGGTAAGGGCGAGCTGGCTGCAAACGAGCCGGTGTTCGACGAGGTGGAGTGCGACGGCGTCGGCCATTTCTTGTGCTACGATGCGCGCTTTCTGTGTGGTGTAGGGGTTCTGCAGCACTTGGCTGCTGCTGAAAGAGTTGGTTTCCGGGCGGTAGTGTTTTATCTGGTCTATGGTGCAGGGTTCCCATCCCCAGGCGTGGTCGATGATGAGTTCGGCATTGATGCCGAACATTTTGTAGAGTTTTTCGTCGTTGACGACCGACTGTCGGGCGAGCATTCCCATTGTGTAAATTTCGTTGCGTTCGAGTCGGCGTGCGATGCCTGGTCCGATGCGCCAGAAGTCGGTGAGTGGACGGTGATTCCAAAGTTTCTGTCGGTAGGTCTTTTCGTCGAGTTCGGCGATGCGCACTCCGTCGCTGTCGGGGGGTATATGTTTGGCGACGATGTCCATAGCGACTTTTGCGAGGTAAAGGTTGGTGCCGATGCCTGCGGTGGCTGTGATGCCTGTTTCGCGCAGCACTTTGCGAATCATCGTCATCGCCAGCTGGTGGGCGGTCATCTTATATGTTTTCAAATAGTTGGTGGCGTCGATAAAGACTTCGTCGATGGAGTAGACGTGTATGTCTTCGGGTGCGATGTAGCGCAGGTAGATCTTGTATATGTTTGTGCTGTACTGAATGTAGTATGCCATTCGCGGCGGTGCGGCAATGTAGTCGACGGCGAGTTCGGGGTGGGTTTTCAACTGGTTGTCGTCAGTTGATTTGCCTGAGAAGCGATAGCCTGGGGCGTGGAACTGACGGTCTTTGTTGACTTCGCGGAGTCGCTGTACAACTTCGAAGAGTCGTGCCCGTCCGCCGATGCCGTATGCCTTGAGGCAGGGAGAGACTGCCAGGCATATGGTTTTTTCGGTGCGCGATGCGTCGGCTACGACGAGGTTGGTGGTCAGCGGGTCGAGTCCACGTTCGCGGCATTCCACGGAGGCGTAGAATGATTTGAGGTCGATGGCGATATATGTCCTTTGGTCAGGCATTCAGGAGTTGGAATATTTCGTCGATGTTTCTGGCGATGTTGATGTTGGGGCGTCTGCCGCTGCGGAAGAAGCCGTGCCGGCCCATCACATCTATTTGTTGCAGAAAAGGGACGTAGAAGTTGTCGTGATTAAAGAGGATTATGGGTTTGTCGCGATGGTCGGTGTCGCGCAGAGGGCCCAGCTGGTTGCTGACCATCACTTCGAGCACTTCGTCAAGTGTGCCAATGCCTCCGGGGAAGGCAATGAAGACGTCGCTGTTGGCAATGAGGTATTCCTTGCGCTCGGCCATTGATTTGACACGAACTATCTGGCTGACAGGCTGGGAGTTGATGATTTCGTCGCTGAAGAATGTGGGTATGACGGCGATGACTGTTCCGCCTGCGTCCAAGGCCGCACCGCTGACGGTGCCCATCAGGCCGAGGTTGCTGCCGCCATAGAGGAGTGTATGTCCGTCAAGGGCGATGCGTCGTCCGAGTTCGTCGGCGGCGCAGGATATTTGTTTGTCGTGGGGGTGCGACGAGGCGCAGAAGACAGAGATGTTCATATTTTTGTTTTTTGTCAAAACGTTGCAAAGAGTTTTTTATTGCACTTTTTTTACAATAATAACATTCGGCTGCCGTTATAAAGAAAAACTTAAAATCGATGAAAAAAACAGTATTGATAACAGGCGCAACGAGCGGAATCGGTCTCGGTTGCGCACGCAAATTCGCCGCCAACGGCGACCGCCTCATCCTCACTGGACGCAACGTGCAGCGTCTTGAGGAAATCCGTAAAGAGCTCACAGCCCAAGGCACAGAGGTGCTGACGCTGGTTTTTGATGTCCGCGACCGCGAGAAAGCCACGGAGTGCATCAACAGCCTTCCGGCAGAGTGGAAAGACATCGACGTGCTGGTCAACAACGCCGGCCTTGCCCTCGGTTTGGAACCCGAATATGAGGGCAGCTACGACGACTGGGATACTATGGTCGACACCAACATCAAGGGACTGCTGACGATGACCCGTCTGGTTGTTCCGGGTATGGTGAAGCGCGACCGCGGCCATATCATCAACATCGGCTCCGTGGCTGGCGACGCTGCCTACGCCAACGGCAATGTCTACTGCGCTACCAAGGCTGCCGTGAAGACCATCACCGACGGTCTGCGTCTTGATGTGGCCAACACTGCCATCCGCGTCACCAACCTTAAACCAGGACTGGTGGAAACCAACTTCAGCAACACCCGCTTCCACGGCGACACCGAGCGCGCCGCCAACGTCTACAAGGGCATCAAGCCACTGACGGGCGACGATATCGCCGACGTGGCCGTCTATGCCGCCAACGCCCCCGAGCACGTGCAGGTTGCCGAGGTGCTTATCCTCGCCACTCATCAGGGCAGCGGCAGCGTTATTGTCAGGAAATAAACATTGAGGTTGTAAATTGTAATACCCGGTCAAGTTGCTGTTGGCTGGGTATTTTTGTATTGTATCCGTTTCATTGCCGTCAGCGGGGATGGCAGCCGTTCATACACGGGGTGGTTCCGTTTGGTCAGTTTCGTCGCTTACGTATGCAAAACCGATGGTCTCAATGAAATCCTTGTCGGGCGGCAGCGACGAGCCGCAGAAGACTGATTATTTGTTGTTTCTATACAATCCGCCCATATCGACTGCGCCGAAATCTATATACCAAAGTCGTTTGTCGCCCGGTGTGAAAATAGGGGTGATGATGTTGCCGAATCTCTTGTCGATGGTGTCGCAAGGGAACCCCAGCGCATAGTATAGTCCCTCCGTCATATAGTATGCATCGAACGACATCCGTTCTTTGTCGGGCAAAGTACTGCTGTTTCCGTCGGCAAAGACAAACTGGTCCATATAGGCGTAAAAGTCATCGCATACGGTGTTGCTGTCAATGGTTAGCGGATTTCCATCGCCGATTTGGAGGGTCAGCTTGACTGCCGACTTGCGGAAATCGACAAAAGAGAGCTGGACGCTGTCGCCTTTGCGGTAATAACTGAGGCCGGAGTAATACATCACAGGGATAAATGCGTTGGTGTCATTGCACTTTGCAATGCATCCACTGTCGGAATAATGTTCAGGTTCCCCCATCTTGGCAATCAGTTCATCATA
>JAEEGL012767901.1_pt1 | contig 78260 bp, 65 predicted proteins | sample 9134231 | NCBI WGS metagenome assembly JAEEGL01 (sample SAMN16246548, study PRJNA631951) | gut metagenome | biome: gut microbiome; feature: rumen; material: fiber-attached | host: Bos | place: Iran: Karaj | collected 2018-10 | reverse complement strand
TACCAATGTAAAGAGTGCTAGAACAATGCTAAAAGCAGGAATGAAGGAAATTGCTAATGAAAATAAAGAAATCAGATATTTTGAGGTTAGAAAAGATGATTTATAAGGATTAGAGGAAAAATAGAAAAGGGGGACGGTTCTCTTTTTTAAGTATTACAACTACCTACACTACCACATACGAGGTTATGAAAAGTACTTATGGTACTCAGTACGACTCAAATAGAAATTATAGCGTTGATGAAATTAAAATATAATCGTAGTGGCGCACATCGTGCGTCATAAAGGAGAAAAAATGAATATAAAAATATTACATATGGTTGAAGGAGCAAAAGAAGCTACTGGAATCGCGGTGATTATTGATGTGTTTCGAGCATTTACTGTTGAAGCCTATATTATGAATAATGGCGCCGAAAAATTAATGCCGGTTGGAGATATGCAAATAGCATATGATTATAAAGAAAAAGATGGTAATTGTGTTTTAATTGGTGAAAGGCATGGAAAGATATTGCCAGGATTTGACTTTGGAAATTCTCCTTCACAGATTAAAAATGTTGATTTTACCGGTAGAACGGTTATTCATACCACGAGTGCTGGAACACAAGGAATTGATAATGCTAAGAATGCAGATGAAGTATTAACAGGAAGTTTTGTCAATGCTAAAGCGATTGCAGAATACATAAAACAAAAGAAACCTGAAACAGTATCTCTTGTTTGTATGGGATTAGAAGCAAAATCTCAAACAGAAGAGGATAATTTATGTGCCTATTATATAAAAAGTCTTTTAGAGGGGACAACAATAGATTTGACAAGTGAAATTGAAAACTTAAAACACACTAGTGGAGCAAAATTTTTTGACATTAGTCAAAATGATGTTTTCCCAGAAGAAGATTTTTATTTAAGCACAGAAGTAGATAAGTACAATTTTGTACTTAAGGTTGAAAAAGATGATAATGGTGTTGATTGTATTAGAAGAATAGATTTATAAAAGAAATTAGATTTGTCTATGCTAACATAGATGAGGAGTGGACTTATATGAGTGATGTAAAAAATGATGGAAAAGGAAGCATTTTTTTAATAGGACCCATGGGAACCGGGAAGTCAGCTGTGTCATGTGAGTTATCAGCCTTGTTGCCATACTTAAAGCATAGAATAGTAGACAGGATTAGATTCACTTTTTGGAATAAAATGACAGATTATTCAAAAGAAACTGAAGATAGAATCAGAGAAGAGCAAGGCTTTTCGGGAGTATATAAATACTGGAAAAAATATGAAGCTGAATTAGTAAAATATTTGCTATCTAAAGATGATAATTGCTCTATTGCAGATTTTGGTGCTGGACAAACTGTATATGAAAATCCAGGTATGTTACAAGAAATTCAAAGAGCATTTAGTTCTAAGAGTAATATTTTTTTGATATTACCTTGTGAAGATAGAGAAGAATGTCAAAGACAATTAGAAGAAAGAATGGAAAAAAGACAATTTGAAAGTATGCAAAAAAGACACCCGGAAAAATTGTCGGAAGAAGAAAAAAGAACGTGTCGAGTGAGGCTTTCTAATGATGAGTATAAATTGAATCAACATTTTCTTGATTCAATCTCGAATCGTTCTTTAGCAACTCATATAATATATACAAATGGTGCAACTCCAGCAGAAATTGCAAAAACTATTGCTGAAGTTTATTTAGGAATGGATATTTCAAGTGATAAAGTCAAAGTTGTTTTGAATGAAGAAAGAAAAGTACATATAGATGATAAAAGAGGAGAAAGTAAATGAAGTATAAAATAAGTAAAACAAGTGAAGTTTCTTTGGAGCAACTAGAGGAATTGAAGGAAAAAGGGATAGATCGTATATGCCTTGAGGAAGGTGGAAATACTTCAACATATAGCATTTACACTTTTACTTTGATAAAAAAGAAAATTTTGGAATATATAAAAAACATTCCACAAATTCCTGCCGATGATCCAGACAGAGAAAAGAAAATATTTACATACTTATATGTAAAAATGGCTCAGAATATTGTCTATGATGAGCAAGCCGCAAAATGGGCAGATTTAACAGGATATGGAAGAGATATGACTCGCGATCGTGTTGAAGAGGCATCTTATTTGGCTGGAGGATTATTAGAAGGAAGGGCAATGTGTAAGGGATACAGTACAATTCTAACCAATTTGCTATCTGAAGTTGGAATTAAAGCAAATACTATATGTGGAGGAGGAAGAGTATTGGCTGACAATATGCCCCCACATGCTTGGAATCAAGTTTTTCTAGATGGCAAATGGTTTAACTGTGATATTACTAATGATGCTGATTTCATAAATGCAGGACTAAAAGCCCCATTTTTTTTAAAATCAGATGCTGAATTTGGAGAAGGCGATATGAATAGATTTGTTAAATATCCTCCGAAGATTCCAGAATTGGTACATGAATCAAAAGAGTCTGTTGATGACAAAATGCAAGAAGAATTAATTTTAGAACAGCAACAGAACATTGCGAACGAAAAAGCAAATGAAGTAAGTCAAGAAGATGAGAAACATAAGCATAGAACATTTACTGAAACTATTAAAGCCTTTTTCAATATGTTTCATAAAAGAAAAAAGGGGGCTGAAATAGAATGAGTGAATCAAAAATATGTGCAGAATTGTTCTTTATTCTAGAGCAAGTTCCAAATAGTTACATTTCGCTATTGCCTAATAATTACATGAATAGACTAAAAGAAAATATGTCTCTGGAGCATTATCAAAGCTTTGATAAAGAAAAAGTGTTTTTTAAGCAAGAGTTTAATAAAAAAACGGTCGCTACTTTGGAAAAAATATATAATACTTTTTGGAAGTAAGTGTTGCTGAACTTATGTAACGTCAAAAAGGGCTGTCCCTTTTTGACGTTTTTATATATTACGGACATGTTAAGAATCTTTTATAAGATTGAGAAACAGGGATTTTTAGAATAAAATAAAAGATGGAATATTGTATCAAATTAAATGCCTTTTGACGTAAAGCGAGGTGAGAATGTGACTAAAGAAGAAGCTATAAAACTTATACAAGATGGAGAAATAGAAGGATTAGATGCAGAGTTCTATGATGATATAGACGTTATGATGAGGGCAGCTTGGCTTTTTCCAGATGCCATTGAGTATGCATCAGATAGGTTGAGAGATAATAAAGAATTTGTGATGGCAACAATTAGTGCTACAGGAAATTGGAACAACTTATTATTGGCAGGAAAAAAAGTTTTAGGCAATCCAGAAGTAATAAAGCAGGCACTATTATACATGAGTAATGATGGCCTTTCAGAATTTTGTGAAATAGCTCCTGAAGTTGATATAGGGCAAGATGAATTAATTCTAAAATATGTTGGCCAAATTCCATTAGCTCTTAAGTTTGCGAGTGATACTCTTCGAAACAATCCTGAATTTGTTTTGCAATTGATAAATAATGCACCGTCACATAACGACAAAGGTGTATCGATTAAATTAAATAATTATTTACCACTACTAATGAGTGTTGTTGGGCCTGATGTTTTAAGGGATGTAAATACAATAAAAGGAGCGGTAAAAAGGTCATATAGAGCATTAAAATTTGTGGATAGTAAAGTGCTTGATGATATAGAAATAATGTTGCCAGCGATAACAATGGATGCACGTGTTATTTTTTATGCTGGACCTACGGTGAAGAAAAATAATGAAGTAGCTGAGCAAGTTGTTAGGCAGTTTATAGATACTTCTATGGCGATAAAAGTATTAGACCCTAGTATAAGAGAAAATGTTGAGATAATGTCCTACGCAGTGAGCAAGGAACCAAACCTATATAAAGATTTAAGCGAAACACTTCGTAATAATCCAGAAATCATAAAAGCTGCAGTTAGCAGAAGTCCCGAAATTTTTTCTACTTTAACTAAAGAACAAAGGAATGATCCTGTCTATGCCTTGTCAGCTGTGGAAAAAAGCAGTTATAGTTGGCGTTATGCCGGCCCCAAGCCATTTTTTGGAAGAGAAGCTGAGGCTGTAGGTAGGGCAAAAGATGCAAGCATGTTATATTATTCTCCACATTACAATGATGTCATAGCAAACATGTGCCTAAGAAATATGCTTTATACTCTAGGAATAGGACAACTTCAAAGCCTTCTTTTTGTTCCAGAAATTGATTCAAAAGATATAGAGGAAAAGCGTTTAACTTCTGATGGTGACTTTTTAAAGTATTATAAAATAGCTCGTACACCACAAGGAGAGCTTTTGTTGTCAACTGATTTTTTCGGTGGTTTAGCTCAAATTATGGGTGGAAATGCAAGCGCAATCCCATTACTAAAGAAAATTAATAATGAGCTTGATACCGCTAAATCGCCTGAAGAAATACTAAACATGATAAATAATCTAATCCCAGAGGATAAAAAGGAATCTTTTCATGAGTTAGTAGATAATATACTAAGAGTGTTCATTAATGAACGCATGAATGCATCAAGAGCGCAGCTTCAATCTCGAATTACAGATAATTTGGAAGAAACCGAGATGAAGCAAAAAGCAACGATTGCAAGCATTGTAGAAAAAATATTAGAAAAAGTGTTAAAAGAAAATAAAGGTGTATTTGATTTCGAAAAAGCATCTGCATTGTTAAATGAAGAATTGAGACGCCCGAAAGTAGATGGTTCTTTAGGCACTTTTTACTCTCCACATATCATACAAAAAAAGGAATTAATGCTAACTTTAATTCGTGAACAAGCAGATTTACTTGGCAATGTGACGTTAATAGGTGCATTGAGGAGAACAAAAGAAATAATTGGACAAGGATGGATTAGAAAACTAATTAGTATTAGTAGTTCAGGAGAAGGTATCTTCCAAGAAGCTTTTGAAGCTCTTGCTAAAAAGGCAACAAATCCAGAGGCATTAGAACTACTAATGGGTACTAAAGCCGTTCCAAGAGACGAATTTGAGTATAGTAGAGAAGATGCAAAACACTATGCATATACTTTTGAGATAGGAAAGTTTCTTAGTTATGAAATGTTAAGAACGATGTTTCTTGATATCAAACTTCCAGAACCTTTCAATTTGCCAGAAATAGAAGGCGAAAAACGTGAGGTTCCTGAATATATGCAGCTGTTTTCTGCATTTTTCAAAGCAAAGCGAGAAGAAATATTATCTAATCCTGAGGCTATATATAGGTTCTCTGAAATATTCAATAATTTTTCTATGATTATAGAGGAGCCAGGAATTAAAGAAAAGCTAATGGCAGGCAAACTGACGATTAATGAGGTTTTATCACAACTTCCACGAGGCATAGTCGCTGAACATGATGAAATAGATATTGAGGCTAGTGAAAATATTCTGGAGAAGTTTTTAGCTGAAGCAAGGCAAGTATTTGCAATCACAAGAGAAAGAAATTATTCTCAAATACCTCAGTTTTCTTCTGAAGCAAGGAGTGACGGTGAATATACTGTGCGTGGAAGAATGTTAAGAGCAGATGAAATAATGAATTTGTTTGCAGGGAATGTTACTGGGTGCTGCCAAGCATTTGGTAGAGAGGGATATGGCTCCATGCTTCACGCTGCCAAATCAAGAAAAGGTGGAGTATTTGTTGTTGAAGAGATTGATGCCGATGGGAAAGTTGTTAGATACTTGGCTCAGTCTTGGGTATGGAGAAATGGAAACCGATTGTGCTTTGATAACATTGAAAGCCCGGTAGATTTCCTAAAAGAAAGCACAAGAGAAATGGTTTATGTTATATATAAAGAGGCAGCTCAAAGAGCAATTGAGATTGACAAAAAAATGCTTGGGAGATTATTAGAAGAAGGAAAAATAACAAGAGAAGAATATGAGGCTTTTGTCCTTCGAGAAGTTACAACAGGAATGGGACATAATGAGATAATGTTGGAATTTGGAAGAAGAGATGAGACTACTACAATTGTCCCTGTACCTAGCGACTATGAACATAATGGCTGGGTTGATTCTGATGAGAGTGTTAGGGTGCTTGCAAGAAATAATGATGTTCCAAACACTGTAGCTATTACTGATGAAATGAAGAAAAAAGAAGATGAAATATTAAAATACAGAAATGCGAGAATGCCTTTAGAATACGTTGGAGAACGAATTCCGGATGATAGAATTCGCACCTTTTTAAGCAAAAATGGAATAACTATTAATATTGCTGATGATGGAGTGGAAGCTGAACAGAAAAAAATAATTGCAAAAACAAAATATGATGAACTCCTTGATGGTAGAATACATTTGGTTGATCATGAACCAATAAATAGCCTATTACCTAATGGACAAACAGAGTTAGAAGATGATGAAGAATTATGGGACGATTTTTTTGATGGAGAAAGCGATTTTGAGGTTGGAGAGTCGACATTTATATCAGGGTTAGCAAAGATGTTTCATATGAATGAGAGTTACATGCATTTAACAATGAGCGCTGACGAAGACTGGTTTTTACTTACAGAAGAGACGGATAAACATATGGTGATAGGCACACTAAATGCTGAAGAGTCTCGAGACAATATATCAAAGCTGGAGCTTGCTATTTGTCTGTACAAAAAATTGATAAGGGCCGTAGAGAAAGGTAAATCAATAACAGCGAATATTTTTAGAAAAGATGATGTAGTATTAAGAACACTACTTAAAGATGTGGCAACAATAGAAGAATTTGATCCCCAGCTTGATACTAGAGAGGAAAGTCTGTCATTACATATTAGAATTAATTTGGAAGAAATTCGCAAAAAATTAGAAGAATTAGAACAGAAAAATGCCGAATTAAGAGAAGAGATGCAGCATACTAGATATGAAGAAAATGAGCGATAAGAGATAAAAGAAGGTGAGTAGTAATGTTTAAAATAGACAACATGAAGGCAGCTTTTGTATCATACAACACAGATGATAGAGAAGACCTAGAGAAACTAGTATACAAACAGCTTGGAAGCATTATTAAAGAATCTAAAAATGAAATAGACAGATTGTCTTCATTTAACAAAAAGTTCTTAACTTATGATGAAGTACTAAAACTATATGAATCAAACGAAGAGCATTTTGAATTTAAAGAGCGTATTAGTTCGGAAATGTATGATAATGGCTTCATATCTACTATGTATAAAGCACCTATTGGATTAATATATTCTGAAATCAAAAGCGACAAAGAAGCTTTTATAGAAATGCTAAATTGCATAAAGTCAAGAGATGGTTTGCTTATTTCTATTGATGATTTGAATGAATACGACATGAAGCATTATTTGCTACTTCTTGTAAAAAAATCACTTGAAATGTGCAATCTTGACTCTAATTTAATTGAAATGCTTCCATACAAAGAGTGCAATGAGACTGATTTTGACAAAAAAAAATACAGGTTTATGGAAGATAAAAAAATAGATTTAATAAACGATGAAATGGACTATGTATATATAGATTCTGCAGATTTTGAGGATGAAGCAAGAAAAAACAGATACGTAGATTTTATATATAGTTCTGATGAACAAGCGGTTAAGAAACTAATGGAAAGAAAACATCATGCGATATCTATTTATACTCATGATTTAAAAAAAGCATATAAACTTATTTCGGAGTTTCGAGCAGATAATTTCTTAATTAATACCAGTATTGAGTTTGCAAAGAATATGACACCTATAGATAGCGATTATCTGTCGAGTAGACATGTTGTGTTTGAATACCCTAAAATTCTGTGACAATAAGGAGATTATAACAAGATGAAAAAGTATTTTAATGTGTTTGCGATTATTATAATTACTGCTTTTTTTATAAGTGTTTCATATAGTGCAATGAATGTTGTTAGTCTCAAAGATGGTTCTGGCACTAAGCAAGTAACGAACAACATAAATGCATTTGTATATGGAATGTCGGAAGTTGTTAATAATACAAGTGATAAGAATAAACAAGTAAACACATCTAAATCTACTGAAGTTGCAAATGCTTCTTTGAAAACGTGCAAACATCCAAGTAAGGAGAGCGTATATGTTGATGTTGGAAATGCAAAAACGCACGAGGTTTGGCTTGCATGTAAGAACTGCAAAGCAAGAATAACGAGATTATCTGCGGCTGCAAACCATATATTTGGTTCGTGGTTGCCAGATAATGCTCCTGGTAGAAGCTATAGAAAGTGTAGTAAATGTCAATATAAAGAGATAACATATGCGACTTTACCAAAAAAAAATGATAGCGTGAAGAGTGGAACTAGTGGAACCTCTGGAGGATCATCAGGAGGTAAAACGAACACTGATAATTATATGTACGAAATACATCCTGCCTCGGGCAAAGAATACGCAGTAGGTGAAACATTTTCAGTATATATTATTAAAAATGGGAAAGGACAAGTAGCTGCAGAAAAGATTAAAGTAAGTTATGCTTCAAAATACTTGCAGTTGACAAGAAAATCAACTTCATGTCAGTTTAGAGTGTTAGATAAGCCTGAAACCGGAGCAACTTCGATTACGGTCACCTATAATGACAACGGAGTTATGTATACGAAGACAATCACAATAAAAATTAAGAGATTGGATTCACAAGAGACACCTATTCAAACGCTGAAACCAACTTCAACACTGTGTCCTCATACTGCTAAAGAAAGTGTTTATGTTGATGTTGGAAATAGTAAGTCTCATGAAGTATGGATTGCATGTAAAATTTGCAAGCAAAGAATTACAAGGCAGTCTGCTGCATCAAATCATGTATTCGAATATCAAAAAAGTGAAACACAACATTGGAAGAAATGCAGGTTATGTACATATGAAGATCCGGTTAAAATAAATCATTCATTTAGAAACAGAACATGTTCTATATGTAAATATGATTGCAAACATACTAGCAAAGGGAGTGTATACGTAAATACAGGCAATAGAAATTCACATGAAGTATGGTTAGCATGTATGAACTGTAAAGTAAGATTTACAAGGCAATCAGCAGCTTCTAAACATAATTTTGTTGGAGGAACGTGTACATATTGCGAATATAAGTGTCCACATTCAAGTAGAGAGAGCGTGTATGTTGATGTTGGTAATAGATACTCACATGAGGTATGGTTAGCGTGTAAGAATTGTAAAGTTAAAATAACAAGACAGGCAGCAGCATCAAAACATAATTTTAAAAATAAATTGTGCGTATTTTGTGGATATGAATGTAAACATGAAGATTTTGGCTTTGTTTACTATAAAGCAGATGATAATGCAAATTATTTGGAATTTATGCCTAGTGAATCTAAGGCTGAAATTACACAAGGAAATTTGAGAGAGTATCACTTAAAAATAAAAAAATGTAATGCTTGTAAAACGGAGCTAATTGAAGAAGAAGGTACAATTGAAAAGCATTCATTTATACCAAATGAAAAGGAGCAATTAATTCATACTTGTGCATACTGTCCTGCAAGTCATGATTTGAGAGAGTCTAAAATGTTTAGTGAGCCTACTGAGCCTAAGCCAGCTAATTGTATGCATGGTGCAATAACATATAAAATATGTAATGTATGTGGGATTGATTTTGATGAAAAGGATGATGGCAAAGTAGATAAAAATAAGCATGTAATACTAGAAGAAGATATTAAGGAAAAAGTACCAAGTGGTTTTATGTTAGGAGAAAGCGCTGGAAATACATTTATTTTTGGTAAACACAGAATTACGGGAAATTGTAGTGTATGTCCAGAAAAGAACGTGACAATAGAGGAAAGCTGTGAGGATTATATAGTCGCTGAAAAATATTATAATGGTGATTATGCATCTGATGAAATTAAAAAAGGCAGTGGAGGGTTCTATTATTATACTACTAACGATGAAAAATCACCTAAATTTGGTCACTTCACTATTTTAATGTGCTCAAAGTGTTCAGGCCCTGGAAGAAGAAATAAAGTTGTTAATCATAATTCAGAGAAAGTTGCGGGTACTAATATTACATTTTTGAACTATTCAAGACTTACAACAGATGAAGCTAAAAGTAAGCATAAAGCAACATGTAGTGCATGTAGCTGGTCTGGCAATCTAGATCATCCTACGGAAACTGCTGGAATTTCAACAATTAAAATGGATTCAACTCTTACAAACTTAAGACTAGATGGAGAATACTATTATTTGGACCATATAGTAAACCAAACAGATATCAATGAACATAAGCCTAGCAAGGTTAAGATAGGATATCACTCACGTCCAAGTATATGTAGGCAGTGTAGTTCATTTTTCTTTGATGATAGCGGAAAATGTAGCGATAGCTTTGGAGATGGCTTTATATATAAATATCAAGAGATTAAGGTTAAACAAGGATTTAGAACAGGAAGTTTTGTGGAAGAAAAAGGTGCATCCCATGATTGCATTAAGCAGTGCGGAAATTGCCGATTATATTATAGGGTTAAGGGGATGTGTGATGGAACAGTTAATGATTATCCAAGTGATAATCCAGCTAGATCAGTCGAAGAAGATCATACATTTATTGTTTCTTGCAAAATATGCGGAGATCATGGATTTAAAGTACATTATTTCCATAGATATACCAATAGAATAACTACCGCAGAAGCAGAAACGAAGATATCTGATGGAAAATGGCCTGAAAAAATATATAAAGTTTCTGGAGCTCTTCCGAAAGATTCTGATACTTTGGGGCTTATTGAGGTAAGTAGTTTTTATTAGATTATCGTGAGATTAGTATTCTATGCTTGCCAATTTATAATTCATTTCGTATAATGAAGGCGAATTATATGTTTCTCATCCCCTTACAACTTACTAATAATAAGGAGGATTTTTGAAAGAAAAGAGGAATTGTTATGTATGATACGATAAACATTGAAAAAGAAATTCAGACCGCACAATCTAGTGAAAGAATGTCTGAAAATGATTTTCTTAACAGAGTTGAAATTGGTGGATTTGTTTATAAAAACATGTGCTCTAATTTTAGGGAACTAATGATGACTTGTGGACCAAGAGTTCGTCGAAATGTAACTTATAACCTTTTGGGATTAAGGCAAGAAAAATATGAAGGCACAATTTATAGAGGAAGAGGTCCAGAAAGGAAAGAACTTAGCAGGGACATAATATGTTGCGAAAGAGATGGCAGATTTTTTGAAATAGCGCTTATGACCAATTATTCTCCTAATGGTTCTGCCGGCCAGATGTCAATTACAGAAGTGGATGAGTTTTTTGAAGAAGACATTACTCATGTTCCTAAGAAAGATTGCACATTCAGCTTGGTAATTGATGAAAAAGGACATTTTAGTTGCCCTGCATTTTATTTTCAAGCAAGTGGATTTAAAAGTAAGGAACCTAGTACAGCGTCTGCAGAAAGAAGGTTTTTCAGAGAAGCTAAAGAGCCCGATATTGGAAGGTAAATAAATGCTTTATGGAATATAATAAAAATCCGATGACTAAAAATGTCATCGGATTTTGTAATTAATCTCTGTCTATTTCAGCTTTTGAAGTAGGACTATTATCAATCTTAGGCGCTTGCACTGAATTTTGTGATGCATAACGATCTTTTTGTTCCAAGTAACTTTTTATTTTAAGTCCACATTTGTCATAATAGCTTTTAACTGCTTCAAGCACATTTTTATCTTCATCATTTGAGCAAGTTCTAATCATGCTATCAAGTTGTGCAGGCAATTCATCATAGAAGCTTTTTCCTAACCTTTCTTCAAGTGTTTCAAGAGTTAAAGCTGCCTTGGCAATAAATTGATATGCACTATTTTCTTTAAGTTCAGGATAAATCATAGGAAGTGCACCTAAAAATCCATTTTTAATTAGGCAACTCTTTATCTCTGGTGTCACAACGATTCGCTGACCACAAGTGACAATATCTTCCATTTCTTCAAAATCATCTTGATTGCAATAGGATTCTCCTAATATATATGCTAGTCCATCATCATCCATTGTCAACTTTCATATGCTCTATGATAAAATTTAAAGACTTTAGCTTGCTATCTGTTGATTCATTTCGTATAATGTAGGCGAGTTATTTGCTTTTCATCCCCTTACGATTTATTAGTGATAAGGAGGATAATAGTATGAACCGGTGGTTTGATAAATTTCCGATTTTGGGGAAATATGTACCTGGCAAAATTACATTGAGCTTTTTATTGGTGCTATTATCGTTTGCTTTTTTTATTATATTTGGTACGCGTGATAGAATGTTTTGCTTTTATGCAATGATGTTTTCTTTTATTGGAGATTTTGCTTTGAATTATTCAACAAGTCCAAGTGAAAGACCTTTCGAGTGGTTCTTGGTTGGAGGAGTAAGTTTTGTAGCTGCTCACATATTCTATTGTATTTCTTATATCATAAAAGCATCTATAAAAGGAATCTCATTTTTTAACGTTGGAGCCTTAATAGTCTTTGTTATGATGATTGTTATAACGATATACTTTTTGGTTAAAGCAAAAGAAATGAGACGGTCAAAGCTTTTTATATTCGCAACGATTTATTTGTGGCTTACGAGTGTTAATTATATGGTGGTTATCTCGTATGCTGTCTCAATTAAGTCAATAGAAAGTATTGTTGCACTCGGAGGATTATCATTTTTGGCATCAGATGTGATTATCGGACTTGAACAGCTTACTGGTTTAAAATCAAAAACTGCGAGAGAACTTGTTTGGTGGCTTTATCCGATAGGTCAAATTATTCTTATCATTATGGCATGAAAATAGCCGCTTTTGCTTATTTGCAAAAGCGGCTTTAAAAATTTATTCAATAATAAAATGTAAATTATATATTTGGCATAATATATGTATTTTAGAAAATTGAAAAGAGTAGCGTACTATAATATAATTGATAATAATATCTAAAAAGATTATTTTTAGAGTATAATATATCGATGTATCAAGGTTATTTTGCATATAAAGAATATGTGAAATGTTAGAGAGGAAGTTACCTAATATGTATAAAGAAATTAAACCTGATAATAAAATACTAAACTGTGAAGAATTTCAAAGGGACAAATATAAGTTCAACCTTATTATTAAAAATCTATCAAGTCCAGAACTAGAATTATATAGTGATGAGGAGAACTATATTATTTGTAGAGGAAAAAAGGAGTATCCTACTTGGATATGGACAAAGGATGGTTTCGACACCTCATGCATAGTAGAAATTGAGCAACTTATGAAGCAGTATTTAACTGATAGCGAAAAGGATAAGTTTACATGCAAAAAAGATTTATATGACATGCTTGTTGCTAGAGGTTTTAAATACATAAATAAAGATGACTATTTTGAAATGGGATTTTTAATATGCCATCAAACAGTAAAGCCAAAACAATGTGATGGAATTTTATCAAAAGCACAGGAAAAAGATAGAGAAGTTCTAACTAAATATTGGTATGATGATAGCATGGAAATGAATGGAGTAGAGCCAATAACAATGGAGCAAGCGCAAAAAGATGTGGATGGTTTTATTAATGGTGATAATTTCTACGTTCTTAGAAACCAAGGCGGTAAAATCGTTTGTATGGTTAATTATGGGGTGGTGGGAAATCAGGCTAGATTAAACCACGTTTATACTCCTCCTGAAGAAAGAAAAAAGGGATATGCTGCTAATCTAATCTATTTATTGACAAATGATTTGCTTGAAAAAGGACTAGTTCCTTTATTGTATACAGATTATAATTACACCCCATCCAACAAAGCATATATAAATGCAGGTTATGAAGACCAGGGGATCTTAATTAATTTTAGTTGTAGTAACAAATAGAACAATTAGATTAAAAATGGGGGAATAGCATGGAAAAAAAGCTTTCTTTTACTGAGGCAGCTATGCTAATTGCTGGAGCTGGAATTGGCACTGGTTTATTAACCTTGCCATACGCAATAAAACATATTGGTGCTTTTGGAACACTCTGTGCTTTGGCAGTAGCATATATTGTTACAGCAATTATTAACCTATATATAGCAGAATTGACACTTAAATCAGATGGTGCTACAGAAATGCTTGGAGTAGTTAAAAACCATTTGGCAAAGGGAAAATTAAAAAAATTATTAAGTGCAATTTTCTTTATAATGATATCTATAATTCTTCTCCAGAACTTAATTATATATATTATATGTGCTTCTGAAATTATAACAGAAATGTTCGGATTGTCAGAACTACTTGCCAAAGCGATTTTTTATTTTGTAGCATCTGGAGTTATACTTTTAGGTGTAAAGGGAATTGGTAAAAGCGAAAAGTATTCGGTTAGTATGATTCTAATCACAGTACTTATTTTAACAACTATTGCAATAGTTAAACCAGAAAGAATGATTATCTTCTCGTTTGGAGAACCACGTATTGTGACGGCGGTGTATGGTTTGTTTATGTTTGCTTTTTCATCATTTTTTTCAGTTGTTCAAGTCGCAAATAATATAGAAAAAACAGAAAAAATAAAGAGTTCAATTTTGTGTGGTCTCGCAATTAATGCCATGGTTACTCTTTTATTTGCTTTTGCTGCGATTGTTGGTTCTAAAGAAATAACAGAGGTTGCGACTATTGGAATTGCAAATTCTTATGGTGTAGCATGGGTAAAAATATTATGTTCGGCGCTAGTTCTTCTCGCCGTTCTTAGTTCTTTTTGGTCGGTAGGAAGAGCATTTACAGACATGATAAAGGAACAGTTTAAGATTTCAGATAAGTTGGCATGGATATCAGGGACAATACCTACTATACTAGTTGCAATTTTCTTTCCGTTATCAGTTTTAAGATATGTTCAAACTGGCGCGGGATTATTATCGATTGCACTAGGAATTATGATTATTCCAGCATACTATAATTTAACAAAAAATACTGATAAAAATTTACTTTTAGGAAACTTAGGAAAAAGCAAATTGCTTATTGCCTTTGCGAGCATAGCAATGATTGTTATGGCAATATCGTCATTTATTACGATTGGCTAAAAGCCTACTTGTTTGAGGGTGATACTGATGAAAAAAATCTATGGTGTATGTTTGATTTTGATACTTTTTGTTATGGTAAATACATCGCTTGCTGTATTATTTTATGACGTTCCGAGTAATCATTGGGCATATTCTGTAATAACCATGATGTCTAACAAGGGAATTGTTTCTGGCTATCCAGATGGAACATTCCTTCCTAACAATAGCATTACTAGAGCTGAATTTGCAAAGATTCTTACTATATCTTTTAATCTCTTTGAAAAGAGTAACTTAAAGTTTGAGGATGTTTCAAAAAGCCATTGGGCACAGAATTATATCAATGTTGCAAGTAGTTATATGGACCATTATTCAATGGGAAGTAAGCTATTCTTTTTCCCTGATAGAAAAGCGGTAAGAGAAGACGTAATCATGGCAATTGTTTATTCTCTTGATTTAGAAAAAGAAGAATATTCATATTCTTCTTTATCTAAATTCTCTGATAGATATGATATTTCATCAAATAGAGAAAAGTATGTCGCAATTGCTGTTGAAAATAATTTGGTTAGAGGAAATGCGGATGGAACCTTCAATCCAAAAGGAAGCCTTACTCGTGCAGAAGTATGCCAATTAATAGAAAACGCAACTACATTTAAAAATAATAAAAAAGTTGAAGTAGTATCTAATGATTTGCACACGCATAAGTGGTCTTCATGGTTTGCGTATTCGAGTGAAATGCATATTCGTTATTGTTTACTAAATCCGGCGCATAATGAGCAAAGACCACATAGTTTTGAATATGGCTATTGTATAGAATGCAATTACAATCCATCAATTGGTAGAGAAGATATTAGGATAGTTCCAACGGAAACTGCTAAGCCAATTGATAATGATTATAGATATCCTGCATTGACGCTAAAAACAGAAGGAGATTTTTATTATAAAGCGCTTAATAACACGCAAAAAAAGATATATGACGAAATGAAAAAGGCTTGTTACAAATTGGAAACTGTAGCTCAGCTTGATCAATTTGAAATAAGTGATATGCAGGTGGCACTAAATGCTTTGCGAGGAGATTTCTCTCAGTTTTTTTGGATTAGAACTAATGTGTCATATACGTACAATAAGTTTGGAAAAGTAACTAGTGTTTCTTTTTCTATTCCAAGCAATGCAAAGGATATTGTTGATAAATTAGATGCAAAAGCAACGCAAATTGTAAACGGTATAACAGGATCTGATTATGATAAGATTAAAAAGATTTTTGAATGGATAATCGACAATACGACATATGAAAGAACAACTACTGAGCAAGATGCTTACGGCGCAATATTATATGGAAAGGCTGTTTGCGGAGGGTATGCTAAAGCATTTAAATATCTGTGTGAAAAAATGGGAATTGAATGTGCTGTGGTAACTGGAAATACAGATAGAATAGAAGATAACTACCATGCGTGGAATCTTGTTAAATTATATGATAAGTACTACTGGGTAGATTCTACATGGGGCGATGGAAAGATATGCTTGGATGACAATCAAGAGGAAAGTTTTGCCAATTATAATTATTTTCTTGTTTCGGATAAAGATTTTTTAGTCAATCATTTTCCAGATAATGGCTTTAGAATGAAAAGCGATAAACTGATTCAGCTAAATTTATCGTTTCCAACATGCTATGATGATTCTTATAATTATTTTAGAAATATAGGAGCATATTTTGACTATTTCGATACAAACAAGATTACTAATTATTTAAAAGATACAATTAGGAAAAATCCTCAAAAAGCAATAGAAATAAAGTTTGGAAATAGTGACGCATACAGCAGATTTATTGAAGAGTTTTTTACAAACAAAAAAATATTTGATGTTATTAGAGATGCAATTGGTAAAAGAAATACATATGTAGAGTATTCATATGTTGATTGGGAAGAAATTAATTATTTGCGAATAACTGTTAAGTGGGAGGATGTATGAAAAAGATTTGTATACTATTATCAATTACTTTAATATTTGCAATTGTTGGAGTTTGCATGGCTGATGTTATAAACTTTAGCGATTTGACTAGTGAACATTGGGCATATAATACAATTGTTGCAATGAAGCGTGATGGACTTATAAATGGATACCCTGATGGTTCATTTAAGCCAGAAAGACAAGTAACAAGAGAAGAATTTGCACAGATGATTTACAATGTTAAAGACTTAAATGGTATATATTTGAAGGCGGCGGGGGTTGAAAACTATTTTGACGTTAATGAGTCAAGATGGTCGTACAATGCTGTGCAAATGTTTGGTGGATATATTAAAGAGACATCTGATGGATATGTATACTACTTTCCAGAACAAGCAATTAGTAGAGAAGAAGCTGCTAAAATGATTAGTGACAGTTTTGTATTAGAGTATTCTAAAAATACTGATACAAAAGATATGCTTTATTCAGAAATGAAAGTTATGGATACTAATCTTATTGACGAGAAATATACTGATGCTGTATACAATGTTTATAAAAAAGGATTTATGAATGGGTTATCTGAAAGTGAATTTTCACCAAAGAGTAGTCTTACAAGAGCACAAGCTGCAACGCTTCTATACAGAATGGTTAAAGGAACAGGCACGGTTTTACCAAGGGAAACACCTGTAGTTACGCAAACTGCATTGCCAATTACTCCTGCTCCGACAACTACATCAATTTATGTGCCATCAAAGATTGATATGGATACAGAATTTATAAGAATCGAAAATAAAAATAAAAACATGGTATATAGTCCACTTTCGATTAAATATGCATTAAAAATGCTTTCTGATGGTGCTGATGGTAAAACTAAAGAACAAATTGATAGCTTAGTAGGAATATATAATCCTGCAAAGTATAAATCATCAGAAAATCTTTCTCTTGCAAATGCATTTTTTATCAAAGAAACTGATACAAAATTAATCGCGGAATCATATAAGTCGCTTCTAGAGGAAAAATATGGTGCAGAAATAATAAATGACATGTTTAAAAATGCAAATAACATTAACAGTTGGATTTCCAATAAGACATTAGGAATTATAAAAAACATGTTAGATGATAATACTGTTGAAAATGCTACTGCGATACTAGTAAATGCACTTGCTATCGACATGAAATGGCAAACTTCTATGGAAAAGCCACATCCTGAAATCTTTTACAAAGAGGATGGAACTCAGGTTGAAGTAGATATGGTTTCAGATACAGCAATGATTAATAAAGAAAGAAGTTATAATGTTGCTGAACCTGGATGGTATTCTGACGTTTACGAAGATGATAGTGTTCAAGTTTTTGCAAAAAGATTAAAGAAATATGATGAATCGCAATTAGAGTTTGTAGCGATAATGCCAAAAAAACAAACTCTTTCAGATTATCTAAAAAGCCTAAGAATAACACAAATAAACGAATTGCGAAACAAGGCAAAGCCAATAAGTGAAGTTGCATATAATAGTGATGGAAAAACAAAAGCATTTATTAAAATTCCAAAATTTAAATTTAATACGGACTTAAATCTTAAAAATGACTTAATAAAGCTAGGACTTACAGATGTTTTTGGGGCAAATTCTAATTTATCTAAGATGCAGAATATAATTTCTTCTGAGAAATTATATGTAGATGATGCAAAGCATAAAGCAGATATAGAATTTACAGAAGAAGGAATTAAAGCAGCTGCTGTTACGACTATTATTATTGAAAAAAGTTCGATAGAACTTATAGACCATACATATACTATGACATTTGATCATCCATTCTTATTTGTGATAAGAGATGTTGACAATGGAGAAGTGTGGTTTACTGGAACGGTTTATTCACCTAATATAGCTAAATAATAACAAATAAAAAATGCTTGAATTATTCAAGCATTTTTTTGACGTTGATCTATAGTTTTATTCGGGTATGTATCTTAGAGAATAAACACTCATGATAAAGCGATGTTCTATATACTTCTAAATCAAAATCCCTAGCCCATTTCTTTTCATCTTCACTTAACTTAAAAAAGCGTTTTTCATATATATGCATTAAAACATAAGGAAGTATGATGATAAGCAATCCAAATACAAATGCAAGTATATCACTTAAGCTGTGCGAAGAAGAGTTAATTGCAGCAGATATAAATCCATACGTACATGCAATTTCCAATAAGAGAAAGAGAATAACTATACATGGAAATAACCACGGATATTTTATTCTCAGGTTTTTGTTATATTTCATAATCCTTTTTTCGTCTTTCTTTATTTCATTATTTGCTTGTTCAATTGCTTTTGGATCATTTTTTAGATAATGTCCCGCCAGTTCGCCAGTCTGTCCATTAACTACTAGATGGCAGGGTATGTTATGTTGAGGTATTTCAAAAACCCAAATTGGAACCAAATAGTATTCAGGTTTTCTTGTTTTACAAAAACTATCTACAAATTGCTGAGTTATTAGGTATGCAATAGAATTATCTAAGTAGATGGGATTAAAAGGTTCTATAGATTGTTCTGAAAAGGGTGCTATCTCATCTAAAACTTCTTTGACAAATTTGTTTGAAAAAAGAGAATTATGTTTTGTGTTTCTATTATGATATTCGTTTTCAACGAAGAGATCTTTTTCAACAAAGAATCTATCTTGATATGAATATGGAATAAACATGCTATCCGCTTTTGAACTTTCAAATGCGGAAATAAATTCAGGTAATGCATTTTCTTGTATTAAAGATTGTCTAGCTATTTCGAAAGCCGTTTCTTTATCAATTTTAAAAGGAACTATTCCTTTGCAAGTATACTTTGTTTTTGGAGTTCCTTCGACATACGATTTGCTTCCACAGTATGGGCACCTATCAAGCTTTGCTTCACCTTCAATAATCATCGCTCCAGCACCACAGGAACTGCATATATAATCATTAGTTTTAACCTTTGAAATATCAAAGTCTTTTAAATTGAAGGTTGATTTACAATGCGGGCAGAACAGGTCAGATGTTTTAACTCTGTACGACAGCGTTCCACCACAATTATCACATTTTAATGCCATTAGAAGTCTCCTTTTATTATAATTCTATAATAACATCATATCATATGCAGGCAAATAAAACAAATATAGCAAGTCAACTTGACTATGGGGTTATGAGGTTATAAAATACGGGGACATAGATATCTTTATGTTATTATTCAATAATTTGACTAATAAAAGAGAGGAGAATTTGCATGAATCGAAAGCGGTTTTCTAAGGGCGAAAAATTCGTTTGGACAGTTATAACTTGTTTAGTAGTTCTTTTACTATTATATTGGGGACTTAACGAACTGGGGCTTTTGCCAGAAGCCTTAATCACTACTGAAAATGAAAATCTGACAGGAACTAGTGAAAGCTCGAACCCAATACCGGCAAATATTGACTATAGTCAAAGTGATAGTAAATTAGAGATATACTTTTTCGATGTTGGACAAGCGGATAGCATTTTGCTTCGGCAAGGCGAGGCGGTTATGCTAGTTGATACGGGAAATGCTGGTGATGCAGAAACATCATATAAGGTGACTAACAAAATAAATTTGTCACATGAACTTCAACGACTTGGAGTAAAGCGAATTAACTACTTGATTGCTACCCATCCTCATGAGGACCATATGGGATCAATGTATAAGATAATCAACTTGTTTGATGTTGAGAATGTTTATGCAAATAATATACTGCCTGAAGGTGAACAAGCGGGATATTATAAGCGATTTGTTTCGGCATTGGAAACTAGCAATTCTCATTTTATTGCACATACCAATCTTTCGGAAAATGAAATACTTGCTAAAATAGCAGAATATAATGCCAATGTTCCAGAAAGTCAGCAGGTTAGTTATAATCCGGCAGATTACTTTAGAGTTGGGGATGTTATAGGGCTTGGCGAAGCAAGCATTACAATTTTAGCTCCAAATTCTTCAAGCTATTATGACACGAATGATTCCTCAATAGTTCTGATGGTTGAATTTCAAGGTGTAAGGATATTGCTTACTGGAGATGCGGGATTAACATCTGAAGCCGATATTATTCAATGGTCAAGAATGAATGGATTTAGTTTGAAGGCGGATGTGTTAAAAGTTGGACACCATGGAAGTCGGACAGCAAGTTCAGAAGTATTTATATCACTAGTTAATCCTAAATATGCAATAGTTATGGTTGCAGAAAGTAATTCTTATGGTTTGCCAGATGAGGAACCAATTGAACGCCTTGAGAGACACGGTGCGACCGTCTATATGACCAAAGATGTAGGCGACATTAAGATGGTTGTGCAAAATGGACAAATATCATTTGACTTAGGCTTTTCGCATGAAGAAAAGGAAGCGAAGTGAGTACTATGTGTCAAAGATCTAAACTTCAAAATGCCTTTGAAATATTTGTTGATAGAATAGAAGGGCGTTTTGCAGTGTGTGAGATGCCCGACGAGACAATGTGCGATATTGATTTGTCTGCTATGCCTGATGATGTCAAAGAAAGGGACAGGTTTTTGGTAAGACTTGGTACTAAAGGGAATATTGAAATAATAAATAAGATTTGCCCTAAAAAATCAGAGCATACGTTGCCGGTAAGACTGATTAGATTTTAAATTATAGAAAAAGAACGAGTTACTCGTTCTTTTTTTTGTAATTATAGGGAAGAAACTCGGAAAACGTATGTTCGTATTTGTTGCAAAAATGAAGAAAAAATGGTATAATATTACTAATATCGGCTCAATGAAAAGCTTGATAATTTAAGTTTTTTTTACAATACTGTTTCAACTCTTAAATCTACTTTTTTATATGGTAAACTACATAAAGGGATATTATGCCATGGATTATTAATGATGACTATAGTTAAGGAGGTGATTGTGATGAATAATAGTAAAAAAGGTATTTCAATGATTTCACTTGTTATTATCATAGTTGTTACTATTATTTTGCTTAGTGTCGCCATCACAGCCGGCTATAGATATGTTGAACTTGGTAGAAAAGCAAAAGCTCAAGCACTTAGCCTTACAATCGGAAATGCGGCCTTAAGGAGACAAAATGATTTGTCTTCAGGGGTAGCTGAACGTTTTTATGAAGGTTATGTTTTTGATTTAGAGCCAAGTGTATTGTACGACGGAGAAAATATAAACAAATATAGTTTGATAGAAGGATTACCGGATGAGTTCCCTTCTGGTGATGCTGATATTGATGGAATTCCAGATGTTCTACAAAGTCCAGATGCAATGTGGTATATGGTTGATGCTGAGTCAGCAGCTAGTTTGGGAGCACCGGGAGCCGAGGAATTATTAACAAGAAATATTTCATATAATTCTGCAACAGGCGATACTAAGGTAAACATAGTATTAGCAGATTATATCTCTGGTAAAGCATTCTATGTTACTATGCCAGCCACAATTGCAGAAAAATCAGTTAATATGGCTGGAGGTACTTGCCCAAGTCCTGCTAGCTTTGATGGAAATCACAAGTTTACAGTAGTTACTTGTACAGAACCTTCAAAATGTATTTACTGTGGATATGTTGTTAAGGAAGCATTGGGACACTCATTTGTTGAATCAACTTGTACAACGGATGGCTATTGCAAGAGATGTAATTTTATAAATCCTGATGACTTAGCAAAGGGGCATTTATTTATTACTAATATAGACATAGCTTCGGATCCTGACCTAATTGAAAAAATTAATAACAGAGGCGATATGCTTTTGCCAAACACGGATGATTCATCAAAAGCTTGGGTTGCTAATGCAAATAGACACTGGCACGAGTGTTTAAGATGTGGACTAAAAGTTGAATTGGAAGAGCATATAATTGACGGCTATATAAATATAACTGATACACACCATCAACAAGGATGTAGCAAGTGCGGATGGAGCTCAATTGAAGCAGAACACAATTTTGGAGATCCAATTTCAGTTACTGAAGATACACATAAGATTGTTTGTATAGCATGTCTAAAAGAACTTGTTCACGATGAACTATCTACTTCAAATCCTCATACAGGAATATCTACAACTTGGTTTGCGGATTCAGAAAGCGCACATTATAGAGTTTGTAAAGATAGAGACGCTTGTAACAAACTAAAGATATTAGTAGATGATGGTTCGCAAAAGGATGTAGCTATTAAAGAGGCACATATCGATAGTGATAAAGATTATTATTGTGATAAATGTGGAAGAGGTGTTGACCGCAATCCACCAAAAGATTTTAACGATGAAGACTATGGTACATATGCTAGATTCAAATCTTCTACAACAAATTCTATTACAGTAGAAGCATATACAATTGATGAAGAATTAGGTGTAGATTATTATCAATTTGGAATATATGATAGTGTTGCTAAAACAATAGCATGGATAGAAGACAAGGTTTATCCTTCAGCACCTAATAGTCCTGTTGAAAATACATTCACTGATTTGGAAAATTCTAAAGACTACGTATTCTACGTTAGAGCATATGATAAAGAAGGAAATGTTAATAATCCTGCTATGATTACAGGAAGAACAAAAGATTTCCCAGAGTTTGCAGGACTAATAAATATGCCTACACACGTTGTCAAAGGACCAGTTGAAGTTGGAATTAAAGAAGTAAAAACAGATTTAACAGATGTTTACTTGCAATATAGACAAAGCTATAGACAAGATAATGGTGAATGGAGTTCAAATAGTGAATGGAGTTCAAATATAAATATAAGCAATATTCCTACAACAAAACTAACATTAACTCATGAAGATGAGAAGCTAGAGTTTAGATTTATAGATTCAAGGGGTAATACATCATCTGTTGTGACATATACTACAAATTATTTAGATAATACACCACCTGAAGTAACAATTGCTTCAAAGACAGGAGATACTCCTTCTGAATCTGCAGCACAACATTTTGCAACGGTAACGATTGCTGATACAAAAGGACTTGAAGCGAGAGCTGGAATAGCTCCAAATACTCTTATTAGATATGCTTGGTCAACTTCTAATACTGAAGCACCAACATTTGATAAAGAAACTACAACTAAAAATACATCAACAGCTTCGTCGACTTCTTTAGATATAGAAACTCCACCTAATGTAAAAGGAACATATTATTTGTGGATTCAAAGTGGAATAGTTGATGCTGTTGGAAATGCTACAACAAGCAATAAATGCAGTGAGTTTTCATTTAATGTCGACGATATCCAAGCTGAACTTACAGAAATCACAATGCTTAACGTTACACCAGATTCCAAAGTACCAAATGAACACCTATTTGTTAAGACAAATGGAGAAGTAACAGTTACGTTTAAGGCTGATAAGGCTCTAAAACAAAACCCGATAGTTAGAATCAATGATGTTAACATGAATGTTACTTCTGAAGGATTAAATTATACATGCAAGTTGATAATTGATAGTTCATTTGCTGAGGGAACGTTGCAACTTTATATAGGAGACGTAGTAAGTCAAAACGGAAGACGCAGTAATAAAACATATTCAAATGCAGATATAGTAACTGGTCAGGGACCGGTATACTATGACAAAACATTACCAGTATTAGAATATGTGCCAAAGAATACATAATAATAGCACTCTTAAAGTTACATAACTTTGAGAGTGCTTTTTTTTGCTTTTTCACAATATGTTTACAATTCTAATATTGTAAAAGTATATATCAAGAAGTATAATGAAATGGCTTGTTAGAGCAATTTAGATTTTTATGGAGGAAGTTATGAAAAGTAAAATGATAATTGCTTTAGTAGCATTGTTTATTTGCATATTTGGAGTTGCATATGCTGCTAATAGTGGAGAAGGTACAAATGATGATGTTATTACTATAGATAACTTGGATGATTTAGGTTTGATTTTAAACCAAACGGATACAGCAGAAAGTGAAGAAGACACTGCTGGGAAAGAATATTTTGAGCAATATCAAAATTATATTAAAGAATATTATGCGTCTTATGAAAGACCAACTCTAACCAAGGCAAAAGTAATTGAAGCTGGAAATTCAAAATTTAAATATGATACATCAAGTTATTATTCTGTTTCTAGATATTATGTTCAAAAAGTTAAATTAGAGCTACTAGAAGGTGAATTTAAAGGTAAAGAAGTAGATGCAGAGTATATGAGAACCGGAGACTCAATGGATAATTTACATTTTGCTCCACTAAAAGTTGGTGATACTGTTTTTGTAAATGCTCAAGTGGATGATAATGGAAATGTATCTGTTAGTTTTGCAAATGCATGGTCATCGGTTTCTAGGAGTTCGGTTATATATATATTAGCAATAATTGGTATTCTATTATTGATCATATATGCAGGAAGAAAAGGATTAAATGCAAGTTTAATTGTTATCTCAATTGGTTTATTTTGCTTCATTATATTAACAAATTTTGCTTTTCATGGACTTGGAATTTTAAACGTAGGAATACCATTTATATTCCTTTTAATTGCAAGCATTGCATTAGCGCACTTTGGAAGAAAAAAGATTGCCTTGAAGGCAATGATGGTTTCAGCTATAGTGACTGCTATTTGCTTTGTTTTACTATGGTTTGTAAGTTTCATTTCAAGAACAGTTGGTGTTACATTTGAAATTGCAGCTATATCGGAGAGCTTGGTATTAAACCCAATTAACTATCAGGCATTGTTTAATATAATTACACTGGTTATTTCGAGTGCTTTTATTACAAATACGGTGTGCTTGGCAGTGAAGAAGATGGAAAGAGAAAGTGCACAGAATTTTGAGGAAAGAATCGAATTATGCAAAGACATTTTATTATCAAATATCGTTATGCTTGCTGCAGCATTATTTGCGCTATACATACCAAACCATTTGCTATTATTATCAAACAAATTTAATGAAATTGAGATATTAAATTCAGAAGTGTTTGTTGTAGAAATAGTTAGATTTTTAGCAATTGCTATTTCAATGATTCTTGCTGTTCCACTTTTGTCACTTGAAAAACTAGGAATCGGAAGAAAATATTTAGCTGAAAGCAAAGATAAAGATGTTGATGTAGAAAAATAATCATATATGATATATAATTTTACTTGAGCTATTTAGGATTTCTTGTGGAGGTATTCATATGAAAAAAATAGGTATAATTGCAATTCTGGCATTGATAGCTTTTAGTATTACTGCATGTGATCCGGGAGATGGTGAAAACGAGACAACACCAATTCCTACAGTTATTGATACAAGAACGCTTGTAGAAAAAACAGAGGTTAGAACTTCTGAATATAAGATAAGTGGGAAAAACTTCAACTGTGAAATTTATAGGCCAGAGTTTTCAAACCTTGAAGATAAAGAAGCACAATATGCAATAAATGCAGAAATCAATAAGTCTATAGAGCCATATATTAAAGAAATTGACATTGTTTCAGAAGGTCTTACTGATATAGATACTCAAAGTGCTGATTTTTCGACTAAGAATTATTCATATAACGTTAATTACAACAGATATGATACTAATCCATATGTTTCACTTATTATTAGTCAAGATTATGATACAGGTGGACTTCGTTCCAATAAATGGAAAGATATGTACACGATAGATCTTGAAACAAACAAAATAATATCAATTAAAGATTTATGTGAAATAGATGTCTTTGCTAACTTTAAAAGAAGGATAGTTGACGAGATTAACAAACAAGCTGAAGCAGCAGGAATTTCACTTTTAAATGGGGCTGGACTTTATGAAATTTCAAATAGTCAAAAGTTTTATCTAAATGAAGGGAAATTATATATCTATTTTGAAGCGGGCCTAGTGGCACCGTATCAGGCAGGAGAACTATCATTTGAGATGCCGTTTAAGCTAAATGGAAAATATTTTGAACCATAACATAACGAAAGATGTGCTTTATATAAAGCACATCTTTTTTGTTTGATAAAATAGAAAAGCCTTGTAATCGATTGAGTTTATATTGTTGTAACATTTCTGTAATATGTAACTTTTTTGTGTCTTTATAGGCTTAACAGTTGATTTCACTATATTCTATTGATAAAATTGTTATACGAGTAATTGTGTTTAAAATTAGCTAGTACTGTTAATTGTTATTGGAGGACATAAATGATAGAGTTTAGAAACGTTACGAAGGTATATTCTACGGGCGTAGCGGCGGTTAATGATACAAGTTTGTATATCGAAAAGGGCGAATTTGTTTTTCTAGTTGGCCCAAGTGGTTGTGGAAAATCTACTCTTATGAAAATGATTATGAAAGAGGTAGAACCGACATCTGGGCATATCTTTGTAAACGGAATTGATATAACTAAAATTTCAAAAAGAAGAATTCCTAATCTAAGAAGAAGTATGGGAATTGTATTTCAGGATTTTAGGCTTTTGCCTGATAAAACAGTTTATGAAAATGTTGCATATGCCATGAGAGTTATTGAGGCAAATCCAAAATTAATAAAAAGGCAAGTTCCAAATGCATTGTCATTAGTTGGGCTTATGGATAAAGCAGACCAATATCCAGATCAACTATCTGGTGGAGAGCAACAAAGGGTGGCTGTTGCTAGAGCAATAGTGAATAACCCTTCGGTTCTTATAGCAGATGAACCAACTGGAAATCTTGACCCTGATACAGCATGGGAGATAATGTCATTATTAAGCGATATTAATAGAAGAGGAACAACGGTTGTAGTTGCTACTCATGCAAAAGACATTGTTGATAGAATGCAAAAGAGAGTAATTGCAATTGAAAAAGGTAATGTTCATAGCGATAAAGAAAATAGCGGATATTCAGAAAAAGAACCGGAAGAAGAAAGCGAAGAGTCAAGATATATTAAGCACAGCTTTTCATTTGGAAAAAGAAGGGCGGGTGTGTAGTATGAGTTTAAATACGATGGGATACCTTCTTAAAGATGCTTTTTTGAGTATGAAGAAAGACATTAAAAATACGCTTATTTCTTTGGGTACAATGTTTGCTGCTATGTTATTAGTTGCTGTAGCGTACCTTGTTTATATGAACGAAAACAAGCTTATAGACGACACAAAAGATAGAAGTTCAAATATTGTTGCTTATGTTGGAATTAATCTTACTGATGATGAAGCGGTTTTAATTGGCGACAAGATTGACCAAATATATGGAGTAGCAACGAGTACCTATAGAAACAAAGATTACGCAATAAATCTTGCAAAAAGTTTAAATCCTATTATGGTAGACGGATTTACTGATGAGGTACTTAGAACTATTTATCCAGCATATTATGTTATAACGTTTGATGATGTTCGCGCGGTTGGCACGATAGTTAATGGCCTAACTAAAATAAAAGGGCTTGAAGATATTACTGTTAATCAATATGCAGCTGAAAAGGCAAGGGATGCAGAAGTATTTAAATCAATTGCTATAGTTGCTATTATTTACATTGTGGAATTTTCGATATTCTTAATGATGAATATTACAAAACTAATGATGTTTGCTAAGCGCAGAGAAATATCAATTATGAAATATGTTGGAGCGAGAAATAACTTTATTAGAGCTCCGTTTGCTATACAAGGAATTGTTATAGCTGTTGTAGCAGTTGGACTTACCATGCTAATAATCAACTTTGGTTACCCGGCATTTGTTAAGTCTATGAATACATTAGAAAGCGGATTTAGTTTTATTACGATTAATTCGATGTTCCCAGAATTGCTAGGAATTCTATTCTTTATAGGTATCTTAATTGGAGTAGTAGGAAGCTCAACATCTATGAAGAAATATTTGGATGTTTAAAGATAAGAGGTGAAATAACTAATGAAAAGGCTTGCAAGTTTGGTGTTGGCAATAATTATGCTAATTAATTTTTCTTTTGCTATAGCTGCAACTAAAGAGCAACAGCTAAAAGATAAAAAAGAGGAAATATCTAAGACTCAAGATCAGATTATAGAAAATGAAAAGAAGCAAAATACTGTTAAAGACGAAATAAAACAAATTGACGTAAATATTAACAACACAAAAGAAAGCATTGCAAATACAAGAAGCGAAATTGCAAGCGTTGAAAACGATATAAAGCAAACAAAAGGCGAAATAGAAGTTGCGCAAGCTGAGTATGATGCAAAGTATGAACTTCGAAAAGAAAGAATGGTAGCATACTACAAAAATGGCACAATTTCTATAGAAGAGCAAGTATCGAAAATAGAAAGTGAACCAGATAAGATGTATATGGAAAAGGCAATTGGAAGAGTTGTTAGCTATGATACAAATCTTATCGATGAACTTGAAAAGGCAAGGTTAAAACTTGAGGCTAAAAAAGCAAAATATGAAGCTGAAAATAAAAGACTTAATGAGTTAAAAGCTGAATTAGAAGTCAGACTAGAAGATTTAAACAAAACACTATCAACCAGAGAAGCATATCTAAAAGCATTAGAGGAAGATCATTCAGCGTTGGAAAAAGCCGAAGATGAAATGAAGGCAGAGGCAGATAAACTTACTCGAGAGATCCAAGAAGCGGCAGCTGCTGCAGCTAGAGCAAATAAAACAAGTTCAAAATATACTGGTGGAAAAATGACATGGCCACTTCCAGGGCATTACACTATTACTTCCCCATTTGGAATGAGATTCCACCCAATACTTAAACAGAACCGTTTGCATACTGGTGTCGATATTGCAGGATATAACTGTAATGGTTCAAAGGTTGTTGCAGCCGCTGATGGTGTTGTTATTGTTGCTAAATATAGTTCGTCATATGGAAACTACATAGTTCTTGACCATGGTGGTGGAATTACTACACTATATGCGCACTCAAGCAAGCTAGTAGTATCTGTTGGCGATAGAGTTAAGGCCGGGCAAGAGATAATGAAAGTTGGCTCTACCGGATATTCAACGGGACCTCATTTACACTTTGAGGTTAGAGAAAATGGTAACTATGTTAATCCGTTAAATGGATATATAAGTGCAAAATAAATAAAAACACGATCACTATAAAATAGTGATCGTGTTTTTTATGCTATGATTTTATTTCTTCTGGCAACTCTTTCTCACATGTATCAGATAATCTTTTAGCATATACCGCGATTGTAATTGCATATGCAATAGAAAGAAATGGCAAAGAATTCGGGAATGCTTCTTTAAACAAATAATTTGAATATGTTATTAATGAAATTGTTTGCAAGACGAATGGTACAAATAAATTCTTTTTGTATGATAAAAATACTAAAACAGATAGTACTTCGCCCATATACAAATATCTTTCATGCATACAAGGTAAAAAGAATGTTGTAAGCATAATAGATAATAATCCTAGATTTAAAATGTTTTCTTTTGTCATTTTAATCTTCTTTGATAAACAATAAACCAATAATAATCCACAGATTGAAACAGCTAAAACTATTCCCATGTGTGAAAATACAAGCATATCGTCTTTTCCGCTAAGAATTGTGTACAAGTTTGGAAAGTTTAGTGATAAATAAGTTGAAAACTCGCCAGCTTGATTTAGATAAATATTAAATAGCTTTAATAATCCCATTCCTTGGACTAGAGAAGGAATAGAAAGGACTATCAGAGATATAGGTAATAACAAAAAGTATAATACAGAGAAGTCCTTTTTTCTAAGGTATACTATCAAATAAAGCGGTAAAATAAATATAAATTGTAACTTAAATGAAAATGCAATTCCCAGGAACAAAAATGATCTAAAGTATTTGTTTTTAAGCAAATAGATTAGTGATAATATTACAAAAAAAGTATATATATTGTCGCATTGTCCCCAAACGGATGAATTTAGGAAAACTAGTGGTAGAAATAAAACTACACCATAAGTGATTGTGAACAGACTCTTAGAATAATTCTTGACGGCATTCTTTACTAATTTTCCACACGCAATTGCAAGCAAAAAGTCAAATATTATTGATACTATTTTAATTGTGTACAATGTTGACCACGGTAAATGTGTCAATAAAGCAAGAATAATCATGTAAGGTGGAGTATAGTCACCTGGATAATTTCCAAGAGAAAGGACACCTCCGTTATTTGCCATTTCCTCTGTCCAAGGGCCTAAGAATTGATGATAGTCCCAAGACTCATTACTAAGTGTTTGCATTCTTAAAGCAATTGCTAGTAATGAGATGAATATTATTGCTAAAAGGTTAATGTCTTTTGTAATAGTAGTTAAGAAACTTTTTTCGATGCCACCAATATGTTTTTTAACATATACATGCTTCTTTTTTGCATCTTTTTTTGCTTCTCTCATGAATTTTGGTAAAACCATCATTCTGCCAGCACGAGAAGGATTTTTTATAAGTCTCCAAAACCATTCCATATGAGTTTTAATGAATAACTTTGGTGCTCGTTTTACCGTTCCGGAAAGAACATCAAGTGTTCCGCCACATCCAATTGCAATTTTAAATATATTTTCATTCATTAATTCCGCTATAAGCTTTTCTTGCTTTGGAAAGCCAATCCCAACTAGGAGCACATCTGGACGGATTTTCTTTAAGTTTGTAATTATTTCGGCCTTTTTTTCATCATCAAAATATCCATCTGAAGTACCTAATATTTTAATATCAGGATACTTTTCCTCAAGTTTTTGCTTTGCTAGTTCTGCGATTCCAGGCTTTCCACCCCAAAAATAGAAGGTTCTAGAGCCGTCTTTATATTTCTCTAGAAGATTACAAATTAAGTCATAACCGGCAACTCTTTCTTTTAGGGGCGTTCCATACATCTCTGATGCCTTAACCACGCCTATTCCATCAGGAATAACAAGAGAAGCATTGTTAATTATCTCTTTATATTCTTCATCTTCGTTAGCTTTCATTACGATTTCAGGGTTTGGAGTGACAATCATATGACTAATATCTGCATAATTTAGCATCACTTCACAACGTGAAATTGCTTCATCCATAGTGACATTGTCAAAATTTACACCTAAAACTTCGATTTTTTCCATAAAAGGCTCCTTTTTTGATAAATTCTAAGGATATTTTAATAGAAAGTGGGAAAAAAAACAATATTAGAGGAGACTTTTGGGGACACGACATTGAGGAGAATTTTTTCTCCTCAATGTCGTGTCCCCAAAAGTCCAAAAATTCTTGAAAAATTGCGAATTTGTGGTATAATTACTTAGATTTTAAGGCAAAAGGAGGACCTTATGTTTGCCATTGGAAGTGACCATGGAGGTTACGAATTAAAAAAATATATTATCGAAAAATTAGGAGAAGACAATTTTAAAAATTATGGTACTTTTTCAGATGCACCTTGTGACTATCCAGATATAGCAATTCCACTTGCTAAAGATGTTGCAAAGGGTATCGTTGAAAAAGGTATTTTGATTTGTAAAACAGGTATAGGAGTCGATATTTGCGCTAACAAAGTTAAGGGTATACGTTGTGGTTTATGCTATAATAAAAAAATCGCTGAGTACGCAAAAAGGCATGAAGACGTGAATATTATAGCGATTCCAGCTGAATATGTTACAAAAGAAGAAGCTATTGACATTATTAAAATTTGGACAAAAGCAAAATTTGAAGGCGAAAGACACCAAAGAAGAATAGATAAAATTAAGGAATTTGAAGAAAGATAGGTGTCATGAATGTCATCGACTGATTGGTTAAATTTAATAATGTCGTTTGTTATAGCTTGTGTTTCTACAGCTATACTAACACCATTTTCAATAAGATTAGCATATAAAGTTGGAGCGGTTGATATACCTAAAGATGAGAGAAGAATTCATTCTAAGCCAATGCCAAGAATCGGAGGAACAGCTTTTATCATAGGATTCCTTGTTTCAACTTTAATAATGTTTTTGTTTTGTAGCATAGATAGAACGGCCAACTTCACAGAGGTTAATTTAATTGGATTTTATCTAGGAGCAATCATTATATCTATTGTTGGGCTTTTAGATGATATTAATATATCTAAAGAGGGAATTAAGCCAATGCTAAAACTACTTGGACAGGTTTTAGCAGCGTTATGTGTAGTTTGCAGTGGAGTAAGAATTCTTTATATAGATATACCATTTTTAGAAATATATGGATTAAATGAAGTATTATCTGTTATTATTACTGTTTTATGGGTCGTTGGAGTAACTAATGCAATCAATCTTCTAGATGGGCTTGATGGTTTAGCTGGTGGAGTTTCCGCTATTGCAGTACTATCATTATTGGTTATATTTGTTTTAAATGGATCGCCAATTATTGCATTAATTATGGTTGCAGCACTTCTTGGAGGCCTATTAGGATTTTTGCCTTATAACTTTAATCCGGCAAAAACATTTATGGGAGATGTAGGAGCAAACTTTGTGGGCTATACATTAGCAGCTGTTTCAATGATAGGTATGGCTAAGACATATACACTTATGGCAATTATATTGCCTGTTATTGTACTTGCACTTCCTATTTTTGACACTTTATTTGCTATTATTAGAAGGCTTATTTCTGGAAAATCTATAATGCAAGCCGACAGAGGTCATTTACACCATAGGTTAGTTGACTTAGGCCTTTCTCAAAAGCAAGCCGTACTTGTTCTTTATGCAATTGCCGCAATGTTTGGTATTTTTGCAATTGTGTTAATGCAAAGTTCAATTTGGAAAACAATTGGATTTTTGGCCATAATGCTTATATTGATGCTTTTAGAAAGAAGAAATATTATCATTAAAAAGCGTAAAGGTTTGAATAAGCCAGAAATAAAGAACTATACAAATGGTGGTTCAAAACTTAGAGTAATGTTAGTTTTTGGAACTAGACCAGAAGCTATTAAGATGTGTCCGCTTGTTCTTGAATTAAAAAAGCGAGATGACATTGAGACAATTGTTTGTGTTACGGCTCAGCATAGAGAAATGCTAGATCAAGTTTTAGATGCATTTAATATAAAGCCAGATCATGACTTAAATATTATGAAGTCAAGACAAACTCTTACACATATTACTTCAGAAGCTCTTAATGGAGTGTTTGATGTTATCGAAGAAGAAAAGCCAGATATTGTTCTTGTCCATGGAGATACAACAACAACTCTTTCAGCAGCTGAAGCAGCGTTCTATTCTAAGGTTAAAGTTGGCCATGTTGAAGCTGGTCTTAGAACATACGATAAATATTCTCCTTTCCCTGAGGAAATGAATAGAAAAATTGTTACACAACTTACAGATTTATTCTTTGCACCAACACAAAATAATAAGGACAATCTATTAAAGGAAAGTGTTAATGAAAAAGATATTTTCATAACAGGAAATACTGTTATAGATGCACTTAAAACAACCGTAAAAGATAATTATGAATTTACTCATCCAGTGCTAAAAGAAATAGACTTTAAGAAAAAAGTTATTTTCATGACTGCTCATAGGAGAGAAAATCTTGGAAAGCCACTTGAAAATATTTGTGAAGCAGTAAAAGAAATTGCAACTACAGTTCCAAATGTTGAAGTTATTTATCCTGTTCACTTAAATCCAGCGGTACAAGAAGTAGCACATAGAGTCTTAGATGGGTTAGATAATGTTCATTTAATTGAACCTTTAGAGGTTATAACAACACACAACTTAATGAATAAGTCTTACCTAGTACTAACTGATTCGGGTGGTATCCAAGAAGAAGCTCCTTCACTTGGAAAACCAGTATTAGTTCTTCGTAATGAAACTGAAAGACCAGAAGCAGTTACAGCTGGTACTGTAAAGGTAGTTGGCACAGATAAAGATGTCATTGTAAAAGAAGCAAAAACATTACTTCTTGATAAAAAGGCTTATGACAAGATGAGCAAAGCAATAAATCCTTATGGCGATGGAAATGCATGTGATAGAATTGTAGAGGCTATAAGGTATTCATTTGGATTAACAAAAGTACGTGTTAAAGACTTAAAATAAAAAGGAGATGGAGCATTGCAAGACGCTCGAGAAATTGCTCTAAATACTTTATATAAGATTGAAATTGGAGAGGGTTATTCCAATATAACATTAAATAAGGAACTAACTAAGGCTAAGGCTTTGTCAAAAAATGACAAAGCCTTAGTTTCGCAGTTAGTGTATGGAGTTATTACATGGAAACTTACCTTGGACACAATTATTAGAAGGTACTCAAGCATTAGATTAAAAAAGATTTCTTCTTGGATAATTAACATTTTAAGAATGGGAATATATCAAATATGCTATTTAGATAAAATACCAGAAAGTGCAGCAGTAAACGAGAGCGTAAAACTTGCAAAAAAATATGGGCATGAGGCTTCAGCTAAATTTGTAAATGCAATACTTAGAAAAATAGAAAAAAATGAAATAGAGAAATTACTAGATTATATAAAAGAACAAAAACTCACATATGAGGAAGAATTGTCAATAACAACGTCACATCCTTTGTGGCTTGTGGAAAAGCTTTTAGAAGAATTCGCAGATAAAGATTTTGTAAAAGGACTTTTAGAAGCCAATAACCAAAACCCAAGAATAGCATTAAGAGCAAATAGGCTAAAAATAACTAGAGACAATCTTGTTAAGTTACTAATTGAAAACGGAGTCGATGCTGAAAGTGGAAACTTAAGCGATAGCATATTTATTATTGGCTACACCAATCTAGATGATTCATTGTGTGTAGTTCAAGATGAAGCGGCTCAATTATCAGTGCTTAAACTAAACCCAAAAGAAAACGATATTGTTTTAGACGCTTGTTCAAGTCCTGGTGGAAAAACGACGTATATTGCAGAGTTAATGAACAATAAAGGAATTGTTGATGCGTGGGACATTCATGAACATAGAGTTGAATTGGTAAAGAATGCATGTCAAACTCAGGAAGTAACTATAGTAAATACAAGTGTTATGGATGCGTCAGAATACAACGAAAATCTTAAGGAAAAATATGATAAGATTTTGCTTGATGTTCCATGTTCTGGCCTTGGAGTTATTAGAAAAAAGCCAGATATTAAATGGTCTAGGAACGAGGAAGAACTTAAAGATATAGTTGTAATTCAAAAAGAGATTTTAAATACCTGTTCAAAGTACCTAAAGGTTGGTGGAACTTTAGTATATAGCACTTGTACAGTGCTTAAAGAGGAAAATGAAAATCAAGTAGAAAAGTTTTTAGAAGAACATAAAGATTTTAGACTTGAAGAAGAAATAAAACTATATCCAAACATTAATAATACAGATGGGTTTTATATAGCAAGATTGACAAGAATTTAGAAGTAGAGGGGGGTGAAACCATGAAAAATATTAGAGATTTTACTTTGGCAGAATTAGAAGAGGAATTAGTAAGCATTGGAGAGAAAAAGTATAGGGCAAAACAAATTTTTGCCTGGCTATTTAGAGGTGTTACTAGTTTTAGCGAAATGACAGATCTTTCAAAAGAACTGATAGCAAAATTAAGTGAGAATTATTACATTGAAAATATTGTAGATTCAAAGAGCCAAAAGTCAAAAGATGGAACAGTTAAGTTTTTATTTATACTTAGAGATGGAAATGCAATAGAAAGCGTTATGATGAAGTATAAATACGGAAATACAGCATGTGTATCAAACCAAGTTGGATGCAGAATGGGTTGCAATTTTTGCGCATCTGCAAGGATTGGATTTGTTAGGAGCCTAACTTCGGGAGAAATTATTTCACAAATACTTGAAATAGAAAGACAGACTGGCGAAAAAATCTCAAATGTTGTATTCATGGGAATAGGCGAACCTCTTGATAATTATGATAATGTAATGAGGGCAATAAAGATAATAAATGACCCAAAAGGATTTAATATTGGAGCAAGACATATAAGTATATCTACTTGTGGAATAGTGCCTAAGATCAGGCAACTTGCTGATGAAATAGAGCTTCAATGTAATCTATGCATATCGTTGCATAGTAGTAAGGATGATGTTAGAAGTTCAATGATGCCAATAAATAAAAAGTATAGTATTGCTGAAGTAATAGATGCATGTAAGTATTATATTGAAAAGACAAATAGAAGAATTACTTTTGAGTATGCACTTGTTGATGGTGTAAATGATTCAAAAGAAGATGCACTACATTTGGCAAAACTATTAAAGGGAATGCTTGCACATGTAAATTTGATTCCAATTAATAAAATTAAAGATGGGATTTATGAAAAGAGCTCAACAGAAAAAATAATGTCATTTAGGGATACACTTAATGATAATGGTATTGTAGCAACTATTAGAAGAGAACTTGGTTCGGATATTAGTGCGGCATGTGGACAACTTGTTAGACAGCAAAAACAAGACGTGTAAATAGCATAACCAAAATGATTGATATTAGAAATTATTAAATATATAATGGTGATGTAAGTTGTGTTATATAAACAAGTCTGTTAATTATTTTGTTTGGCACAGAATTAATTAAAATGAAGGCAGAGGTGAGCAATAATGCGTTTTTGTGGACTTACGGATATTGGACTGGTTAGGGAACTTAACGAAGACACTATTAGCGTTCCTAACGAAGATGAAAGCATGAAGCTTTTTGTACTTGCAGATGGAATGGGTGGTGTAAACGGCGGTGAAGAAGCAAGTAAAATTGCGTCTAAAAGTGCAAGGGATTATATAAAGAAGAATTTTATAAAAATAGAAAGAACAAAAGTTGGTTTGGAAGAACTTATTCGAAATGCTATGAATTATGCTAATTCAAAAGTGTTCGAAGCAGGTAATAATGACCCTAAGTTAAAGGGAATGGGCACAACGCTTATTGTTGTCTTGATATATAGAGGACGAATTCATATTGGTCATATTGGTGATAGTAGAGTGTATAGATTACGACAAAACGTTTTAAGACAGATAACAAAAGATCATTCTTATGTTCAAGAACTTGTTAAGCAAGGCGCAATTACGGAGGAAGAAGCTAAAACGCATCCGCAGAAAAACGCCTTAACAAAAGTTCTTGGCTGTGAAAGAAGGATTAAACCTGATATTATTACAAAAGGTTTTGTTAAAGGGGACATTATTCTGATGTGCTCTGATGGTCTAACCAATATGGTTGATGACCAATATATTTACGAAATAATAATGAAAAATATATATGATATAAATATTGCATGTAAGAAACTTATTGAAAAAGCAAACAAAAACGGCGGAAAAGATAATGTTAGTGCAATAATTATTTCAAATTAAAACTTCTTTACTTGGGGGTAAAGTCATGGAATTGGTAGGAAGAACACTTATAAACAGATACGAAATTCTTGAAAAAGTTGGCGTGGGTGGAATGGCCACTGTATACAAAGCTAGAGATAACAAACTAAACAGGTATGTTGCCATTAAAGTTCTTAAGGATGAGTTCGCAACTGATCAAGAGTTCATTAAGAGATTTCAAATTGAGGCTCAATCAGCTGCGTCATTATCACAACCAAACATCGTATCTATATATGATGTTGCCAATGATGGCGATGTTCATTTTATAGTTATGGAGTTAGTTGAAGGTAGAACTCTAAAAGATATTATTCAAAAAGAAGGGAGACTTGACTGGAAAAAAGCTGCTAAAGTTGGCTCGCAGATTGCAGCAGGTCTTTCTACGGCTCATAAAAATCATATTATCCACAGAGATATTAAACCACATAATATAATTATTACTAAAGAAGGTATTGCTAAGATAACTGACTTTGGAATAGCTAAGGCTGCTTCATCTAGTACTATAAATGCTAAATCAAGTTCATTGGGAAGCGTACACTATTTTTCTCCAGAGCATGCTAGAGGTGGATACACTGATGAAAAATCAGATATTTATTCATTAGGTATTGTTCTTTATGAGATGGTTACAGGTAAACTTCCATTTGACGGTGATAGTGCAGTTGTTGTTGCAATGAAGCATCTTAAAGATGATGCAGTTGAGCCTAAAAAACTAGTGCCAGAAATACCTGATGGATTAAATGACATTATTATGAAGGCAATGAGTAGAGAAGTAGTTAGTAGATACTCAAATGCAATGCAACTTTATAATGACTTGCAAACAATAATTAAAACTCCTGATGCATCAGGAGTTGGAAGAGAAGCTGATGAATCTCTTTATGCAACACAGAGAATTCCAACAGTTAGCAAGCCAATTAATAAAAACATGGACTATAGTAAAAGAACAAATTCTATTTCGTCAGATAAGAATAATGGTATAAATATGAAAAAAGCTAGAAAGAAAGTTAAACATTCTTCAGGAATAGTTGGACTATTATTAAAAGTTATACTTGCTATTTTATTTTTTGCTCTAGTTGTTTTTGGAAGTAAGCTAGTATTTGACACATTAATGGAACCTACTAAAACAGCAGTAGTTCCAAATGTAATTGGGTCAAGTGAAGAGAAGGCAAGACTAATTTTAAATAACTTGGGCTTTGAAGTTCAAATAGCCGGATATTTAGATAGTGAATTTCCAAGAGGATATGTCATAAAGCAAAAATTTGTTTCAGGTGAGGAAATTACAGTTGGTACTACAATAGACCTTACATTAAGTGCTGGTCAAGAAAAAGTTACTGTTCCAGATGTATCAAACTTTTCAGTAACAGCTGCAACAAAAGCACTACGAGATGTTAATCTTGATATTATCGTTATAGAAGAAGAAAATGATGAGGTCGAAATTAATAAAGTAATTAGGCAAGATCCTAAAGCTGGCGAAGAAACATACACTGGAGAAAAAGTTAGCGTATATGTAAGTAAAGGGCTTCCAGAGGACATGGTATATATGCCAGACTTGTTTGACGTAAAAGAGGCTGAAGCTAGAAATATTCTGGATGGACTAGAACTTGTTCCAGTAATTAAGTATTCAAGTTCTCCAGATAAAGAAGAAGGAGTATTAATTAGTCAAAGTATTAATGCTAAGGAAAAGGTTAAAGTTAAAACAGAAGTAACACTTGTTTACAACAAGATTTCGCCAGAGGATACAACACCTACGCCAGTACCTACTAATAATCCTACACAAGCTCCTACATCAAAACCAGTTGTAACTTTTTCACCAACACCGATTCCTACTTTAGCACCAGTCGGAACGAAGAGCTTGACATTAAGCTTAGTAAACAAAGGAAGTAGAGAAACATTTAATGTTAGAGTTGAATTAAACGGAGATATAAAAGGAAGAAAAGTAGTATATAATCAAGAGCATAAACGTGGAGACCAACAAGTTATAGTTACTTATCCTGCCGATGCAACTGGCATGATAAGAGTTTATATTGATGACGTATTAGATTCAGAACTTATGATTCAAGATTAGGATGTGAGAAAAATTAAAGGAACTGTTGTAAAGGTTAATTCAGATCTTTATAAAGTAGATATTGGGAATGATACTATTGATTGCAAAGCTAAAGGATTATTAAAATTCAAAAAATCAAATATCATTACTGGAGATGTTGTTGAAGTTAAAGGTGATGTAATTGAAAAAGTCTACGAAAGGAAAAATGAATTCATTAGACCATCAATTGCAAATATCGATCAACTTGTAATTGTCGTTGCGACAACAAATCCAAGTCCAGATATGGAACTTCTAGACAAGCAACTAATAATGGCGGAAAAGAAGAATGTGATGCCACTTATATGTATTAATAAAATAGATCTTTCCAATGAGTATGAAGAACTAGTTAAAACCTATGAGAAAATCGGATATCAAGTTGTAACAACTGATGCTAAAAATGGAATAGGAGTAGAAAAACTTGCATCATTTTTGAATAACAAAATCACTGCTTTTACTGGCAATTCAGGAGTCGGCAAATCGGCACTTACAAATAATCTTTTCAATGATACTGTTTCTGAAGAAGGAGAAGTTTCTGAAAAGAGTGAACGTGGCAAGCACACGACAAAGTTTGTGGAATTATACAAGATTGCACCCGGAACATATATAGCAGATACACCGGGATTTTCAACTTATGAAATACAAGATATATCTTGCACAGAACTTGATAAATTGTTTATAGAGTTTATTCCATTTATTGGCAATTGTGAGTTTCGAGGATGCTCTCATATAAAGGAAAGGAAATGCGCAGTAAGACAGGCAGCTGAGGATAGAAAAATAGACTTTGGTCGATATGCAAGGTACTGTAAATTTTATGAAAATATTAAAGAAAATAAGAAGTGGTAGAAGTAAGAGGGTGAAAAAAGAAATGAGTGATAATATGCTTTCTGCATCAATATTGAATGTTAGACAACTTGAACTCCACAGTAAAATTGCTGAGCTCAAAGATGTAATAGATTACATTCATATAGATGTAATGGATGGTATTTTCGTTTCAAATAAAACACCTGGTATAGATATGTTTAAAAATGCAAAAAGGTTTGAAACAAAACCACTTGATGTTCATCTTATGGTTGAAGAGCCAGAAAGAGAGTTATCAAATTATGATGGTGCTTCAATTATCACTTTTCACATAGAGACAATAATTGATACTAAAACAATGACAGTCAATATGGAAAAATTTGAAAGAATAGCCGCGGAAATACGAGGATTTGGAGCAAAAGTTGGAATAGCGATTAAACCAAATACTACAGAGAACCTTCTTAGAAGTATTCTAAGAAAAGTAGATTTAATACTAGTTATGACAGTAGAACCTGGTTATGGTGGACAAGCACTGATTCCTAGCACTTTAGACAAGATTGAAAACGTCAAAAAGATGGGATTTACTGGTATCATTGAGGTTGATGGTGGAATAACAAAAGAAAATGCCAAGGATGTTAAAGAACGTGGAGCTTCACTAATTGTTGTAGGAACAGGCTTATTTGAAGATGAAGATCCATTAGAAGCCGGAAAAATAATAAAAGAATAATGACAAAAAGCGCACTTTCAGTGTGCTTTTTTGAACTTTTGAATGCAGGTTTTTGGGGACACGACGGTCACACCTGCTCACCAGGTTTTTGGGGACACGACAGTTAGACCTGCTTACAAGGTTTTTGGGGACAGGTCAGGTCCAGGAAACCCGCTACAAATTGACATAATCAAGCCAAAGTGGTATACTTAAGCGATTAAAAAAGCAATAATGAAAGTAGGAGCAGATTATATGAAAATAATGCTAAAAATGGTGGCAATTCTTACTCTTGTAATTATGATTGCAGGATGTCAGGACACTTCATTTGATGATTCTAAAGTTAATATAGTTACATCGTTTTATCCAATGTACATTCTTACTTCTAATATTGTAGATGGGGCAAACAATGTTGAACTTACAAACCTTACGTCAAATCAAGCAGGATGTTTGCATGATTATCAAATAACGACTAATGACATGGTAAAGCTTAGCCATGCAGATGTTCTAATTGCTAACGGCGGTGGAATGGAAAGTTTTATAGAAAAGGCTACATCACTTTATAAAGATTTAAAAGTAATTGATGCAAGTAATGAGTTCGAGTCACAAATTGTTAAAACTGATGATGACAACTCACATTATTGGGTGAGCATTTCTTTATACATTGAACAAGTAAAAAGCGTTTCGAAGGTATTATGCGAAATCGATCCAAGCAATGCCACATTGTATGAAAAAAATGCAAAAGAATATATATCAAAACTTGAAACATTAAAAAATAAAATGCATAATGCGTTAGATAGTATATCTAGTAAAAATATAATAACGTTTCATGAAGCTTTTTCATATTTTGCAGATGAATTTAATCTAGATATTGTTGCAGTTATCGAAAGAGAGCCGGGCACGTATCCTAGCAGTAAAGAAGTAGCAGATATAATTGAATTGGTTAAAAGTAAAGACGTTAAAGCAATATTTGTTGAGCCACAGTATTCAAGGACGGCTGCAGATACTATTGCTAGAGAGACCAATGTAAATGTATACACACTAGATCCTGTTGTTACAGGTGAGTTCAATAAAGATGCATATATTACGACAATGGAGCAAAATTTAAATACACTTGTCGAAGCATTATCATAAAAGAAAGGATGAAATTATATGAGCGGAAGCTGTGGAGACTGTTGTACAAAAATCAATAATATTTCATATACTGCTGGAAGCGACTTAATATTAGATAACGTTAGCCTTCACATTCATTGTGGAAGCTTAACAGTTTTAATTGGGAAAAACGGTGCTGGAAAATCTACGCTTTTAAGAGCGCTTCTTGGCGAAATTAAACACTCTGGTACTATTGAATACAAAAACAAAGTTGATGGAAGTAGGACAATAAAAATTGGGTATGTTCCACAAAAGTTAAATATTGAAAATTCACCTATGACTGTATATGACATGGCAGCTTCTCTTTGTTCTAATAAGCCAGTTTTCTTATACAAAGATAAAAAACTTCATGAAGAAATAAAAGAACATCTAAAAGAATTTGGCGCGGATAATCTTATAGATAGCAAGGTGGCTAGGCTTTCTGGAGGAGAACTTCAAAGAGTTTTAATGGGTATTGCTACAATCCCTTATCCTGATTTATTGATATTAGATGAGCCAATTTCTGGGATGGATATGAAAGGAAAAGAGCAGTTTTATAGCAGAATAAATGAGCTAAAAAAAGATCACGATTTAGCAATTATACTTGTTTCGCATGATTTTGGGTATGTAAAGAAATATGCAGATAAAGTTGTAATGCTTGATAAAAAAGTGCTTTTAGACGGTACACCTGATGAAGTGTTTAGTTCTAAAGTTTTTAAGGATACATTTGGAGAAGTATAAATCATTAAAGAAAGGAGAGAAAACATTATGAATATGTTAGACTATGATTTTATGCGTAATGCATTAGTTTCAATTCTAATTATTTCACCACTTTTTGGCTTAATTGGAACAATGATCGTAAATAATAAAATGGCATTTTTCTCTGATGCATTAGGTCATAGTGCATTTACTGGAATTGCAATTGGAATGTTACTTGGCATATCTAATAACACTATTTCTATGGTTATTTTTGCAGTATTATTTGCCATTTTGCTTAATAGAATAAATGATTCAAGAATTGCATCTAAAGATACAATCATAAGTGTTTTCTCATCTACAGCAATTGCTCTTGGCCTTGTTATTCTTGCTCAAAATGGAAATTACACAGAAATATCAAATTATTTAATTGGAGATATATTAAATATTCTTCCAAGTGAAATTATTTATTTATTAATAATTGCGGTTGTTTTAATAGCATTCTGGGCAATTTGTTTTAATAAACTTCTGGGAATATCTGTTAATCCAACACTTGCAAAAAGTAAAGGAATAAAGGTTAAACTCATTGAGAATATTTTTGTTTCATTAGTAGCAATAGTAGTAATGATGTCTATAAAGTGGGTTGGAATTTTAATTATTAATTCGCTTTTAATACTTCCAGCCGCATCGAGCAGAAACATATCAAAAAATATGAGAACATATCATTTGTGGGCAGTGGTTTTTTCTGTTGTTTCTGGAGTTGCAGGGCTTATAATCTCTTATATAGCTGGTATTTCAACAGGACCAACAATAGTGCTTGTTTCAAGCATTATATATTTCGTTACTTTTGCAATGCGTAAGCTTTCCATAGACTAATAATATTTTTTGACTAAAAATCAAGGTATGGTATAATTTTCTTTGAAAAAAGAAGTTGTACCATTTTTATTATTTGAAATATCAAAGAGGAATAAATAATGTGGAAAAAAATATTATATATATTACTTGGAATTTTTATATGTGTCATATTTGCTCTCGTTGTTTTCTTTAACTATGACAAAATCGAATCATATATTGGTGGCGCAGATTGGATTTATATTGAAAAAAGCAACGATATAAAGGATAATACTCCAATCGATATTACAGGTTGCAATAATATTATAGTTGCTACTAACAAAACAATTGGAGTTTATTCTAAAGCAGGAACTAAAGTAGACAGTGTTGATGTAATATCAAGTGAGTTTTTGACAGACTCTTGTGGTGATTATTCGGTAGTTTATGCTAAGGACACTAATACAATTTATATTTATAAAAATCAAAAAATAGTTTCAAAAACATCAATAAATGTAGAAATAAAAAGAATTTCAATTGGTAAAAATGGTGATGTTGTTGTTGCATTCACGCAAAATGGATACAGAAGCGGAGTAAAAGTATTATCTCAAATAGGCGAGGAAAAGCTTACAACATATCTTGCTACTTCGTACGCTACCCAAGGAATCATTTCTGATGATGGAAAGATGCTTTATATTGCTCAAGTAGATACGTCTGGCCTAAAAATAAAGTCTTCCATAAAAGTTGTAGAAATGAGCAAAATAGGAAAATCTAGTTCTCAGGAAGAATATATGAAGGAGTATGAGCTCCCAAAAGATGAACTATTAATTAAACTAATACTTCAAAAAAATCAGTTAGTTGCGTATTGCTTGGATAACATATACACATTTAATGTTGAAATAGGATTTGAAAAAATAGTTGAATTAGATGAGTCAGAAGTTCTTTTTGCCTCTGCAGATGGAAAATGTCCGGTGGTTATTCGAAGAAATAAGGCAGGAAATATCGCTTTGGAAATATACGATGACGAGGTATATGAAGTGGAGGTAGAAAATATTCCAGAGGATTTAAAAGCATTAAATGACAAAATATGTGTTGATTTTGGAGATGAAATTGCAATATTTAACACACGTGCTAGAATAGTATCTAAGATTAGATTGTCTAACAAGATTGAAAAAATGCACATATACAATAATGGGAAGAATTTGGCAGTTATGTACAGGGATAAGGTTGAATTGTATGATATCTAGGAGGTATTATGTTTAACTTGATGGACATAGTTATAATATTAATAGTTGCACTTTTTGGCTTTATAGGTTATAAAATAGGGTTTGTGAAGACGGCTATAAATATGTTTTCCTTTGTCGTAGCTGTTGGACTTGCACTTTTGTTTTATAAGCCTCTAGCAGTTATACTTACAGAACAAACTTCAATAGACGATTGGGTTATTGAAAAAGTTGTTGACTATAAGTATAAAAATGAAGAAGTTAAACAAATAGAAGTCGAGTCGTCTGAAGAAATTGAAGAAGATACTATTATAGACTCGCTTTCAAAACAGCTCCCAAAGACAATTCTAGAGGGAGTAGATATTGAAAAAACCAAGCGAGATATAAAGCTCGAAATTGCCCAGAAAGTTTCTGAGGCAATAATGAAAGTGCTTAGCTTAGTAATAATCTTCTTGGTTGTGAAAGTAACACTATTTATTGCAAGTATAGTTCTAAATGGTATAATGCAAATTCCAGTTTTGAAACAACTCAACGAAACACTAGGTCTTGTGTTTGGCCTTATTATGGGAGTTGCCGAATTATATATAGCTTTTGCAATTATAACGTTTGTTGCTTCTATTACAGATTTGTCATTTGTTGTAGATCCAATTAAATCATCACTAATTGCAAGTTTTATGTTTGATAATAACATTATTTTGAAATTACTTTTTTAATGTAGAGAAGGAGATTGTTAAGTTACAATGAAACGTTTTTTAAATATTTTGCTTAGAATATTAATAGTGCTTATTGTTATAGTATTACTTGTTGTTGCAGGCGGAGCAGCATACATTTTTTACACTAGAGCTCAAAAAGAAAGAACAGAGACCGTAATAAAAGTTAGTGGAGATAAGGATGTAATTGTAAGTAACAAAATAGAACTTGAAAGAACAGTTACTGGATTATGTTTAGGGGTAAATGATGGCCTTACAGACTTTATTATGCTTGGAAAGTATGATCCTAATACAAGAGAAATAAATCTTCTTTCTATTCCTAGAGATTCGAAAGTTAACGGCACAATTGATGGAAAAATTAATTCCGCATATGCAAAAGGTATGAATCCAATTAATACGGTAAAAATAGTTGAAGAAATCACAGGTGTCAAAATAGACTACTATGTAGTGTTTAAGACAAAGCTATTAAGAGACATTGTAGATGCTGTGGATGGTGTTACAGTTACTGTTCCACAGAATATGAACTATGATGACCCAGTTCAAAACTTACATATTCATTTGAAAAAAGGAACATACAAATTAAATGGTAGCCAGGCAGAACAATTTTGTAGGTTTAGACGTTATCCAAATGGAGATGTAGATAGAGTTAAAGCACAACAATCATTTATTAAAGCAATGATAGCAAGATGTTTGGAACCTCAAAATCTTCTTAAGGCTAATGACTTAATTAAAATTGCAATGGATAACACTAATACAAATGTAATATATGATGTTATAACACAATATATCGATGATGCGATTGCCTTTAAACCTGACAGAGTTAGAATCGAAACTCTTCCTGGCGCTGGTGGTTATGCAGACAATGGAATCTCATATTTCTTTATTAATGAGAAAAAAGCCAAAGAACTGATTGATGAAATGTTTAATAAAGAAGTAAGCGTTGAAGAAGTAGAGGAAATTCAAAAAGAATTTGATGAAGAACCTGAATCAGGGACAAAAACAAAAGAAATCAAAGAAAAAATTAATGCTTCAAGTGGTGAAAAATTAAGAATTGAAGTTATTAATAATGGAACTTCAGTTAAAAACTTTAATAGAACGGTAGAGATCTTAAATAAATCTGGATATGATGTTGTTAAAGTAGAAACAACTAATGATTCGAAAAACCAAAACTCAAGAATTATTTGCTATTCTAAAACCGATGTTATGCATTCGCAAATGAAAATAATATCTAAAGTTGTTGGAATTAGTACAATGGAAGATAGTAAGGATTCAAATCCTGATATAGATTTTACAATAGTACTAGGACCAAAATATGTGGCAGAATAATTATATGAATTTGAGTTCTTCGTCCGCGAAAAAGGGTACGCTTCTCTTTCTTCGAAAGAAGAAACATCCCCATTTTTTACGCACGAAGAAAGCAGCACGAATGGAGGAAGAAATATGAAAAACCTTGGAGTTATATTTGGAAGCGTTACATGTGAGCATGATGTATCTGTTGTATCAGGCCTACAATTAATCGAAAACGTAGATAAATCTAAATATAATGTATATCCAATATATATTCACTCTAATGGTGATTGGTATACAGGAGAAGAATTGCTTGACCCTTCGATATACAAGCATTTTGATGATATAAAATCAAAACTTAAAGAAGTAACAATTCAACCTAATAAACAAGGACTTGTAGTTTTTAACAAAGGGATGTTTTCTAAAAATGAATTTATAAAACTTGATGCAGTAATTCCTGTAATGCACGGAATGAATGGAGAAGATGGCACTCTTCAAGGGCTTCTCGAGCTTTCTAATATTCCATATTCTTCTTCTGGTGTTTTAGGTGCAAGTGTTGGAATGGATAAAATTCTCATGAAAAAAGTTTTTGAAGCTTATGATTTGCCAGTACTTCCATATGTTTATTTCATTCGAAAAGAATGGGAAAATAATAAAGATGAAGTAATTAAAATGGTAGAAGAAAAGCTTAATTATCCAATGATTGTTAAGCCATCTAATTTGGGCTCAAGCATAGGTATTTCTAAAGCAAAAGATAGAGATGGACTAATTCAAGCAATTGAAGTTGCGGTTTCTTATGATTCAAGAATAATAGTGGAAAAAGCAGTTACAAATATTAAAGAGATAAATTGTAGCGCATTAGGGTATGAAGATGATGTTGAAACATCATGCCTTGAAGAACCAGTTAATTGGGAGGGCTTTTTATCATTTGAGGACAAGTATTTAAGAGGAGCCAAAAACGCTAAAGGTGCACCTTCAAAAGTTGCTGGAACAAAGCAAGGTACTATGGAATCGATGGATAGAAGAATTCCTGCAGACATTCCAGATGAACAAACAAAATTAATTAAAGAACTTAGTGTTACAGCATTTAAAGCATTAAATTCAAAAGGCGTTGTTAGAATAGACTATATTATTGATGGCGATGATAATAAGGTATATATCAATGAGATAAATACAATTCCAGGTTCTATGGCGTTCTATTTGTGGAAACATGATGGAGTAGATTATCCTGAGCTTATTGATAGATTAGTAGATATTGCTGAAAAAGCAAACAAAGACAAAAATAGAAACAATTATACATTTGATTCAAATATTATTGGTAATATAACTAAAATCGAGAAATAATTATTGAAAAATGGGGATGTTTCTCTTTAGCGTACCCTTTTTTAAAAACAATTCTTATTGGTATGAGAGGAAAGTAAGTATGAAGGTTCTCCTTAAATCTAAGCAGTATTATGGAACACATGAAGAAGAAATATTTGAAGAGTTTGAATGTTCCGTTACTAATACAAATGAGCTAATTAAAATCGAGTTTGAAAACGGATACATACAAATTGAAGATGGTAAGATGATTCACGAAAGAGGAGAGAATAAATTTGTTGTTGAAGAGGGTAAAGATTCTGAGGTTGATTATGATACTGAGCGAGGGTTAATCGTTTTAGATTTAAAAGGAATTGAAGTTATAAAAGAGGATACAAACATTGGTCTAGTTGGTCATGCAAAATATGAAATAAGCGTCAAAGGCATTGAGCCATATGTGAACGAGATTTTGATTTATCTAACAGACTAACTTAATTAATTTGGGACACTCTTATTTGTTCTAGCAAATAAGGGTGTCCCATTTTTTGATGTTTTCTCGTTTTTTCTTTTCCAATCTTCCGTAGCACTTCAGAAGTATTACAGCAGAATTACGATAGAATTACAGCATTGTGACGTTAACATAATGTTTTTACAAATTTTAAACATTTTAATGGGCTAAATGAAATAATAAGGTGACGAAATGTAAAAAAAGTGTAAATTCCGTAAACGTTTTATAAAAGAAGTTGACCATAGATATTGTAGTGCTAGAATTGAATCAACGAGATAGGAAGAACATGGATTCAAGTTCCATAATTCTTTCGCCCGTAACGGTTAGATAAGGTATGAGAGAGTAGAACGTAAGGAAACTTGTCTAACTAAGAGTTTTTCCTTACACAAATTATTAATTTTACAAGGAGGATACTTTAAATGAAAAGAATAGTATCATTATTACTAGCTCTTTCAATGGTTCTTAGCCTTTGCGTATCTGCATTTGCTGCTAATTATTCAGATTTAACTGGCAACAATTTAAAATACGCTAGTGCTGTAGATGCATTAACAGAGCTTGGTGTAATCGACGGATTCCCAGACAAAACATTCCGTCCAGAAGAAGACCTAACAAGAGCACAAGTTGCTAAAATGTTAGTAATTTGTCTTGGCTTAGGTGATTCAGTTGAATCACTTGCTACAAAGACAGTATTTTCAGATGTAGCTGCTAGCCACTGGGCTTCAGGATATATCAACGCTGCTGCTCAAAGCAAGATTATCGTTGGATATCCAGATGGAACATTTAAACCAGATAACAAAGTTACTTATGCTGAAGCATTCACAATGGCTCTTAGAGCTCTTGGATATGGTAACGTTGTAGAAGCTGAAGGAACATGGCCAACAGCTTACCTACTAAAAGCAGTTGAATTAGAGTTAAACGATGATATGGATCCATATACAGCTGACAAAGCTGCATCAAGAGGAAACACAGCTGTTCTTCTATGGAACATGTTAAGAAGACCAATGTGGAAGATTTATCAAGAATCTCAAGGCAATGGTATGACTCTAGAAGCTAGAGATGACTTTATGCTAAACGTTAAATTCCCTAAATATGCATATGTTGAAAATGTATATCTAGATGAATACGAAGTTAGCAACGATGCTGATGCTGGATTAAAAGTTAGAGCTAAAGTTTCTGACTTATTACCAGTAGCTGATGAAAATCATTTCACAATGACAGCATATGTTCGTCCAGATACAGATATTTCTAGATTTGTTGTTGGAATGAAAGTTGCTTCTCTAATCAAAGATTACAAAGATGAAGAGAAAGCTACATTCTTAACATTAACACCAGAATATTCATTTGTTGAAGGTCTAGTTACAAGCGTTGAAAAACTAGATGATGGAAGAGTTGAAATTGAAAACACAGAATATAAGCTAGAAGAAGATATCGAACTAGCTGAGAACGTATTCGTAGTTGCTGAAGTTGATGGTAAGAAGATTCTTAACATCAAGACACTTCCAAACGAAGGTAAAGAAGTTGCTAAACCATCTACTCTAAAGAGTAAGATTGATGAAGATGCTCTTGTAATTATCGATGGAAAATGGGCTACAAGAGATGACATCGAAGAAGGCGACGTATACACAGAACTTAATAAAGATAACGACCAAGTAGACGGCGATGCTTACTACATGGTAGCTAGAGAAAGAGTTGCTGGAACATTCGAATCATTAACATATGAAAAAGATGATGATGAGAGAATGTACTTCGAAGTAGACGGAGCTGAATACAGAACATTTGAATCTAGAATCAAAGGTAACGTATTTGAAGGCGAAGACGAAGAAAAAGTAGAAGATGAAATCATCAAACTTACAAAGAAGAAGAAAGATAACGATTACCTAGATAAAGAAATCGAACTTGTTATGAACTATTTAGGACAAGTTGTTAAAGCTTACTTCGGAGACGTTAAAGGAAACGGAAAAGGAAATAACTTCTATGCAGTAATGTCAAATGGTGTTTGGGACGCTACAGATCCTGAAACAGGAGATTCTGCATTAAAGATCAGATTAGCTAATGCTGAAGATGAAGATGGAAAACCATATCAATTCACAGCTGATAAAGTAGATTCAGATTTTGATGGAACAAAACTTGAGCATGGCGAAGTATACAAGAACGCTAAAGGCGAGAGCGGTGAAGGCGTATTTGTATGGGCTAAATTAGATGGAAATGGAAAAGTTAAGACAATCCTTCCTCTAGAAGCAGGCTTAGAAGATAACGAAGCTTACGATGATGATTATGCATTCGTTGAATTTGCTGAAGGATATGACAAAGGAACAGGATATATTGAAACAGAAGATGGTAAGTTCAAAGTAACTTCAGCTACAACTGTATTCAAACTAACACCAGAACTTGATGAAGATGATGAAAATGTTGTTGGATTCAAATTCGAAGTTGCTGCTGATCCAAAAGCTGCTCTTCAAGGAGTTGAAGAAGGATTAGTTGCTTATGATGTAAACGACAAGATTAACAAGAATGGTCAAATTATGACAGCTTCATTCGTATTCATTATGGAAGATGCTATCTCAGCTGACCTAAATGTTGGTGTTGTAGACAAAGTTAAAGAGTCAAGAGGTATCTCTTACGTTTATGTTGATGGCGAGTGGAGAGAAGTTGACACAGATAGCAAGAAGTCAATCGTTGAAGATTATGCTGATGTTAAAGAATTAGATAAATGCTTCATCGTATTCCAAGTAACTGATAGTGAAAAAGCAGTTGTAAGAGGAGTTCTTGAAAGTACTCAATTAGGAGATGCATCTGTTGTAACAACAAGAAGAGATTCAGTTGTTCAATTAGATAAAGGTCTTGTTGAGGGAGAAGAAGACTTCGACCTAGAGAACAAAGATGATGTAACAGTTAAAGCATTCGATAATTATCAAATCGTTCTTGTTAACGCTAGTGTTAACAAAGACAGCGAAGTTGAGTTCGACGATGGTGAGAACCTAGGAACAGGACTTCCAGCTGGTAAGTATGAAAGAGGTTACAGACTAATCGTTGATGAAGAACTTGAAGTATTATTCATCGTAGCTGTTGAAGGTGTTGATGAAGAAGACACAATCGACGAAAATGGCGTAGTTCACTATGCTGACGAAGAAGAAGATGACAACGAAGATAGCGGAGAAAACCTACCAGATGATAGTGGCGAAACACTACCAGATGACAGTGGTGAGCAATTACCACCAGAAGGTGACGATAGCGGAGACCAAGGCGACGACAGTGGAGACCAAGGCGACGATAGTGGAGACCAAGGCGGAGCTGCAGCACCTGTAGCTGGAGACGACGATGAAAGCGGCGACTCTGGAGAAGGTTCTGGAGACTAATCAGAATTTAAAGTATTCTAAGCTATATAAAAGGCTGACCAATTTTGGTCAGTCTTTTTTTAACAATTTTTATTTCAAATCCATTACGGCTGAACGTATTTGGAATAAAATTGCAACATTCTTAACATAAAATTAATATGTAAATTGCCAACATTTTTAATTTTTTATTAACATACGGAAATGCGGACATGCAGGTAATTTAGATAAGAATGTTAATAATTATGCGAACATGTGTTTTGAAAAAACTGTGAATTTTGATTAAAAAACTTGCCTTAGACTTACGCATATAGTAAAATACAATTGGTTTGTAAGCAGCCGATATTTTAAAGGAGATGAAAATTTGATTAGAGTTTCTGGTAAAACTAAGCAAGCTTGTGGAGTCTTTGGAAAAGTCGTTTTGGCAGTTCTAGTTAGTGCACTATCTATTGTTGCTATTGTTCTTGCAACATATAAGCCGGTTTATTCAGTGCTAATAGATGGTGAGTTTCAAGGCTATGTTTCGTCTAAAACTAAGCTACAAGACGATATAGAGACATATTTACAAGAAGGCGATAGTGATAAAGTTGGTTACATTCTATTGAAAACTAGACCCGAGTACGAATTTGACCTTGTTAAGAAAGATGTACCTACTAAAGATGATGAAGTTCTTCAATTAGTTAAAGAATCATGTGACATATACTATAGAGTATATGCTATAAATGTAAATAATAAGGATGTTTGTTTGGTTGAATCTTTACAGGATGCACAAACAATTGTTGATTCAGTAAATGCTGCACAGAAGTCATATACAAAAAAGGCTACTGTTATGATTTCTGAAAAGTATGAAAAAGAGTTTAATGCAGTTACAGATTTAAAATCAGCTGCAAATGATATTATAAAGCCAATTAAGGACGAAAATGCAAAGCTTGTTAAAAAAGTACAAACATATGCAGCAACTAAAACTGTTCCTCAATCAGTATTAGATGCATTAAAGTCACAGAGCGCAGATTTAAAGTTTGGCCTTCCAGTTTCTAGTTATGTAATTACTTCAAGATATGGCTGGAGGAGAAGTGGATATCACACAGGTTGCGATTATGCAGCCCCTATGGGTACTCCAATTCATGCTACTGAAGATGGTGTTGTAACTTGTGCTGAGTGGAAAGGCAACTATGGTTATTTAGTTAAAATTCAACACGTTGGTGGTTTTGAAACTTATTATGCACATTGTAGCAGGTTTGCTGTTAGTGTTGGTGATCAAGTTAAAAAAGGAGACGTTATTGCATATGTAGGAAGCACAGGTAATTCTACCGGTCCTCATTGCCATCTAGAGATTAGATATGATGGAGCAACAATTGACCCTGAGTCTCTTGCTTCTGCAAGTAACAATGTATAAATAGTATGTAATTAAAAACACGCGAATTTGGTTCGCGTGTTTTTTTGATGTGCATTTTTGGATTGGTACTTTTTGAGATTTGATAATGATATTATGGTGAGCTAAAATGAATGCTGAGGTCACAAAAGTTCTTACTTTAAAACAATGTAATTATGTTTCAATTATTAACAAAATAATTCTTGTATAACGTTGACATTTCAATTTCGTTAATGGATAATTAAATAGTACTAGATTAGTATCCGTGAGGAGGAAATAAGTAACATGAGTAAGAAAATATTAATAGTTGATGATGAAAGAAATATAGTAGATATTCTTAATCACAATTTAGTAAAAGAAGGTTATGCTACATGTCAAGCATATGACGGTGAGCAAGCTGTTGAGGTTGCTAAAAGCGAAAAACCTGATTTAATACTTCTTGATGTCATGCTTCCAAAGAAAGATGGTTTTTCAGTTTGTAAAGAAATTAGACAATCATCAAATGTTCCTATTCTTATGGTTACTGCAAAAGAAGATGTTGTAGATAAAATAATCGGCTTGGAATTAGGAGCTGATGACTATATTACAAAACCATTTAGTGTTCGTGAAGTTATGGCAAGAGTTAAAGCTAATCTTCGTAAAACAGAAAAATATGAAAAAGAATATGGTATGGGTAGTCTTCCTCCAGAGCTAAAATTTGGAGCATTATCATTGGATGTTGATAAATACGAAGTTAAAGTTAATGATAAAAACGTTGATCTTACACTTAGAGAATTTGAGCTTCTAAAGTTTTTAGCAACTCAAAAGGGTCAAGTATTTTCTCGTGAAGAGTTACTAGAAAAAGTTTGGGGTTATGAATATTTTGGTGATGTTCGTACAGTAGATGTAACAGTTAGAAGAATCAGAGAAAAGATTGAGCCAAATCCTAGTGTACCTGAATTTTTAGCAACGAAGCGTGGAATAGGTTATTATTTCAATGGTCAAGACAACTAAATTTTTCTTTTAATATATCTGCCCCCTGAGCTTCTCAGGGGGCATTAAATGTGGTGATAATATAATGAAAAGCTTACAATCAAAAATGATTCTTGTAATGTTTTTATTCATTTTAATAGTTGTGGTTTTTTCAGCATTTTTTTCAATAGTTAAAATGGAGCAAGTTTATTACAACGGATTTGCACAGGAAATGCTAAATACAATATCAAGTTTTGGCTTAAATACCGAATCTTATGGTGAAGAAAGCATAAATGCAAAACGTAATATCATGCAAACCGACTTTATAAAAAACTTTAGTATTTATTTTTCACTTAATAATACCGCTAGATTTGGAAGTATCTTAGATGAAACTTATAATGTGGTTTATACAAACAAAACAGAGCAAATTTCAGACGAATTATTTGTTCGAATAAAAGATATGGCAGAAAATAGTCCGAATAGATTTGAGCTAATAAATGACTATAGGACGAATGAATATTATTTTATGTATTTTGTTAGAGATAATGCATCATCTCCAACAAGATATACACTTTTAATTGAGCAAGATAAAACGTATATTAACAATCAATTAAGAGAAGTAATTATTATTTATACTGCGAGCATAATTGTAATAGCCATTATGGCAGTTATTGTTGCAGGGCTTCTTGCTGCTAATGTTACTAAACCAATTGAGGTAATTAGAAAAAAAGCGCAGCTTATCGCTGCTGGTAGTGATATTAACGAGATTACACTAGACGATTCACAAAGGTCAGAGTATGAAGTAGTAAGACTTGTTGAGTCATTTAACCTTATGATAGGCCAAATTAAAGACAACTTAAATGAGATTTCAAATGAGAAGAATAAACTAGAAGCTATACTTCTTCATTTAAGTGATGGTGTTCTCGCATTTAATACAAAAGGAGAGCTTATTCTTGCTACTCCGGTTGCCAAAGAACTTCTTAAACTAAATGAAGAAAACACATTTGAGGAAATATTTAAAAAACTTCAAATAGATATAAACATGGAAAAAGTAATGTATCTTGATGATTGGACATCAACAGAACAAAGTGTTAAGTTTGAAGATTTAATTTTAAATATGTTCTTTGCAAGCTTTAAAAATGAAAAAGATGATTTTGGTGGCTTGGTTTGTGTTGTTCATGATGTAACAAAACAAGTTCAATTAGATGAAATGAGAAAAGAATTTGTTGCAAACGTTTCTCATGAGCTTAAAACACCGCTTACATCGATTAAAACTTATACCGAAACATTATTAGATTCAGAAATGGAATTAGATGATGATGAAAAGAATAAGTTTTTAAATGTTATTCTTACTGAATCTAATAGAATGACAAGACTAGTTAGCGATTTACTTCAACTTACAAAATTTGACTATAAAAAAGTTGCGTGGAATAAAATCTTCTTTGATCTTGGAGAACTTGCTAAGCAGATTTGTGAAAAGCATAAGATTCAGGCTGAAACGAAAAATCAAAATTTAGAATGTTATATCACATCTAACGTTCCTATGGTGTATGCAGATAGAGATGGTATTGAGCAAGTAATCACGAATATTTTAACAAATAGTATCAAATATACTGGCGAGAATGGAAATGTTAAGGTATACGTTGGATGTGTTCATGATGATGCATATATCAAAATAATTGATGATGGAATCGGAATACCAGAGCAAGACTTACCGAGGGTTTTTGAAAGATTTTATAGGGTCGACAAGGCTCGTTCAAGAGAAATGGGAGGAACAGGTTTAGGACTTCCAATTGCCAAAGAAATTGTTGAGGCAAATGGTGGAAGTATTGACATGAAAAGTGTGGTTGGAAAAGGTACAGAAGTCGTAATTAAGGTACCTGTAAAGACTGAGGAAAACTTGAATTCTCAGTAAAAATGTAGTATAATATGCACTTGAATTAATACTGAAAGGAGAGTATGGTGCTTAGCACTTACATAAATAACATGGACGATAATAAAGAAGAAATCAAAACTGAAGTAAGTAGTGAAAGTGTTATTAAACAAGAAGAAAATAAAAATGTTGAAATAGATAAAGCAGAAGAATTAAAAAGTGATTCTGAAAAGCAAAAAAAGAAGTCAAAAAAAGTGGAAGTCAAGAAGTCGTTTGCACGTGAATGCATGGAATGGGTAGTATGTGTTTTGTCCGCATTCGCACTTGCAGTTTTTATAAAGTACTTTGTATTCACTCCTACTCAAGTTAAAATGAGCTCTATGTATCCTACGATAGAGCCCGATGAAAGAGTATTTGTTAATAGGCTAGTTAGAACATTTAAGCTAAAAGTTAATCGCGGTGACATCATCACATTTGAGGCACCAAATAACAATGACCTTCAATACAGAGAAAGTGGTGATTTTAAAGCATCATATTCTGAGAGAACCGGCTGGAGCTTTTTTGTTAATAATGTTTTAGAGATGGGACCAGAAAAAGTAAGTTACATTAAAAGAGTAGTTGGCTTAGCAGGAGATAAAATACAACTAAAAGATGGCTTCGTTTATCTAAATGGTGAGCTTCTTGATGAAACATCATATCTTCCAGACGGAACTGTAACTTCTCCAACTAGATTTGGTCTTCCAGAAGAATTTGTGGTTCCAGAGGGTTATATATTTGCTATGGGAGATAATAGACGTGGTTCGAAAGATTGCAGAGCATTTGGTTGTGTTCCAGTATCTAAGATAGAAGGTAAAGTATTATTTAGAATCTGGCCACTTACTAAATTTGGTGGTATTGGAAAAGCAGAACTTACAGCCGAGGATGTGAGCAATAAGTTAAAATATTAATTGGAGAACTAGTTTGAATAATATATATGGAAATACTGATATCCGCAACAAATTATTTAAATCAGTTGAAAATGGTATAATCGGCCATGCATACATGTTTTGCGGAATAGAAGGAATAGGTAAATTTGAATATGCAAAAGAGTTAGCGAAAAGTATACTATGCTTGAATCGAACTGATGGTAGAGCATGCGATACCTGCGAAAGTTGCATGGTTTTCAATTCTTCACCAGATTTATTTGTCATTGAGCCTGAAGACAGTATTATTAAGGTTGATAAGATTAGGCAATTAATAGATAAAGTTTCATTTAAACCAACGGTTTCTGAAAAAAGCGTATGTATTATTCGAGACGCAGATAGTATGAATGAATCATCACAGAATGCACTCTTAAAGGTTCTTGAAGAACCACCACAATATGCTACGATTATTCTTACAGTTCAAAATCCTGGCAGAATTATCAACACAATTCATTCTAGGTGTACAAAAGTAAATTTTAATAGTCTTTCTTTGGAGGACATTAAAAGTATATTGAATAATAATGAAATTGATTCTGAACTTTATGAGTATTCATGTGGCAGTGCAGGAAAAATGCAAAAAATATTAGATAGTTCGTACATAAATCTTATCAAAGATTTAGAAGAAGCTATTTTTAAAACAAATTTACTAGAGATGAATGATGCTATTTCTAAGATTAAAAGTCAGTCAAATATAAAGGAAATTATCGAAGATGTTTTTGAACTATTAATTGCAAAGTTAAAAACTAGACTGGAAGATAATCCATTATTAATAGCTAATCAAATAGAGACAATAGAGGAAACTAGAAATAATATTTCAAGAAATGCTAATTTAGATACTGCGTTAGACTACATGATGGTTAAACTATGGGAGCAGAACAAGAGGTGAATATATTGCAAGAAATAATTGGTGTAAGATTTAAAAAGGTTGGGAAAATATATTTCTTTGACCCTAATGGAATGAAATTTGAAAAAGGTGGCAGTGCAATCGTTGAAACAGCCAGAGGCATTGAGCTTGGAGAAGTCGCTGTTGCTAATCGTATGATAAATGAAGAAAAGCTATCAACAGCGCTAAAGAAGGCTGTTAGAGTAGCAACCGAAAAAGATCTTAAGACATATGAAATGAACGAGAAAAAGGCTAAGGAAGCATTTAAGGTTTGTGAGGAAAAAATAGCAAAACACAACCTAGAGATGAAACTAATTGATGTTGAATATACATTTGATTCATCAAAGCTTTTATTCTATTTTACAGCGGATACAAGAATTGACTTTAGAGAGTTAGTTAAAGACTTGGCTGCTGTGTATAAAACAAGAATTGAATTAAGACAAATTGGTGTCCGTGATGAAGTAAAAATGCTTGGTGGATACGGTATTTGTGGAAGAGAATTATGCTGTTGTAATCATCTAACAGATTTGAATCCTGTTTCAATTAAAATGGCAAAAGAGCAGGGTCTTTCACTAAATCCTACCAAAATATCAGGCTCATGCGGAAGACTAATGTGTTGCTTAAAACATGAGCAAGAAGTTTATGATGAAAAGCTTTCTAGATTACCAAATGTTGGAGCTGTTGTTAGTACTGCAGATGGAAAAGGTACAGTTGAAGATATACAGGTGCTTAAAGAAATCATTACTGTTAAGTTTGAAAAAGACGATGAAACATTTAGAAAGCAGTATCCATATAGTGAAATAAAAATAATTAAAAATTCAAGGAAGCAAGAAAATAAAAAGCTTGATGATACCGAAGTAGACGAAAATGAACTAAAGCAACTTGAAGAAGGATTTAAGCGTACTGAAGATATTTAACTATTATAGAAAAAGAGTGAAAAATAGGAGGTGAGTTTTATGTCATATACAATAAGCGATGCTTGCATTAAATGTGGAAGATGTGCAGAAAATTGCCCAATGAATTGCATTAGTGAGGGAAGCTATAAATACGAAGTTAACGCTTCACAATGCATTGACTGTGGAACATGTGCTAATGTTTGCCCAGTAGGTGCACCACGTGCACGTGCATAACAAATTTTAAGAGACTTGGGGAGATACCCCAAGTCTCAATAATTATTTGGAGAAAAATATGGAAAAAGGAATATTATATCTTGTTGCCACACCAATTGGCAACTTAGACGATATTACATATAGAGCAATAAATACTTTAAAAGAAGTGGATATTATTCTTGCAGAAGATACAAGAAAAACTCTAAAACTATTAAATCACTTTGAAATATCAAAAAAATTAATTAGTTTTTATAGGCATAATGAAGGAATAAAATTAGACTATGTTTTAGACTTGCTAAATGATGGCAAGAACTTAGCTGTAGTTTCTGATGCTGGAACTCCAGGAATATCTGATCCTGGCGAAGATCTAGTTAGAGCTTGCATAGAGCAAAATATAAAAGTAATACCAATTCCAGGCGCATGCGCCTTTGTTCAAGGACTTATTTGTTCTGGGTTTGATACTACAAGGTTTGTTTTTGAAGGCTTTTTGCCAATGAATAAAAAGGGTAGAAGGCAACGACTTGAAAAACTTAAAGACGAAACACGAACCATAATTCTTTATGAAGCACCTCATAAGCTTAAATATACATTGGATGATTTAAAAACATATTTTGGTGGGGATAGAAATATTACACTTGCTAGAGAACTTACTAAAATTCATGAGGAGTTTTTAAGATTTTCTATAGATGATGCAATATCTTATTTTGATGAAAATGATATTAAGGGTGAATTTGTAGTGCTAATTGAGGGCACCAAGGAAGATGTATCAAATGAAATAGCACCGGAAAGCGTAAAAGAACTAATGGATAATCTTCTTAAAGAGGGAATAGACAAAAAAGAAGCTATGAAGATAGTTGCCGAAAAAAAGAAAATGAGAAAAAGTGATGTATATAAAGAGCTACTTAAATAATTAAGTAGCTCTTTTTTATTATATAACCCAGCCTCCATTTGGAGATATTACTTGACCGGTAATGTAATTGGCATCATCACTGGCTAAAAACAATGCTGTTTTTGCTATATCATCCGTAGAACCCACTCTTCCAAGAGGTATTTGAGATGTAATGTTATCTAAATCTTCAAGAGATAAATCTGATGTCATATCTGTCATTACGATTCCGGGTGCTATGCAATTAACTGTTATATTGCTTGGACCAACTTCTTTAGCTAAGGCTTTTGTAAGGCCTATTACTCCTGCTTTTGTCGCTGAGTATGCAACTTCATTTGAAGCTCCCACCATTCCCCAAATAGAAGAAATATTAATTATTTTACCAGATTTTTTATTTATCATTTCTGGTAATACGGCTTTGCATAAATTGTAGACGCCTGTAAGATTTGTGCCTACTACTTGATTCCACTCATCAATTGTAATGTCTTGTAAAAGGCCAGTACATGCTATTCCGGCGTTGTTAATTAAGACATCTATTCCACCAAATACATTCTTTGTGTATTCAATCATATTAATTACACTTTGTTGGTCTGAAACATTTGCACCATACACTTTTATATTTGGAAGCTCTTTTGCAATTTCATTTGCAAGTGCTTCAGATTTATTAAAATTTAATAAAACGTTATATCCAGCTTTTGCAAAGGCATAGACCATTGTTTTTCCGATACCACGTGTACCGCCTGTTATTAATACAGTTTTATTGCTCATAAAAACTTCCCCTTTATAAATGTTTTTTACAATAAAAAATGTAGTGGCGCACATTGTGCGCCAAGAATAATTAATATATTTTAAATGCGTCTTTTTTTCTTAAACAATTTAGAAAATAATTTATAGAAAGTGAGCTTTATCTTGTTTTTGATGTGATAAAACGTTTTTAGTGTAGGAATTTCCATATATAGAGCATCTAAATTTGGCGTGCATAAAACCGGTGCTGGTTCAATTGGAATAATAAAATTAGATCTATGGTTATTATCCCATTTTCCGATTAGAAGATCTAAAGCAAAAGTTAAGGTCATCAGATTTTATAAAGGTAATGTCGCCTTCATATCCATTTGGCCCTTTTACAAGCTTTAATTCCTGCAAATTATCCCAATTATACCCGTATCCATAATGCATATAAATATTTTCAGGGCAATCATTACAAAGATCACCTTTATATATTATTTTCGATGTTTGGCCTGCAAATAGTTTTGCACCATCAAAGTGAATTACTCCTAGGATATTCAAAATTTCACCTCTTAACCCGTATTTTTTGCACTACTCACCTATAAATTATATAAAATCATATGATTATTTACAAGGATTGTTAATAAAGCTTAATAATTCAAGTAAAAATAAAGTTAAAATAGTGTAACAAATGTTTATATATTCTTGTTTTTAGGGTGTTCATGTGATAGAATACGATAGATTAAAAAATGCCTTTTTGGGCTTAAAAATAGGTAAAAATCTTTATAGAAAGAGGTTATCATATGAGTAGAATCATCCATAAAAGTGGGATTCCAAAACCAGCAGTAGTTGCAATAGGTATTTTAATAGTACTATTAGTTTTGTTTGGAGGAATTTTGGGCTTAGCTTATGCAAGAGCTAACTCTGGCAAAATATTAAGTGGTGTAAGTGCTTATGGATTTGACTTGGGAGACAAAACTGAAGAACAAGCACGTGCTATAATGAATCAGTACAAAAATGATTTGAATGAAAAGGAATTTACTCTTGTATTCAATAAAAATAAGACTAAATTTGTTGGAAAAGATATTGAACTGAAGGCTTCTTCAGCGGTTATTGATGATGCAATTGCATACGGAAAAAGCTCAAACTTTTTTGCTCAAGCGCAAAATGTTCTTAAAAGCTTTTTTGGGCAAAAATATGATGCATCAGAAGGTAAAGAAATCACAATAGATGAAGATGCACTTAAACAAAAAATATCAACAATTATTTCTTCATCTGGTGACACAGCAGTTGACGATACTTATGAAATTAGTGGCGATGTAATCATTATCACGAAGGGCCATGATGGAGTAGCAGCAAAAATAGATAATGTTTCTAAAAAGATTATTGAATCTGCAAAAGATGCAACGAATCCAGAAACAATTGAGATAGAAGCAACAATAAATAAGAGTCAAGATATCGATATTGACTGGCTATATAATTTGATTCACGTAGAAAAGGCTAATGCTGAATATACAACGGGTGGTGAATACGTTAAAGAAAGAGTTGGAGTTTCATTTAATAGAGCTGAAGCATATGCAAAATACAAAACCCTTGAGCCTGATTCGACGATGAAAATAACTATAGTTAGAGAAATGCCAGATGTAACTACAGAAAATCTTGCGCAGATTTTATTTGGAGATACTCTAGGTTCGTTTAAAACAAATTATGTTGCTAGCAACACCAACAGAAGTACAAACTTAAGAATTGCTGCGGAAAACATAGATGGCAAAATATTCTTGCCAGGTGAAGTTTTCTCATACAATAAAGAAGTTGGTGAAAGAACCGCGGCTCGTGGCTTTAGAGAGGCACATGTTTACTCAGGCGGTGAGGTTGTAGATGGACTTGGCGGTGGTATTTGTCAAATTTCTTCTACACTTTACAATGCTGTACTACTTGCCGATTTAGAGATTGTTGAAAGAAAAAATCATATGTTCTGGCCTGAATATGTTGATCCTGGTTTTGATGCTACAGTTCAATGGGGATCTATTGATTTTCAATTTAAGAATAATAGAAAGTCACCTATTAAGATAGTTGCTAGTGTTAAAAATGGTGTCGCTTCTATTTCAATTATGGGCAAAAAAGAGGAGAACGAGCCAAAGATTTCACTTAGATATAATAAATTAGCGGAATATGAGCCGACAACAATTCAAAGAAATGACGCATCTATTCCTGCTGGTACTACGAAGCAAATTCAAAGTCCAGTTAAAGGATATAAGGTAGAACCAATTATAGTATACAAAGATGCTAAGACGGGGGCAGTAATTAAAGAAGTGAAGCTTCCAATTGATTCATACAGCCCAACAAATAGAATAGTTGCTGTTGGAACTAAAGTTGTAGAAACACCTATTCCTATAACTCCAGAGCCAGTTGTTATAACACAAGCACCTCCTGTTATTACACCTAAACCAGTTGTAACATCTGCTCCTACAAGAATAAAGCTTACACCGGTTCCTGCAAAAACAAGTCAATCATATTGGCCTGTTGGATGGGATACACCAGATAATCCAGGTTATTAAAATAAATTAGGAGGCATAAATTGAATAAAGTAGTACCAATTACAGTGCTAACAGGATACTTAGGCGCTGGAAAAACAACACTAATGAATCATATATTAACAAATCAAGAAGGTTACAAAGTAGCTGTAATTGTAAATGATATTGGAGAAGTAAATATTGATGCAAAACTAATTGCAGATGGTGGTTTTATCAAAGAAGAAGATAAAGGAAATGTAGTTCCTCTTTCTAATGGATGCATCTGCTGTACATTAAAAGAGGATTTGGTTAATCAAATAATTAGTATTTTAAAAACTGGAAAATTTGATTATATTTTGATTGAAGCTTCTGGCATTTGCGAGCCACTTCCAATTGCTCAGACTATTTCTTTCATAGAGGATAGTCTTGAAAAGCAAGCTGGTAGAAAAATCTGTAGACTAGATAACGTTGTTACAGTTGTTGATGCGTTAAGGCTTGTTGATGAATTTGGTTCTGGTAGAGACCTTGAAAAAGAAAACTTAGATGAAGAAGATATTGAAAATCTATTAATTCAACAAATTGAGTTTTGCAATTTAATAGTTTTAAATAAAGTTAGTGATGTTTCAAAGGAACAACTCGAAGAAGTTAAAGCTGTTATTAGAAACTTACAGCCTAATGCTAGAATTTTAGAAGCAGATTATGCAAAAGTAGATATAAAAGCAGTAATCGATACAAATAACTTTGATTTTGAAAAAACTGCTGCGTCTGCTGGATGGGTTGAAGGGTTAGATAAAGAAGTTGAAGATGACGATGATGATCATGACCATGATGAGCATGAACATCATCATGAACATCATCACGACCATGAACATAATGAAGAAGAAGGCGAAGCTGAAGAATATGGAATATCTACATTTGTATATATGTCTAGAAAGCCTTTTAGCTCTAAGAAATTTGAGGACTATGTAAATAAAAAATTCCCAAAAGAAATAATTCGTTGCAAAGGTTTAGTATGGTTTGCAAATGATTATGATATGTCATATTTATTTGAGCAAGCGGGTAAGCAAATGAAACTTAATGAATCTGGTTTATGGCTTGCAACTGCACCTAAAAATGAATTAGAAATGATTTTAAAATCTCAACCTGACGCTATGAAAGAATGGGATGAAGAAGTTGGCGACAGGATGATAAAGCTTGTATTTATTGGTAAAAACATGAATAAGGAACAAATTATAAAGGATATGAACGAGCTTTTAGCATAAATAAAAATAAAAAAATGGTGGTCAATAATGACCACCATTTTTTAGGGGATTATTCAATTGTAATGAATTTCTTTTCTGGGAGTGCTTTCTTTTCTTCTTTCTTTGGAACATCAATCTTTAATGTGCCGTTCTTAAATGATGCTTTAATATCATTTTCTGTAACATCTTCACCAACATAGAAGCTTCTTGAACATTCTCCAAAGAATCTTTCTTTTCTGACAAACTTACCATCATCTTTTTCTTCATTTTTGGTCTCTGTTTTAGCATGAACTGTAAGGTAGCCATCCTCGATAGACATTTCGATGTTTTCTTTTTCATATCCAGGTAAATCCATAGTAATTTCAAATTTGTCCTTTAATTCCTTGATATCTGTTTTCATTAAATTAGTCTCTTCGTGTCTTGGAAAAGCATGGTGATTACCCCAAAATGGATCATCAAAAATATCATCCCATAAATCTAAATCGTGGTTTCTTCTAGGTATCATAAACATATAAATCATCCTTTCTATAGTTTATTTATTCGGCTATTTAGTAGATTTGAGTTAACACCATGCTCAAATAATACTAAATAGTGTTTGGTAATTTAGTTGTAAGTTAAGCGGTAGAGTGCTTGTAACTCAACGCTTTTTATTTAACTTACAACTACATTATATATCAAAAATTAGCACTGTCAATATTAGAGTGCTAATTTTCACAAAAAAGTCACAAACCTAATTTTTTGCTTTAAATTTAAGGCTTTTTTTGGTATTATATATATCGAAAAAGCAATTTATATCGCCTAATTTTAGAAAACAATATAAGTAGTATAAGGGAGAGATACAAATGAAAAAATTAATTGCAGCACTTATGGAAGATCCAATATGTAATGCGCTTTTGTCGCTTATTACATATGTGTTTTATGGAGCAGTCATTGGTTTATCTTTGACACCATCAGGACTATTTTTGTACCAAATGTCAAAGTTTTTACCTTTTAATGGGTTCTTAAATGTATTTTTATTTACTTTATGCGTTGGTATAGCGATTTATTTGTTTTTTGTAATTGCTGTAATTGTATTTGGCATATTTGAAAGGATTCTAACAATTGGCTTTAAACCGGGAAGATATTCGACTGGTTCTATTACTTTTGCAAGATGGATTATTTATTCTGGGCTTCATGTAATACTTTTAAATATGGTTTTACCTTATGTTTCTGGAACAATTTGGAATAGGCTTTTTTATAAGATTTTGGGTGCAAAGATTGGAAAGAACGTCTTCATTAATTCCCCTAAACTTAGCGATGCTTATCTTCTAGAAATTGGCGACAATGTTGTAATTGGAGGAGATGCAAGCATAACATGCCACATCTTCGAAGGTGATAAATTAATTTTGGGCAATATTAAAATTGGAAGCAATACTCTAATTGGAGCAGAAGCATATATTATGCCAGGTGCTGAGATTGGAAATAATTGCAATATAGGACTTAAGGCTTCTATACGTAAGAATAAAATAATTGAGGATAAATCTATGATTTTATCTTTTCCAGGTACTCCAGCAAAAAAGATTGCAAAGATACTAAAAGATGACGAATAAAATATAAAGGAGAGCAAGATAGTTTTGAATAATCAAGCAGAGAAAACGACAGATATAGTCTTAAATGATGGCATATATCTTCATGTAATGAATACGGATAAATTTAAAACGAATAATCTAGTGGTAAGTATTTTAACAGATTTAACTAGAGAAGATGTGACTAAAAATGCACTTATACCCCTTGTTTTAAGACGAGGTTCTGTTCATTACCCTAGCATGAAAGAAATATCTGTAAAACTTGAAAATATGTATGGTGCATCATTTGATGCAGCAACAGATAAAATTGGTGATCAGACGCTAATGCAGTTTATTATGGATACTATTTCAGATGAATACACTCTAGAACAAAGCAACGTGTTTGCTGACGCTGTTTCACTAATATCTGACATTATTTTAAATCCTATAATCGAAAACGGTGCATTTAAAGAAGAATTTGTTTCTCAAGAAAAAGAAACGCTTCGTGAAATTATTAGCTCTAAAATTAATGACAAAGCTGAATATGCTAATGATAGAGCTGTTGAAGAAATGTTTAAAAATGAACCATATGGACTATATAAATATGGATGTGAAGAAGATTTAGATGGTATCACGCCTAGTGAGTTATATGAGCAATACAAAAAAATTATTAAAAAATCTACGTTCCATATCTATGTTTCAGGAAATTTAACTTCTGAAGAAGCAGAAGAATTATTTAAGAAGTATTATTCGGGAATTAATAGAGAATATGATAGCAATGGTAAGGTGTCGGTAAGTCACGAGAAAAAAAGCTTATCAGAAGTAATAGATAGACAAGACGTAATGCAGGGAAAACTAGTACTTGGATATATGCTTGAAACCGAAGACGTAAAAAAAGAGTTTTATAAGATGGCTGTTTATAACGCAATATTAGGCGGAACAGCAAGTTCAAAATTATTTAATAATGTTAGAGAAAAGAAGAGCTTAGCATATACTATTCGTTCTCAGTACGTAAAACATATAGGAGCGTTATTTATAAGCGCTGGCATAGAAAATGAAAACTTCGATATAGCCAAAGAGTGTATCCTAAAAGAAGTTGACGATATGTTAAATGGAAATATTAGCGATGTAGAAGTAAATGACGCCAAAGTAAATCTAGCTACAAGATTTAAATCATATAATGATTCACAATCGGCTTTAATTGGTTGGAGTGTAGGACAAAGGTTACTTGGTATTACCGAAGAAATTTCAAAAACTATTGAAGAAATAAATAAGGTTACAAAAGAAGATATAATAGATGTTGCCAAGAGATTGCGACTTGAACTATCGTATTTTTTGACAAAATAAATATTATTCGTAGCGACGCACAAGTGGTTGAAAAATGGGGATGTCCCTTGCCCGAAGGGAAAGGGGCGTACCCTTTTTGAACTACGGAAATAATATTCGTATCAGTGCTAAGTGTGCGTCACGTAAAAATGAAAGGAACAATAATAATGGTACAAGAAAAGCTAAATGAAAAATTATACTTTGAACATTTAGATAATGGACTTGATGTGATTGTTATTCCTAAAAAAGGTGCTACAAATTATTATGCAACGTATGCAACTCATTTTGGTTCTTTAAATTTCAAGTTTAAAGCACCAGGTGAGACTGAAGTGACTCAGGTCCCCGATGGGGTAGCACATTTTTTGGAGCATAAACTTTTTGAAGAAGAAGATGACGTCAACGCATTAGACAAGCTTTCAAAAATTGGAGCTAATGCTAATGCATACACCTCGTTTAATCATACAGCATATCTTTTTAGTTGCAATTCAAGATTTGATGAGGCATTTGATTTGCTTTTATCATTTGTTCAAAATCCATATTTAACTGAGCAAAATGTTGAAAAAGAAAAAGGTATTATTGCCCAAGAAATTAGAATGTATGATGATGACCCCGATTGGCAAGTGTACTTTAACTTACTTCATGCACTTTATGGTGATAATCATGCAGTGACAAAAGATATTGCTGGAACAGTTGAATCTATTAGTGAAATAACGCCAGAAATATTATATAGATGTTATAACACTTTCTATGACCCTTCAAATATGGTTATATGTGTTTCTGGTGATGTTGATCCGACTGCGATTATAGATAAGGTTAAAAAGTCTGTTAAAAGCCAAGAAGAAAAATCTGAAATCGAAAGGTACTATGGTGAGATTACTCCGGGAGTTTTTGAGGCAAGGGTATCAAAGAAAATGGATGTTAGTATTCCTATGGCAGCAATTGGCTTTAAAGATGTTAAGGCAAATAGACTAAGAAAAGCAGGATATAGTGAGGATAATTTTGACCTAGTAAAAAGAGACGTTGCAATAGAGATTTTACTTGCAATGATTGCAGGAGACAGCTCAAAAGTATTTGAAGAACTATATCAAGATGGAACTATCACGAAGTCTATAGGTACAGAATATGAATTTGAAGAAGACTATGCGTTTAGTGCATTTAGTTTTGAAAGCTCTAACGTTGATAGGGTAGTTGATAGAATAAAAAAAGAAATAGAAGAGTTAAAACAAAATGGATTAAATGATGAAGAATTCAATAGAACGAAGAAAAAGCTATATGGAGGATATGTTAGAACATTTAATGATTCGACAAGTATGGCAAGAGCTTTTGTTTCCGACTATTTTAAAGGAATCAACTCATTCTCGTTTTTGGATGCATATAAAACAATTGAAAAGGAATATGTTGAAGAAGTACTAAAAGATCATTTTGATTTTAACAATATGGCAGTATCAGTAGTAATGCCAATAGAATAAAAAATATAAAAGGAAGCGATATTTATGGCTAATAAAGCTATTACAAGTAGAGATGTGGATTTTGCCAAATGGTATACAGATGTTGTTATGGCAGCACATCTTTGTGATTATTCATCTGTAAAAGGATGTACAATATTTGAACCAAATGGATACGCTATTTGGGAAAAAATGCAAAGAACTCTGGATGACATGTTTAAAAAGACAGGACACAAGAATGTGTATCTTCCAATTTTTATTCCAGAGTCATTAATGAAAAAAGAGGGAGAACTAATTAATGGATTTGCTCCAGAAGTAGCTTGGGTAACTCATGGTGGTGAAAAAGAACTTGAAGAAAGGCTATGTGTTAGACCTACAAGTGAAACTTTATTTAGTGATTACTATTCTCAAAAGGTTAAATCATATAGAGACTTGCCTCTAAAATATAACCAGTGGGCAAACGTTGTTAGATGGGAAAAAGAAACAAGACCATTTTTAAGAAGCAGAGAATTCTTATGGCAAGAAGGTCATACAATTCATGCAACAGCTGAAGAAGCAGAGGCAGAAACACTTCAAATGCTAAATGTTTATAAAGATTTCTATGAGAACTATCTAGCAATCCCAGTAATGACTGGTAGAAAAACAGAAAAAGAAAAGTTTGCTGGAGCAGAATATACATTAACTGTTGAAGCGTTAATGTACAATGGTGTTGCTCTACAATCTGCAACAAGTCATTATTTTGGGCAAAAATTTGCAGAAGCATATAACATTCAATTCTTAAATAAAAATAATGAGCTTGAATATGTTTATCAAACATCCTGGGGAACAACTACAAGAATGATTGGTGCTTTAATCATGGTTCATAGCGATGATGATGGACTTGTTCTTCCACCAAGAATTGCTCCAACAAAAGTTGCAATCATTCCAATAAAAGATGATGAGAAAGTAAGCAAGGTAACTGAGGAAATATATAATAAATTAACATCTGCAGGAATTGATTGCTATGTAGATAATACAGATAAATCAGCTGGATTTAAATTTGCAGAAGCAGAGGTAAATGGTATACCAGTTAGGATTGAAGTTGGACCAAGAGATTTAGAAAATGGTCAAATAACAGTTGCAAGACGTGATACAAAAGAAAAATTCCAAGTATCTGTCGATGAAGATATTGTAAGTTATACAAACAATTTAATGGAAACAATGCAAAAAGATATGTTTGATAAAGCATTTGCTAGAAAAGAAAAAATGACATATGAATGCCACAACCTATCTGAAGTAGAGGATATTATAAATAATCATCCTGGATTTATTAAAGCCATGTGGTGTGGTGACGAGGCTTGCGAACTTAAAATGAAAGAAATACGTGGAACTAAGTCTAGATGTATTTTAAACGGAGAAAAGATTGACACTAAGTGTATAGTTTGTGGAAAAGATGCAAAAGATCTAGTTCTTTGGGGAATTCAGTACTAAAAATATACTTATACAAAAGGAGAAATTATGAAACCAATTTTGTTTCCTAATTTAGGCATAGAAGCAAACATTAATAATGTCGCATTTACTATTGGTGAAAAATCAATTTATTGGTATGGCATTATTATCATGTCTGGAATAGTACTATCATTAATTCTTGCATACAGAAAAATTAATAATATGAGTCAAATTGATAAATCTTCAAGAAAACTATCATGGGACTTTATAATCGATTTAGTACTAATAATGCTTCCTTGTGGAGTAATATGTGCTAGGCTATATTATTGTATTTTTCATTGGGATTTTTATGGTAGCAATTTGCTCGATATTTTCAAAATCTGGAATGGTGGTCTTGCTATATATGGTGGAATAATTGGGGGATTTGTTTCAGGAGCAATTTACTGCAAAATAAAAAAGGTTAGTATTTTTGAAGTCGCAGATTTTGTACTCCCATATGTTGCTCTTTGTCAGTCAATAGGTAGATGGGGAAACTTTGTTAATAGAGAAGCATATGGCAGTGAAACAAATTCGTTTTTAAAGATGGGCATATATAATACGTCATCAGGCGCATACGAATATGTTCATCCAACTTTCTTATATGAATCTATATGTACATTTTTGATTTTTGTTTTGCTTTCTGTTCTTTATAAGAAAAAGAAGTTCTCAGGTGAAATAATGTCTTTATATTTTATTTTGTATGGAATATCAAGATTTTTCATCGAGGGTTTAAGAACTGATTCTCTTTATATATGGAATACTGATATCAGAGTTTCTCAACTTCTTTCTGCAGTTTTAGTATTTGTTTTTTTAATATTATTTATCATTCTTTTTGTAAGAAATAAACAGGGAACTATAGATGAAAAAAAGTAGTGAGGTAATACGATGGATGAAGATGAAAGAATTATTTGCCCAGGTTTATCGACAGAGGACAATGAAATAGAAAATAGCTTAAGACCAAAAAAGCTGGAAGATTACGTTGGACAAGATAAGATTAAAGAAAATCTAAAAATATATATTGAGGCAGCCAAGCAAAGAGAAGAACCTCTTGACCACACACTTTTATATGGACCTCCAGGACTTGGAAAAACAACACTTTCTGCAATAATAGCAAATGAGATGGGAGCCAATATAAGGATTACATCAGGCCCAGCTATTGAAAAACAAGGAGATTTAGCTGCGCTTCTTACGAATTTAAACCCAGGAGATGTTTTATTTATTGATGAAATTCATAGACTAAATAGAAGCGTTGAAGAAATACTTTATCCAGCGATGGAAGATTTTTCGTTAGATATAATTATTGGAAAAGGCCCGAGTGCTCGTTCAATAAGACTAGATCTTCCAAAGTTTACGCTTATAGGAGCCACAACAAAAGCTGGGAGTTTATCATCTCCACTTAGAGATAGATTTGGAATTATTAATCGTCTTGAAATGTATACAACAGAGCAACTTAAGTCTATTGTAAAGAGATCTGCTGGAATATTAAATATTGAGATTACAGATAAAGGTGCAGAAGAAATAGCTTCAAGAAGCCGTGGAACTCCTAGAATTGCAAATAGGTTATTAAAAAGGGTAAGAGATTTTGCACAAGTAAAAAATGATGGTGTAATTACAGATGAAGTTGCTGATATGGCATTAAATAGTTTGGAAGTTGATGAAATTGGCTTAGATAACAACGATAAAAAATATCTTGAAACAATTATCAAAAATTTTGCTGGTGGTCCAGTAGGTTTGGACACAATAGCTTCGATTGTTGGTGAAGATGTTGACACGGTTGAAGATGTTATTGAACCATATTTAATGCAAATTGGTTTTATAAACAGAACTCCAAGAGGTAGAATGGCTACTCCTGGAGCGTACGAACATTTAGGAATAAAATTTAACAATAAAGAAGAAAGTTCAGATCAGACTGCTATTTTCTGAGGTGATTATGGAAAAAATAAAAAATTATAAATATGAAATAACACTTTTTATCGTTGATGCGGTTGGGATGGTTCTTGAACTTGCTGCATCAAGAGTTCTCTCACCGTATTTTGGAAGCACAAATATGGTGTGGACTTGTGTAATAGCGATTATTCTTTTAAGTTCTAGTTTAGGACATTTTTATGGTGGTAAAATTGCGGATGCGGATAATCCAAAAAGAAGTTTAAAATATCTTCTTACAATTGCATCTGTATTAGTAATGGTCATTCCAATAATTTCTGATTCGGTGATTTCAAATGTAGCTAATTTAATTGGCGGAAACAGGCTGGGGGCTATCATTGCAACTTCACTAATATTTTTGCTTCCTTCTATTTTGTTAGGAACAATTTCTCCAATTGTGCTTAAATTGAGACTTGATAATTTGAATGATGCAGGAAAAACTGCAGGCAAAATTTCAGCATTTTCTACTCTTGGAGGAATCCTTGGAACTGTTTTGGGAGGCTTTTTATTAATTCCTAATTTTGGAACTATGAATATCATTTTTATTTTAGCAATTACTGTAACTCTTACTAAGTTTATAGTTGACTTCAATATTAAAGAGAAGACCAATATTTTTAATGCTTTAGTTTTGATTTTGTCTATTATTGGAATCATTACGTATACGAATATTAATAACGGAGCAAAAGAGAGTGTACTTTCTGGCAAACTAGGTGAAACTGCATATTTTGACACTGAGTATGGTAGAGTATCGATATTTAATGCAATAGATAACAAAGATAAAATTAGGGTATTAAATATTGATGGTGGATTTGAGACAATTAGTTTTATTGATGAACAAAAAAAGTTTGAGCCACATTCCAAATATATAAAACTTTATAATACTATTTTTGATGTTAACAAAGAAACTGAAAATGTTTTGATGATTGGTGGCGCAGGATACTCATTTCCAAAACAGTTTATTAGTTCTAGAGATTCTGGCACGATTGATGTAGTTGAGATTGATGATAAATTAACTAAAATAGCAGAGGAATATTTTTTCCTTGATGATTTGGACAAAGAATATCATTATAAGGATAATAAAAGATTAAACATTATCAGTGATGATGGAAGAATGTATATAAATAATAATGCTAAAAAATATGACGCTATTTTGAATGATGCATTTTCGGGTCAGGAACCAGCAAAAACATTAACAACCATAGAAGCTGTTAGTAAGATAAAAAGTTCATTGAATGAAAACGGTCTTTATTTAACAAATATTATTTCCGCTCTTGAGGGAAAATATAGTAGATTTTTCTGGGCGGAAGGAAATACTATTAAACAATGTTTTAATCATGTGTATTATATTCCAATTGTATTTGATAATGAAAATAATTATGCTGAAACAGTTAGAAACATAATGGTTATTGCTTCGGATAATGAACTATCAATTGATGGTGCACAGGAATTTATAACTGATGCCAATGAACTTGTATTAACAGATGATTTCTGCCCGGTTGAAAGTATGACATATTTTGATGGAGTGTAAATTTATAAGATGAAAAAGATTTTAATGCACACTTGTTGTGGGCCATGTTCGGCATATGTAATAAAAAAATTACGAGAGGAAGGCTTTATTGATATAGCAAGCTATTGGTATAATCCTAACATTCAGCCTTATGATGAGTATAAACATAGGTTAGAGACTCTTAAAGAGTATACTAAACAAGTCATTATTCCTTTAATAATTCAGGATGAGTATAATTTAAAAGAATTTTTACAAAGCGTTATTAACTATAAAGGAATAAGATGTGAGTACTGCTATCGTATGAGGCTTGAAATGGCAGTAAAGTTTGCAAAAGATAATGGATATGATTGCTTTACAACAACTCTATTAGTGAGTCCATATCAAAAACACGATATGATAAAAAAAATATGTGAAGAGTTAAGCGCAAAATACGATATTAAATTTGTTTATTATGATTTTCGAGAAGGATACTACGAAGGTCAGCAAATGGCAAAGGATGCAGGCCTTTATAGACAAAAATACTGTGGCTGCGTATTTAGTAGAGATGAAGCCGAAATGCAAAGGGATGCTATGAAAAAGCAAGAGGAAGAAAAACATAGAAAAAATAGAGAAGAACAAGAAGAAAATAAAAGGACCAAGTTAGAAAAGAAAAACAATATGAAGCACTAAAGAGAAGGGAGGAAAGTTAATGGCCGATAAAACATCTAGAGAGACTGTTGAGGATATACTACGAGAACTTTCAAAGCATAATGATGCGGTGCAAGTTTTTGATAATTTTGAATCTATGCCACATGAATTACAATTTGTGATTCAACAGTATTATGCGGCAGTACTAACTATGATGCCATTAGTGTTGCCAAACGGAAAACATCCATATAACAGAGACTCAAAGGTTAAGACAAGACTGGAGAGAATTGGTCGAGAACTAACCTCATTGATAAAGCTTTATGAACAGTTTACTAATTTGGAAGAAAATAATCCAAAAGGAGAATTGAGTAAAAAGCGCGAAATAGCAACACATTTTATGATGTTAATAATAGATATACTAAATAATACTGCGCACGTTTATGGTTGCCCATATAATATGAAAGACTTAATACGAGTGACTAATAGGGGTAAGAGGACCATAGCACACTTTTGGAGAGAAAGTACTGATAGCGATGAGCAAGCTAAGGTTAAAGCTGAACAGATTGGTTCTTTTATTACCGAGGCCTTTGAAGAGCTAAAAAGAGCAAGTGACAATATATGGGGAGGCGATATTGACATTTCAGAATCAGCAAGTACCTCTTTTGAAAATGCGAAGGCTTGTCTTTTCTATTTAAAGGATAAGTATATTTTAAGTATTTTAGCAAATAAAAAAATTAATAGTGATAGGATTAGTAAAGATGAACCTAAAGAGCCATTTTATTATATATATATGATTGAGCCAATAGGTATTAAACCATCAAATTCAAATGAGCCACCTCGTATTATATTGATTGGCCAAGGAAACGTTTCTGCTGTTGCTGATTGGCATGTGGGAACAGTTCATAAGAAAGAAATATTTAAGCAAATTAGAGAGGAATCCAGAGACTTTATAGAAGCAAGTGAAAAAGGCAAACGTAATGGAACAGGTGCTCTTACCGTTAGAGAATCAAACGGGCGAGGTGCCATTCCAAACAGTGAATTAATTCTTCAGTCAATTAGATTAAGTAATCTTACGCAATCTGAGTTAGATTTGGAGCAGATTAAACCAATAATTGAGGGCGCATCAATTCTGGATATGTTAGGTCAGCAAAGGGTTTTGAAGAATAAAAGTAATACTATCTCAGGATTAGATAAGTTTATTAAACTTACCCAAGAAGCAATTGAAGAAGGAGAGGCTCGAATCAATAATATGTCGCAAATTAAAATAATAGAATTAGCAGGCTGGCCAGAATATGCAAAAAAACTAAGGTCATTAAATTTTCATCCATCAGGTGGGGAAAAGAGTTGACATAAATCTGAGCAAGGCGTAAAATATGTAGGATAACAAAATTGAAAGGAGATTGTTTATGATCTATAAGCAATTATATAGTGTAGATAAACTTCTAGCTTGTAGAGCGTATGAGGCAATTAGACTGATTATAGATGAACTCAGTTTAAATTTGGCTGAAATAAACAATAAATACTGTTCGTCAAAGTATAGCGATTTTGGTGAGGTTTGTTTAGGATTTCCGGCTTCTAATGATTATGGTACAGAAATTGAGCACATTATTCCTATTGAGCGTAAGATTATCTTGACTGCATATAAGGCCGAAGGAGATACTCAAGAAGAGTATAAGATTAGGATTCTGAAAGAGCTTATTACTATAAGAGAAGAATTAAAGAATGCTATGAGCAATATTTAATCAAAGCTGTGAACTATATTTGTAGTTCACAGCTTTTTGCATTTTTTATTAAAGTTAATCTATTGCAATAGTATGAGGTAGGTGCTATAATTAGCTCATTAATAAGCATTGATAAAAGAGGAGTAAAAAGAAATACTTTTTTAGAGAGAGGTATGGCTGCTGAAATTACCTTATTAGTTATCTTTTGAAGACACTTTTGGAGCTGACATATGAAGTAATATAATTGAAAAGTATGTCCGGCTTGCTACCGTTAAAAGCATTAGAGAAGTAATTTGGGTGGTACCACGTTGATATTAACGTCCCTTGGAAGTTTTTATACTTTCAGGGGACTTTTTGTATTCATAAGCAAAATGTCCACGTCCCAAAAAGAAAGGAGATTACTTTTATGAAAAGAACGTACATTAAAGACATTAAAGTCGGAGAGAAAAACAGAGTTGAAGGCTTTCTTGAAAATATACGTGACAAGAAAACCATGGCGTTTTTAGTTGTAAAAGATACAACTGGAAAACTTCAAATAACAATTGAAAAAGAAAAACATCCTGAAATAGCAGAGAAAATAGCTGGATTGTTACCACATTCAGTAGTTTCGGTTGAAGGTGATGTTTTAGCTAGCGAGTTTGTAAAATTAAATGGAATGGAGATGCTTCCAGATTCTTTGGAAGTATTATCTAAGGCAGAAGCATTGCCAATGCAAGATGATGCAAACATTGATACTCGTTTAGACTATAGATGGGTTGATTTAAGAACAGATAGAAATAATCTTTTATTTAAAGCACAAAGCTGCTTAGTTAATGCAATGAGAGAATATTGTGTAAAAGAAAATTGCGTTGAGATACATACGCCAAAGTTAATTGGAGCTGCTTCTGAAAGTGGTTCAGATGTATTTGAACTTACTTATTTTGATAGAAAAGCTTATCTTGCACAAAGCCCACAATTCTATAAACAAATGGCTATGGCTGGTGGTCTTGATAGAATTTTTGAAACTGGACCAGTATTTAGAGCAGAAAAATCATTCACAAATAAACATGCCACAGAGTTTACAGGATTTGATGTTGAGATTAGTTATATTGAATCTTTTGAAGACGTTATGAAGTTCGAGGAAGAACTATTGACTTATGCTTTAACAAAATTAAAAGAAAACTATGGAGATGCAATTAAAGAAGAATTTGGCGAAGAAGTTGTTGTCCCAACGCTTCCATTCCCAAGAATGAAACTTGCAGATGTGTATAAAGAGCTAGAAACTAGATATGGCTTTACTGTTCCTGAAGGTGAGAAAAATGACTTAACAACCGAAGCTGAAAGAATGTGTAAAGAGCTTGCAAAAGATATGTTTAATCATGAGTTTTTGTTTGTAACTGATTATCCTAAAGATAAAAGAGCTTTTTATCATATGAGAAAAGATGATATGCCTCAAGGATATGACTTAATTTGGAGAGGTTGTGAAATAACAACAGGTGCGCAAAGAGAGCATAGATATGACGTACTAAAGGCTCAAGCCGATGAAAAAGGATTAGGCGAAGACGTTAAGTTCTATCTAGAATTCTTTAAATATGGATGCCCACCACATGGTGGATTTGGCGTAGGTGTTGATAGACTTACAATGCTTGTTACTGGACTTACTATTAAAGAAGTTGAATTTTTGTTCAGGGGTCCAAATCGTTTGACACCATAAATTTACGTGAAAATCGCGCCTTGCTGTGTCGCCACGATTGCTCGCATCCTCAACGTACCATCGTACGCCTCCGGTGCTCGCAATCTATGCTCCTTGCAATGCATCGATTTTGACACAAATTTAAAACATTTGAATGAAAATCGCGCC